>Ga0209336_10001241_pt1 | contig 12515 bp, 16 predicted proteins | sample LinPmetageLP32_FD_184042 | JGI IMG/M metagenome (GOLD analysis project Ga0209336, IMG submission 184042) | Marine viral communities from the Pacific Ocean - LP-32 (SPAdes) (version 2) | ecosystem: Environmental > Aquatic > Marine > Oceanic | place: Pacific Ocean | collected 2009-08-23 | reverse complement strand
TTTCTCTAAATTTTTCTGCTGTAATTTTAATATCCTTAAGTCTTGATCTAAAACTTCGTTTTTTCTTTTTAATATATCTATTTGATCTCTTAACCTAGCATTTGTAGAATCTATAGCATCTCTTATTTCATCCCAGTTAGCAATAACTAAACCCAATAAAGCTATTATAGCAGTTATACCAGAAGATATTAGTGCTTTAGATATAGTTTTACCTGTTTTTTTTGCAGCATCCCCTACATCTAGCAAAGAACTTGCTAAACCATTTGTTTTTTTGTCTAGCTCATCTACTACTAAACTACTTTTTTTTATGTTACCACTGTATTTTTTTCCTACTTCATCAGAGGAATCTCCCACCTGTTTAATAGAATCATCTAAATTTTTAAGGCTCTCTTCTGCTCCAGATGCGTCAACGGTTATTTTAATCTCTTTTTCTATCATGGTAGGTTCTTTTCATTTTTCTCTTAAATCCTTTAAAATCGTATACAAGCTGATTCTTACCTTTGGCTATTTCTGTATATTTACCACATTTGTAAAAATCTTTTGTTTTAAGTGTTTTTATAATTTCTGCTATCATCTCTCTTCTAGTATAAACTCTGTATCTAACTCTACAGTAAAATTATTATTATCAGTTGTATTCGCTACCATAAACTTTACGTAATCATTTTTATCAAGTATTATGTTCTCAATTATGGTAAAATAAGCTACATCTCTACCGCCTTGCAAACTATTTACAACTCTAGTCTGTACCTTATAATCTACAAATGTGCTAGAGGAACTATCGAAAACAACTACTTTTAATTGTAAAACCCTGTTTTGTGTTGCCTCTATCACCGCATTACCAAAAACTTTATACTCTCTAGGGCTATCTCCTAAGTGCCTTAACTGACCGTTAGATGGGCTGTCAAAGTGTTCTAACGATGAATCAGTAAAAGTGCCAGCTATATCATAAAAAGTTCCTATAGTGCCAGAAATTGAATTTGTTATTTCATTTGTTATTGTTATCTTACCACCTACAAAAGTGTTGTTTATACCTACGTTATTTCTCCATAAGCTAGATAAATTACCTTGATTTGTATTAGGTATTATACTTGTATCAGAAGCATCAAAAACACCGTTTCTAGATACTAAACAATCTACTAGCTGTAGTGTACTAGGGTTTGAAAAATTACTATCTTGAAAATCCAAAAAAGAAACTGTACTATTCAAGTCAATGTTTTGATTACTTCTAAACCTTGAATTCATAATAAAACCAGTACCAGCTTTAAAAAGAGAATAGCTGCCATCAGTTAAACCTCTTACAATAGATGTATCTATAAAATACCCCCCTAACCATACTCCACTAAGTTCTAACTCTGGTGTACCTCCAAACCTACCAGTACCAGTCTCTAACCCTTGTCTATAGTTATCGATAACACCTAGACTAGTACATCCATTGTAGTTTATTCTATTTACCTCTATAGCCTCAAATCCGTTACTACCTTGTATATCGTAAACTTTAGAATCAATACCAGAAACCGTAATAAAAAAATCACCAAATAATATGTTTCCAGAGCCTCCAATGGGTGATGTAAACATAGTAAAGTTATCATCTGATGATGTTAAACCAGAGATATCAAAATTATAACCTTTAATGTATATACCATCACTTGGTACTTCTATACTAGAGTTACCTATATCTATAATTCCATCTAGAAAATACTCCGCATTTGGATCTATAGTTCCACCTAAAGTATTAGAGAAATTTTCTTGAGTTACTGTTATTCTTTTGTTATAAAAAGTTTCATTAAAATTTTCATTACATTTCTGAAATGCGACGTTTAAAGGATCACCAGTTCCATCATTAGGTATAGTACCTGTATTTATTACTTCTTTAGCCATGATCTGCTGTTATTATATTGTTATCTGCTGTTATTATATTGTTATCTGCTGTTATCGATATTAGTGTACCTAATTGCTCTAAAATTATTTGAAATGCAGTAAACCCTAGAGTAAGTGTAATTAATACTAATCTATCATCTGTAAAATTTTCTAATACACTAAATGTTATGTTATTATTACCATTAGATACGTTTACCCATCCAGAACCGTATCCTATATCTGTTATACCTACAGTATAATCACTAGCGTTTGGTAAATTAAATGTTATTGCATTTGATTTATTATCTAATACTATTCTTTTGGGTATTAGATTACCCTCGCCTAAAACATTATCTAAACCGTTTATAAGTTCAAAACTAGTCTTACCATTTAATAGATTATAAGTGTATGTATTTATCCTGTAATCATTCCCATCTACTCTTATAACATCGTTTAACTTTAAATCTGTTAACATATATAAAGGTAAAACCGCATCATACAAAAATGTGCGCCTCTTTATATTAAATACACCTAGAATATAGTTTTCGTAATGCCTACTATATAAAGTTTTTTGTATTTGTATACCGTTCCAAGTGCTAAACTCATTGTTAAATAATAAGCTATAAATAGGGTTTGTATCTGTTATATGATGTATAGGTATGTTTAATACAGTATTGTATGTGTTTTTTATACTACTATCATCTACAAAAGAAAAAGGGAATGCTGCTGTATTTTGCTGGCTTACATAATGTAGATGCGCCTCTGTTTGTATTGGATTTAACTCATCATCTGCTATAGTACAAGTTCCTATATTTGTCTCTATATTATCATCTAAATCTACTAGCCTCTCATATACAAACTGCTCAAAAGGTAACTCTACAGTTAAACTATCACCGTCTAAAAGTTTGCCGTTCTCATCCTCTATCTTTACATTAGAATCTCCATAGCCTCTATTGTTTATATCTCTAAATTGTTTAGCTAGTATAGTTTCGCTATCTTTAAATTTTAAGTCTATCTCATTTAGTATATCACCTCTTAAAACACTATTTTTAGATCGATCTACATACTTACTAATATCTACTCTTTTGCCTTGATTGTAATATGAATTTAAAGTGTTTATATAAATAGTTCCATCATCCTCTGGAACTACTACCAGTTTAAACATTTGGAATAAACCTTTTAACAAATCTATTATCTTTAAATCTGGGAGCTGATCCTTAACATTAAAAACAGATTGAGTAGTGTTTTCACTAGCTGTAGATGTTTCTATTAAAGTAGTAGTTCCACTACCAAACCTACGTTGATGTAAACTTGCTGTATACTTAAATTCGTTTACAGATCTTACAGCAAAAGACATCTGGTAAATTTGTACATCTCCTATTTGATTAGATAAAATAGCAAGTTGTTCATACTCTTCTACGTTATTAGGTATAAAAGCGTACTCATCAGAGCCATCAAACCATATAACATCATAGGGTACATCCTCATACCCAGCACTAGGTGTTACATTTAAATTTAATGCAAATCTAATAGTATCATTTGATGCTGCTGTATTTGATACCTCATAAGTACCTACATTAGTGTTTAGATCCATCCAAGTGTTACCCCCTGCATCAAAATCTATCTGCTGAGAGTTACCACCTGCCTCTATCTCTTTATTAGGGCTTAACCATAAATAAATATCGTTAAACTCGCTAGTATTAAAAAAGTCTCTACTAAATAAAATAGGTGTTTGTGTATTACTGTAATATGATTCTATAGCCTCTATAATTCTTATAAGTTTTATAGACGGTCTTAAATCATTCCATACTACACCAGATCCACCTCCATTATCAGCTATATTAATAAGATTCTCACTAGAGTCTGGTACATTAATATTACTATTGTAAAAATATCTTTTTTTACTCATAAGAGTGTAAACCAAATCTCTACCAAATAATCCAGAAGATCCTAAACCAGTTAATACATTTGCACTATTATAATCATGATTAAATGATGTTAAATCTAATACAGTTAGCTTATCATCTCCTACAGTATCCTTAATATCTACTAGGTTACCTGTAAAATTTATAGTATAAGAATCTGCTACACCTTTTTTTTGTGATACCTTATATAGTCTAAATTTACCCTTTTTAAATGGTACGCCTCCTATCTCTATTTTACCATCTATCTTAGTCCTAGAATCAAAGCCGTTATCTATATTAGCATTATACCAATGTTTGAAAATCCTGTTATTTTTTCTACTGGCTGGTACTGTAAAAGTACGACTATAGTCTCCAGTATTTTTAGTTATATCACTAACATCTAAAACACTACTAACAACCTCTACAGGCTCATCATTAAATTGATCTAGTTTATCTAGTCCTATGTATAAGTCGACTTTCATATATTGTTTATCTCGTTATAACTTTTAATGAACTCAATCTCATAATTGATTAATCTATCTTTTTGCCTTGTCTTATAAGATATGTTTCTACTTTTTATGTTTACTGGTGTAAACTGATCGTTTTCGTATATCCATAGCTTCTCACTAAGTAACATCTGTCTAAATACCTCATTTGTTATCTCATCTATATAACCGCTGTTAGCCTTAAAAGAGGATTGACCCTGTATGTTATACTTAACAAACTGGTGAAATCCATCAGAAGCCTGCAAGCCACCACGCTCAAAAACGCTATTTGTAACACTCATAGACTCTGTACGCTCTTTAAAGAATGTTATATTTTGCTCTGCACCATCTTTATTTTGAAACACTATATTTATAGGATTATATCTACACTCATCCTCTATGTATAGAGTAGTTACTGCATCCTTATATGTAACCTCTACATATCTATCAAGATTAGCATCATTTAAGTCTATCCATACATACTTAACCAACTCACTAGAGTTGCTAGTACCTGATATATTTTGGCTTATGTTTATCTGGTTATTAGGGTAACTTTTTATAGTAACTGCTGAGGCTGCTACACCACTCTCATCTAATAAAATAGGAACTATAAATATACCTTTTCGATATACTTTGTATTCTTGTGTAGGTATTAGATTACTCTCGCTTACTATGTTATTATTTTCTCCCTCATTACCATAACTATACCCCAAGCTCATTATATCAGTTATCATATTTTGAGGTGTAGTAGCATCTGCTGGATCACTTGTTTCGTATGTATTATAATACTGTATCCATTTTTGATTATTGCCGTCTATAATACCAGTGCTACTGTTTGATTGAGGTGTAAACTCTATGAAATCAGATACTAGTCTAGCTATATCTATTTTATCACTACCAGCTAAAAATGCATCATTATCTTTTGTTAATTGATATGTAACCTCATTAGGAGGGCTATTTCTATCTCCATCCCAAACTTTTATATATAATGTATAACTACTACATAATAGCCCAGTATTAGGAGATATTAATGGTGTACTAACATAATAAGGGCTTAACGATCTAATCATAACCTATTCTTTTAAACTAAACTCTAGAAAATTCTCTACATCTAAAGCATAAGAATCTACTATATTTTTTTCTAACTTTGCAAACTCAATATCAAATGGTCTTGTAAAAAAACTAGTTGTTTCTAAACCTGTATGGTATATGCTTTTTGTGATAGCAATCAATAACCCTTTTCGACTTGTAAACCTACCAGAGTTATCTCTAGGTGCTATACCTTTTCTTATAGTCCATCCATTTAATGCTATTGTTGGCGGCTTTTTATCTTTGTACTTAAATTTATTATTTGTAACCTTTTTTAGTTTCCACTTACTACCATCAGCTTTAGTACCTCCTACACCCTTAACACCATAATCTACAAACTCCCAGTAATCACTTAAATTGAAAAAAAGCTCAAAACTATTTTTGTTTACTTTTAAATCTCCTTTTATAGAATTATACAGATCACCACTAGCTATCTTATTTTTACGTTTTAGATTTGCTTTTGCTTTTCTCTCTACGTTTGAAGAGAAAGCCTGCAATGCTTTTTGTGTGTTTTTTAGATTCATTATGTACAAATATCAAACTCTCTAATAGGTAGCTCAACTTCAAAAGACAAACGCCATCCATCTAGTAGATTTTTATCTGCAAATGTTATCTTATCAAAACTAGGATTGTCTGAGGCTGTTATATTGTTGTTAGCAAAATCTCTATGCATCTTTACCCATATCTCATTCAAACAGTTTAACGTCTCATTATGATTGTCCACCTCATTATCGTTTAGCCAGAACTTATCGTTAACTACCTTTTTATTTATATCTCTTATATCTAAACACTCTAAAATAACATCAAATAAAATAGTAGCATTACTAGAAAAATTACCTGTATTAATTTCTATATTGAATAAAGGAAATATATTTTTTTTGTTTAAGTCAATATCATCTCCTTTAGTAATAGTATTTACATATCCTGTAGCCTCTACTAGTGATTTGATATATATTAATAGTTTAGTATATGCGTTCATTATAATTCTGTTACATTTGCTTTAGGGTTTTTTCTAAGTCTAGCCTCCATTTTCGCCCTATCTAATTTATGAGATAAAAATAAATGCAGATAGTGTATGTTTTTATCTAATACAGCATCCATCTTTAAAATATCATTGTTTGCCAATTCTACGATTGTAGCGTACCATCCCCACTTTTCAAAATATCCTCTTGTCTTTTCACCCTCTGACGTACCTCCTCCGTAGATTTCTGGATATTGTTTTTTAATTCTCTCGATAAATTCCAAAAAAAAACCAGCGCACCATTAACAATATTCAAGGGTGTGTATTTCATAACATCAGCATATTTACCAGTTCCATCATACTCATCTATCTCATAGTTACCGAATACATCCTTATTCTTTATTGGTCTAAATAATACAGCCATTAACTTATGCATATTTTCTAACTCCAATCCATTGTGATTTATATCTACATACTCTGCTGTAGTTATCTCATCGAAATTAGGGATAAATCCAAGCTCTACATCATTAATATAAAACGTATCTTTAAACTCTACCTTTTGAGATAGGGCTTTATTGATCTGGTTTATTATATCCTCATAATCTGCAAAATGCATTTTATCTATATCTCTATACTTTAAATCTGTAAATATTTCTATCACTCTCTTACCAAAAGAAACAGCATCTAAATCTCTATCCTTTAAAGCCTCAAATCTCTGATATTGCAATAGAGTTATATCCTCTATATTCTCTGGTAAAAGTATTTTTCTCTTCATACTATTAAAACGAAAAAAGGCGTTTTTTGTTATTTACATTATCTCTATACCTCCAGAGCCACCTAACTGATACGTCACATTATATCTTATAGCATCAATAGCGTGATTGAAATCATCTTTGTATAACTTACTACCTTTATCAGTATACACATAGTTATTAAATTCTTTAGCGATATTGTGAGACTCATTATCTACTATTATATCATAGTCCTGCATAAGGGTAACACCTAGATTTATACTACCTTGACCCTTTTCACATGGTACTATATTTATTTGCCTCCTACTAAGCTCATCTATCAATCTAGGCTCTGCACTATCAGCAACTATAAGAGAGCTGCCACAAACCTCTTTATTTATGTACGCTATTTGTGAAGTTGTGAGGTTTGGCTTGTATAAATGTTCTTTTACATATATTTTCTTTTTAGCCTTGTCTATTGCTACAGCTATTAATGTAGTAGGATCAATACTAAATCCGAAATCCTGTCCAAAAGATACCTGTTTATTCTCTGGGTTAAATTTGCCATAACTCCAGTTAGTGAAAACTACACCCTCAGCTTTATCTAGCCATCCACCTAGAATAACGTGCTGATATTTTAAAGGGCTTCTTTTTTTTATCCTGTTTACCTCATTTATAAAACTCTCATCTAGGTTCTCTATATTATCTAAGTAAGTGCTATGTATATAAGTAACATCACCCTTTACGCCTGTAAAGTTTTCTTTTACTCCTGCATCCTCAAAAAATCTTTTGTATATCCAATGTTCTTTAGTAGATGGATTCAATATTAAAATAACTCTATTCTGTACTCCCTTTTGTCTTAAGGATAGATTTATTTTATCGAATACCTTTTCATCTGTTAGCTCCTCAGCTTCATCTAAAACCCATGTAGTAACACCCTGCAATGATTTTAAGTTAGCAGTTTGATCTCCAGATGAGGTCTTTAAACCTTTAAATATTATAGATGAGCTAGAGGTTGTATTTAGTATCTCATTCCTGTTTACATCGAAATGATCTTTTAAATCTAGTAGTTCTATTTTTTCTTGAAATTCTGGTATAATAGATAGATGAGCTGAGGTCATAGTTACCCTAGTAAACAGTATTTTATGATTACTTTCGAAAGATAGTAATGTATTAAATCTGTTTACTTCAAAGGATTTACCAGATCCTCGACCTCCTGTAACTATAAAGAATCTGGTTTTACTAGCTAATAAATTCCACTTATCTTTATGCTTCTTTATCATTATTGTAAAGATCAGTAATACTAAAGTTAATATTTTTATTCTCTACATTGGCATTTATCTCAGTTTGCTTTAGCTGAGGTACTACATACTTAGACAAATCTAAATACAATCTTATCCTGTCTTTAGCCTCTAAATCTTTAAAATCTTTTTTAAGCTGCGGTAAAGCATCCTCTAGTAGTTTAGTAAAAGACTCTCTTATCTTTGTGCTAGCTTTATTAGAAGATCCTGCTGGGCGTCCTTTGCCATGTTTATGTCCTTTTTGAAAAGGCATATATTGATATATTAAAATTAATTACTTTAATATAATAACGAGAAAAGCTTTTTTTTGTTACAAAGTATAAAAAGTACCAAGCCTTAACAGTTATTTTTATTGTGTTTATATTGTTTTAGTGCCAAGCTAGACTTGTTTTAGTGCCAAGCCTATTATTACTATTGAAGTTTATTTTTAAACCATGATATTACTATACTTGTACCACAAATAAATCCTAATACAAAAAATAAAATTTCTGTCTGTCCCATATTTTTTAAAATTTAATTACTATTATAAGATTGATAAACTTGATCCAAGTTGTTTGTTATTTTTAGCAGAATCTTTGCGCTACCTGTACAGCTAGGGCATAAATCGCTCTCGTTGTAATTTGTAGCAAAAACCCATCTGTAAAGTCCTAGCAAGAACTTTATCTCATCTCTTTTCCAGATGTTAAGAGTTCTATTTTCTACATACTTCTTATAATCGTTATATTGCTTCTCATCCATGCATCTTACTGCTTTAGCACTTCTAGGTAGCATCTTATTTAGTTTCTTTTGTCTTTTGTCGCAACCGCAATCTTTACCGTTTTTAAACTTTTTAACAACTTTAGAAACACCTGTTTTATCTAAAACCTTTTTCACATCATCTCCTAAGCCCTTAGACCGATTAGCGTATTCTCTATACTCTTTAGTTCTTTTATCTAGTGATTCGTAGTATTTCTGATCTTTTAACATTTCTTGTATTTTAAATTAGAATTATTATACATCTTATAATCATCACCTAAAACCTGCTTAAGTGCTTTGTGTATCTCTCTATGTACAAAACCGTAGTTTATATTGTATATCGATGCTATCTCTCGTATTGATCTGTCGTAGGATTCGCTTAAAAGCTCTTTTTGATACCATTTAAGTCTATCAGTTTTATCTAGGTATTCATTCTCTTTATCGGTTGGCTCAAATACATTCGTACTATCCTCAAGGTAATACATAGAGTCTAAAGATACTGTTTTGTTTTTTCTAAGAATATCGATGTAGATATGTTTCAATACTCTAGCTACAAAACCGATATTAAACCGCTTGTAGTTCATTATTTTTAGATACATTAGTTGCGTTATCTCATCAGCCATCATATTATCACCCATTGTGATATTTAAAGCTATCTCTCTCCAGAGAGAATCCTTTTTGCTTAATTCATTTAATATACTCACTATTGTATAATTTTAAAAAAGAGGGCTGGTAAGAGTACATTACAAATTATCTTACCAAGCCCTCTAAAACATAACCAAAAAATAATTACAAAACGCTTACAATATAAATAAATTTTGTTATAAAAAAAACAATTTTAAAATAAGTTATTAGTGAGTTATTCGTGATCGTTCCATAAGTAGGAAAGATTTTAGCTGGTGATTTTTAAAATGTTCTATCCGATCCTCTGGTATACCATCTGTAAGAGATTCAATAATACCCTTACTGTTTTTTTGTTCTAGTTCTTTTACTTTATCTTTTAGCTCATCTATCTCTTTTTGAGCTACTAAATATTTATCTTTTAAAATGTGGATTTCTTTTTGCTCTACAGAGTAAGTCATAAAGGTTTCTATATTCTTTATTCTCTCAAGGTACTTAACTTTAGAGTAACATTTACTATAAATAGTATTAAACTCTTTACTATATTTCTTATAGTCCTCAAATCTTTTTAGAGAGTGTACTACTGTAGAGTGATCCATATTAATAGATTTAGCTATCTGAGTCATTGTACCTCCTGCTATATCTCTACAAAATTTAAAGTAAACGCATCTTATGTATACGTTTCTCTCTACTCTCGATCTTTTCTTTAATTCTATACCTGTAGTGTTTTCGATAATTTTTTTAATATCCTCTATCATGTTTTTGGATTTGTTTTTTTACGTTTATCTTAATATATTTTATTATAATTTAAGTTTTTGGTGTTAATCTTAATTAGTGCTTTATGTTACACTTTTAAGGGTAAAAAGTATTTTACTAGGGTAAAAATCATTTATTAGTGTAATTAAATGAACTTTAAGCATTATTTATATAATTTGATACCTTTTTTTAAAGCTATTACTATTTTTTAAGTTAATATTTTTAAAGTTTCTTTGTTATCTAGCTTCTTTTTAAATACATTAGTTTCATCAAAATAAAGGGTAAAATAATTACCGTTATCATATCTAAAGATATAAAACCAGTCAAAACATTGTTTTTTGTTTATCCATGTAGAAATATCACCTTTTTTTACACACGATAACCTAAAGCTCCTACCTAGTGATCCTGTCTGATAATCAAAACTTAAATTTATCTTTTTGTCTCCTACCTTTATCATGGATATATTACACCTTTATTTTTTTTTATGCAAAAAGCATCAAAACCGATACTTATTAAATCATCTATTCTCTTTTTTTGTAGAGGCTTTAAAGTATCGTTCTCTTCTTTTACTTCTATCCAAATAGTAACACCGTCTTTTAAACATTGCAAATCTGGAAACCCACTCTTATTTAGTCTTATATTTTTAAGAACTAAAAAACCATCTTTTTCGTATTTTTTTATTATTTCCTGTTGAAAAGTCATTAAAAAAAAAGCTATTAATTTAAAACAAAGATAAAGAGTCTTTTTTAAATACGCTCGTAGTATAGGATTTTTTTTGTAAAACTTTTTTGTAAATCTTCTCCTCTATGCCATTTTGGGCAAATATCCAGAAAACTTCATTACTTTTTCTATCCATTGTAGTAAGTCTGTCTCTACTTTGCCAGTAGTTTTTAGAACTAAAATCTATATTGTAGTAAACTAAATAATCTGCATTTTTTAAGCTGATACCCTCAGATCCGCTAACTATTTGTAGTGCTATGTTTTTATCTGTACTATCAAATACATCTAATTTATCGGTTAATTGATCTTTAAAAACATTCTTTAAAGTTTGATACTCGGCTTTAAATTTATAAAATATAGCTATCTTTTTACCTTTAAAATGTTCTTTTATAAAATCAGCTTTAGAAGTGTCAAATATTCTACTCTCTTTGCTTTCAAATAAAACAGTACCACTATAAATTTGGTGTAGTTTCTGCATTTCTTTTACAGCAGTGTCCGCTATTATTTCTTTACCGTCTTTAGATACTATAAATTTATCTTTACTTAGTTTATCTGCTAACTTATATGTTAGGTCGCTCATTTTAACATACAATACACGCTCTTTTACCTCTGTTTTGAATCCAGCTTCATTTTGAGTATAGGTAATCATGTAAGGAACTATAATCGGCTTTATTTTAGATATAAAAGCATTACTATAATCTTTTACTACTGCATATCCTAGATGCCTGTCTTTTACATCTACATACTCCTTAGCCCATTTATAAAAAGTTGTTTCTTTAAAAGGTGATCTTTTACTGAGCCAAAACTGGTGATAAATTTGTGAGTAACTTTCGGGATGAGGTGTACCACTTAAAAATATCATAGGTAAATTACTATAGTTTTTTTTAATAAACTTAGTCATATTATTAGCTTTAGGAAAAGCTCCGTTTCTATGATGCTCATCAGATATTATAAAATCATAGTTATCTATAAATTTATGAGCTGATTCGTTGTTAATGACTTTTAAAGAATAGGAGAAACCCATTTTTTTATAATCATCTTCTATACCTTTTATAGCTTTTTTCTTCGTTAAAAAAAGAACTTTTTTAGCACCGTAAAGATAAGCAGCATTTAAAGCCGTTAATGTTTTACCAGTTCTCACCTCCATAGATAGGTAAACAATACCTAACTTTTTTAGTGTTTCAGCAGCCTGTTGTGATATTTCCTTTTGATAGTCTCTTAGTTTCATTGTATTTTGTAATGTGTTGATATACGGTGTTAACTACAATAATTTCTAAAAACCGCCCCACTCATACGTGAAAAGTTTCTCGGTAGATTTTTTAGTTTGTACATTATTATTCATTCTTTGTGGCATT
>Ga0209336_10001239_pt1 | contig 12520 bp, 13 predicted proteins | sample LinPmetageLP32_FD_184042 | JGI IMG/M metagenome (GOLD analysis project Ga0209336, IMG submission 184042) | Marine viral communities from the Pacific Ocean - LP-32 (SPAdes) (version 2) | ecosystem: Environmental > Aquatic > Marine > Oceanic | place: Pacific Ocean | collected 2009-08-23 | reverse complement strand
GTTTGACATGGATGGAGATTGCAATTACTTCATCGCTCGCAGTTACGTTGGGCATTCTTATAGGTACCTCAACCCTCCAGCGGATCGTGACATCGTTTTTAATGAATTGATGATTGACTGGGACGAACCAATCGTTCTCGTCGAAGGTGTCTTTGATGCCATCGCTGCAGGAGAAAACGCCATACCAATCCTTGGTTCAACCCTGAGAGAACAATCACGCCTGTTCCAAGCAATTGCCATACATGACACACCAGTATACATGGCACTTGACCACGATGCTGAGAAGAAGGCGGAATGGATCATTAAGTCCCTACTTAAGTATGATTTAGAAGTTTTTAAGATCCCAATCGATGAAGAAGATGTTGGAGAAATGGGAGAGCAAGAGTTCAAAGAAAGACTACTTAGTGCTAGACAAATAAAGAATGAAATGTATTTCTTTGAGCAGATGTTGGAAAACATTTAATGATACTCACTAAGTTAAAAAGGAGAGTTGGATATGTTACATAAATTTTTATTAGCATTTGCCTTGTTTGTAGGTGGGCAATTGTTATCCTGGTTTCAATCTAACGCACTGATCCTTGGCGGTTGGTTGCAAGAAAATTTTACACTTTTTATAATTCTCACGGCACCCATAGTTGCAGCATTATTTGCGCTTGGATCAAAGTACGCATACGAATACTTTGGAGATTTATATGCCGTTAGGTTCGTTGCCTTCTCGTGTGGCTATCTTGTTTTCATACCTTTGACTTACTTTTTCTTCAATGAATCTTTCTTCACACCAAAAAATATCATCAGCTTTTTCTTGTGCTCAGCAATCATAGTAACTCAGTTTCTTTTTAAATAAACAAACTATTTATTGGAGTAAAGCGGAGTTTTTATGATTTTAGCCTTTCTTCTCGCATGCGGGACGGACGTCGGTATATACGGGTATACTGAGATAAAGCAGCAGGATACGTCCGAAGTTGTTGATTCAGCACAACCCTCCACAGAACCCACGTCAGAGCCTTCTAACGAGCCGGCAGGCGAACCTTCCTCTGAACCATCTACGGAGCCTTTAAACGGCACTGTGGGGCTTACAAGGTATACTCTAGAGCAATTAGCATGCCCACCTTGTATGGGTGCTAGCCAAGAGATCACTGTCTTGTTCGAGACTAAGTTTCATAATAAAATTAATGAAATACATCCGCTTTGGTTTCCTCCTATGGGCCAATGTTCTACGAATACAGCCCCAGTGGCGATCAGTGTCTCTCCAATTAACGTTGGTCAAACTCTGAGCGTACAAGGATCGATTAACTCGTTCTCGGCTTACAACAACGGAATGGGGTTGTACTCGAGCTACTTACAAGAATCGCAATACGACAGGAATGCTTTAATGACTGTACGTATGCAAGACAATACCTCCTACTCGTTTAATTCCATTCAAGGTTTTGATGATATACAGCCATGGGAACTTAGGTATGTTGATCCTTCTTACGCCTTTGCCGCAGTTGTTTCTAAGTTTGGAACAACATTTTCCTGGGCACCATCGGGAGTCTCTGATGAATTTAATGTCATGATAGTAACGTATTCGCCCGATGGATCACAACTCTTAGGAGCCATCTCGTGCACAGTGCCAGATTCAGGATACATGAATTTTGATGGAACCCACTTCCAATCATATCCAACGTGGTCTCTCGTTGCAATTTATTTAACTAGAATATCCAAACAAAGAATTGCATACGAAGCCTTGGGTGGATATATGGACGTTCAATTAGAGTGGACCGTCATCGGTACTGGACATATTGAATAAAAATACTTGACACCCAAGTCGTAACGTGTTACATTATCTCTATACAAATGGAGGTATAACATGAATAAATTTATAGACGAAGGTGTTAAGGCAGGATATGAGTTCGTTGTCATAGAACCAAAGGAGTGCTACAACGAATCAATTGTCGCCTTTGATCGAGGTCGCTTAGTTTATGACGTGCAAAAGCTAATGGATCGCACTAGAGAGTACTATGAGTGGGATTATTCGACAGCCATTGAATGGTTTGAATACAACACTCTATCTCTCACATATATGTCAGGTGGTCCACTTTTTTTTGAAGAAGATGAAGAATTTTACTTGACACAAGATACAAAACATGTTACATTACAAGTACGAAACAAAATCCTGGAGGATAAATGAAACGAATTGCACACATATCAGATACACACATTAGAAACCTTAAGTATCATGAGGAATACCAACACGTATTCAAAGAAATTTATGACAGTCTTAAACAAGAAAGCCCAGATTACATTGTTCATACTGGTGATCTAGCTCACACAAAGACACAGTTATCCCCGGAGTACTTTGAATTGGCCTCGAATTTTCTGAGGTCTCTCGCAGACATTGCACCTACGATAATGATATTAGGGAACCATGATGGTAATCTTAAGAACGGTGACCGACAGGATGCAGTAACTCCAATCATCGAAGCTCTGCAGCATCCAAACTTTACTTTGCTGAAAAACTCAGGAGAGTATTCTCCCGAACCAGGGCTTACATTTAATGTCCTATCTGTATTCGATAGGGACAATTGGCAGAGACCATCAAACAATAATTCTATCAATATCGCACTCTATCACGGCTCCATCATGGGATCGGAAATAAGTTCTGAATATGCCATGGACCATGGTGAAGACGACATAACTATTTTCGAATCTTTCGACTACGCGATGCTCGGTGACATTCATAGAACCCAGTATTTGGACACTGACCAAAAGGTTTGGTATGCAGGCTCTACAGTTCAGCAAAACTTTGGAGAGTCTCAACTAAAAGGTTATTTGATGTGGAACATTCACGATAAAGATCGACACACTGTCGAGAAGCGATTGTTCCAATCTCCTAGACCCTTTGTCACAATTGTGCTTAATAAAAATGGAACTCTACCAAATAAGGTAGTACCAAAGGGTTCAAGATTAAGGTTGGTGTGCGAACACAATCTTCCTATAGCTAAACTCAAAAGAGCGTGTGACTATGCAAAGGTAAAATGGGAATGCTTCTCCGTCAGCTTTGTTAACAACTATTCCGGACCGCATTCGTCAGTTAAGGTCGCAACTGGTAAGGCGATTAACATGAGAGACGAAAAAAATCAAGAAAAGTTTCTTCGTGAATTTATGGAGAACAAAGAAGTAGAATCTGCCGTTCGTGAGAGGGTAGTCGAACTATCTCGTGAGTACCTAAAAAAGATATCAGCTGATGATGTTTCTAGAAATGTTGTATGGGACATTAAGAAAATGGAGTGGGACTACCTATTTAACTACGGAAAAGGGAATTCTATTGATTTCAGCAAACTAAACGGCCTTGTTGGAATCTTTGGCAAAAACTACTCGGGCAAGTCCTCCATCATCGATGCAGCCTTGTTCGGCTTATTTAATGACACTTCAAAAGGAGAAAGAAAAAATGTCCATATCATCAATCAAAACCAAGAAAAAGCTCTTTGTAAGTTACAGGTCGCTGTCGGCGATGATGTCTACAAAATTAGTAGATCAATCGAAAGAACTAAAAGCTCTGCAAAAACAGAGTTAGACTTCACTAAGATGTCTCTCGGAATACACTCCGAGTCTAAGAATGGCGAGACTAGGAACAAGACAGATGAAGAAATTCAGAAAATCTTTGGTACTATGTCCGACTTCATGATGACTTCTTTGTCTGCTCAAAATGATTCTTTTGGCTTTATTAATGAAGGGTCCACAAAGCGCAAGGAAATCCTAGCAAAGTTTCTTGACTTACAAGTCTTTGATCAAATGCATAGGCTAGCAAAGTCAGACTCTTCTGAACTCCGTGGTGTAATTAAGCACCTCAACTCTGCAGACTCTGAAAGAAAACTAAAGAGAGCAAAATCAGAATTATGTGAAATCTTAGAAGATATTCAAGTTCAGAAGGATGCATGTGACAAACATCGTGCTCGCTTAGAAGTTTTGCTAAAAGAACAAAAATCAATCAATGATCAGGTTATTGCAGCATCTCAACGGGAAATTGACATTTCAAGCTTGGAATCTCAAAAATCGGTTGCCATGAAGGCACTTAGAACCGGTTCTAGCAAAAAAGTAGACCTAGAGCAAAGGGTCTCTTTGTTGACCTCTCAGGTCGAAGATTTGAGCCTTCAACTGCAAACAATGGCGCCATTAGCAGATTCTTCAAGCACTAAACTGGAAGCAGTCGAGATACATAAGCGACAGATGGGCGAGCTTCGAACTTTAATTGACAAGATGGCTCGACAAGAAAAGAATCTTGAATCAAAGATTGCCCTCCTTCATGACCATGAATATGATCCTAATTGTGAATTTTGTTGTAATAACGAATTTGTAAAAGAAGCTGAGGACGCAAAGATAAAAATTATTAAACTCAGCAACGACAAAGAAAATAAGATGGATCGGTTTGCATTAATGCAGAAAAGCTTAGATGAGTACGATGTACAATCTTTAGTCCAAGCCATTGAAAATTACGAAAACGCACTAGGTTCACGCAAAACTTTAGAGTCAGATCTTAAGATGCAAAAGCTAGAGTTACAGAATGCAATTTCTTCTATTGAAATAAATACCAACAAGATTGCCAAGATCGATGGAGACATTCAGTATTACAATGACAACATCGAGGCATATGAAAATCTCAGTTCTCTTAGGGGAGATTTGACTGCCATTACAAAAACAGTCGAAATAAAAAAGGCGGAGATTGGAAAGTGTGATGACAAAGTCTTGGAGTACATGTCTGAAAAAGGTTCTGCTGCTAGAATGATCGAAGAGTGTCAAGAGAACATTGGCAAAATAAAAGAAGCTGAAAGAGATTATATTGCGTATGACATCTTCGTACAAGCGACACATCCTAACGGAATTTCTTATGAAGTCATTAAGTCAATGTTACCAGTCATCAACGGCGAGATTCAAAAGATCTTATCCTCTATTGTTGACTTCAAAGTATTCTTTGCTGACGAGGGAAGTAAACTTGAAATCTACTTGCAACATCCGAAATATGACCCACGTCCATTAACAATGGGGTCTGGAGCAGAGAAGACAATTGCCTCTATGGCAGTTAGATTAGCCTTAGTTTCTGTGTCCTCATTGCCTAAGTCTCAAGTGTTTATCTTGGATGAACCAGCGACTGCTTTAGATGCTGAGCATATGGAAGGTTTCTCTAGGCTTCTTCAAATGATTAAGTCGCAATTCAAGACAGTTCTTCTAATCACTCACCTCGATTCTCTCAAAGATGTTGTTGATACAACGATTGAAATTGACAAAATTGATGGATATGCACATGTAAATTTGTGATACGAGATACTATTTAGTTCCAAAATAGGAGTTCTATTATGGGATTAAAAGATGAATTGGCTGAAAAGCTCGCAGACATTAACTGCAAAGACAAAATTAAAGAGACTCTGGATGAACACAAAGATGACATTCAGAGAGCTCTTTATCTTGATAGAAAAGACAAAGGAGTATTTGATGCAGTTCAGGAAAAAATTATTTCTCGCAAGCTGCTTGTATTCGGTGTGGCTACTGGGCTTCTGTATTGGGGAGTTGGTCTTGATGCCGATACTTGGGGGCTAATTGCCATGACATATATCGGTGGTCAAACTGTAATTGACTTCGCCAAGGTTTGGCGTGGTGCTTAATTGGCTTAAAGAATACTGGGAATGGGTAGCGGCTGGTGTCGTTGCCCTTTTTGCGTTCGCACTTGGTCGTCGTGGTCGTAGCATCGATCTTGAACTTGCCGAGAATAAAAATAAAGAAAATGATGTCATACAAGCATCGAGTGAAAAAGAACTTGCGGGAACAATAGCTGCTGGTGAAAAACATGTTGAAGAAATCTTAAACACTCATGCTGAGGCATTCGAAAAATTAAAACAAGCGGAAGATGATAGGAATAAACTCGTAGAAGAGTTGTCCAACGACCCTGACGCTATCGATAAGAAACTAAAAGAATTAGGAATCAAGGAGGTCTAATGTTTTTTTTACTAATGTCTCTTGCTTATGGAGACCCTTTGATATCAAAGATCAAAGAGGGTGAACGAGCCCCATTTGAAGGCCGCATCTTTAACGATGAAGCTGTTGCAACTGTGTTGGCAGACTCAGAACTGGCAGTCCAACAGTGTGAAATAAAAAAAGATCTTGAATGGAAAATTGAGATGGCCGACCTTCAATACCAGCACGACATGTACAAAACAAAACATGAGTCTCTGGAATTCAAGCATACCGAACTTATGGCAATTAAAGATCAAGAGATTGACTTGCTGCTAAAACACTCTTTTCCACGTAGAACTATGTGGGTATTCTTGGGAGGTTTCACTATTGGAACAACATCCTCTCTTGCAACTTATTATGCTGTAAATCAAATATCGGAGAACTAATGAGTAAAGATCCAAACTATGCTGTAAAGGTTGAAAAGGCTATTGCTGAGAAGTATGGCAAAGAAGCTGTTGTCAATCCGAAGTCTCAATGGGACGATGAAAAAGAAAAAGAATACCTAGACGAACTTAAGAGTAACTATAGGGAAGGAAAGATTGAGGGCGAACTAGTTGAAATGGATGGAGTTTTAATCTCCGAACAACTACTTAATAGAGAATCAGAGCGTTCATGTCCAACATGCAACACTTATTCATTTAAATCGATTGACGATTTATACATGACAAAATTTGATTGCTGTTATAAATGTTATATACAGTATATTGAAGGTCGAGAAGATAGATGGAAATCAGGTTGGAGACCAAACAAATGAAACTTACAAAAGAAACACTTAAACGAATCATTAAAGAAGAACTTGATGCTGTTATGAACGAAGAAGCGACGCCCGAGTTAGATTTGCCTCAACAAGATGCTAAAAAAGCATTAGAGGTGGCAAAAGCTACAAAAGATACGCCTAAAATGCAAGCAATTTTTGATAGACTTGAAAAAGATCCTAAGTTTATGCAAGCAATTGATCAAATGAAACAAGAAATGTCTTCAACGAACGAGGGTATGGAAGCCCCTGAAGGTTACAGGGAAGTTCCGGGAGAATCTTCAAGTGGTCCAACTGCTGGAATGACAATGCTTGGAACCATGGTAGGTTCTGTGGCAGGATGGAAAGTCCTGTATACATCTGGTGGAGCAGCTGCGGTAGCAGCTCTAGCGCCACACTATGGATCAGATCTTGCCAGCGCAGGTGTTATCGGCGCCGCAGTAGCCGCTCCAATACTTTTAGGATTTATACTTGATAGAGTCGGTGATGCTGCAACAGGTGGCAACTGGAATCCAGAGATAATAAAGAAACCAGAGGGGATAAGATGAGCAAAGAAACATTGGAAATTATACAGGGACTATCGCAAGCTGCTGCAAATGCTTACGACGGTTCCCATGACGAGAGATTTACTCTCGATGGACAAACAAAGCAGGTAGGTTTACAAAGAGAATCTGGTTGCCCACTTATAGACAAGAGAGTGATCGATGGGTTCTCCGTTAAGTTTTATGGAGACTCAATGATTATTAATTACCAAAGCGACGTAAGAATGAAAGAGCTTAAAGACAACAGTTTTGAAAAAGATGTCGTAAGTACAATCAATGATGTCAAGAAGTTTTTGCAGAAAGAATACAAAGTGGTGACTGGTAACTCTATTACTTTAACAGCCAAAGGCGAACCAAACATTCTTGTTCAGGCAACTTCCAGATATAGAACTTTTGTACAAGCCTACCAACACTACAAGATTAGCGGCCTTAAGATGGATCAAATTAATGCACCGTCAGAAGATCCAACAAGAGATATTACAAAGAACTTTTTAAAGGCTGCTAAAGCAAAGCGGCCTCAAAACGAATATATTAAACCTGGGGATAACCAAAAATGAAAAATTTAAATAACGAATGTTGTGACAATTGCTGTCCGTGTTGTACTTGCACATGTTGCGAAGAATAGAAAATGAAACTTAATAAACAAACACTAAGACAAATTATTAAAGAAGAACTCAAAGCTGTGATGAGTGAAGCTGCTATCTATACTAAAAGCGGCGCTTATCAAATTCTAGATCCAAAGAATCCGGATGACCTTGCTATGTTTAAAAAAGTAGGCATAAGAGATCCACAATCATCGGCGAAAAAAGCTCTAGAGCTCAGAAAGGGTACTGCACAAGCCAATAGACCTGGAGATAATTATGATTGGGTATTTTTAGCTTACGCAAATAAAAACAAAAATGCTGGTTGGAACTGGTTCGACAAATCTAATTCAATAGACGTTTTGCCTGATACCTTTTCTCGTGGCCCCGAAGCCTATGGGCAAGATCCAAAATCTCGGGCTCACATGGACAAGGTAATGAATCGCGAGTATGATAAATAATATTGAGACCTAAGTGAAACTCACCAAAAATGAAATCGTTAAAGAACTTGTAAGATGTGGAAAAGATCCTCAATACTTCATTGATAACTATTGTAAGATCTCGCATCCAATGCATGGTCAAATTCCTTTTAAGACTTATGACTATCAAAAGGAAATGCTCCAAAATTTCAACGATCATCGTTTTAACGTAATTTTAAAAGCAAGGCAGCTCGGGATCTCAACAATCTCAGCTGCTTATGTTGCGTGGTTCATGTTGTTCCACCGAGAAAAGAATGTTCTCGTAATCGCAACGAAACTATCCACGGCAGTGAATCTTGTAAAGAAGGTCAAGATGATCTTCAAGAACCTTCCGTCGTGGATGTTAATTGCAAAGATCCAAACAGACAATAAGCAATCATTCGAGTTGACAAACGGCTCTCAAGTAAAAGCTGGAACCACTTCAGGTGATGCTGGTCGTTCAGAGGCTTTGTCGCTTCTCATTATAGACGAAGCAGCGTTCGTTGACGGCCTCGAAGAGCTTTGGACGGGTCTTTACCCTACTTTGTCTACAGGGGGCCGCTGTATAGCTCTGAGCACCCCTAACGGCGTTGGAAACTGGTTTCACAAAACCTACACCGAGGCTGAAGATCAACGCAATGATTTTAACCACATTGAACTCATGTGGGACGTACACCCTGACAGAGATCAGGAATGGTTCGAGAAAGAGACTAGGAATATGTCTAAGAGACAAATTGCACAAGAGCTCGAGTGTTCCTTTAATGCTTCAGGTGAAACTGTAATTAACCCCGAGGACTTACAAAGGCTACATGAGTCTCTATCTGATCCAATCTATAGAACGGGGTATGACAGAAATTTTTGGATCTGGGAGAAGTACGAAGAAGGATTGCCCTATCTACTTGTCGCCGATGTAGCGAGAGGGGACGGAAGTGACTTCAGTTGTTTCCATGTCATAAGAATTGATACAATGACAGTTGTAGCCGAATACCAAGGAAAACCAGACTTGGATATGTATGCTGGTATTCTACAGTCAGCCGGCAAAGAGTATGGAACATGCTTGCTTGTGGTTGAAAACAACGGAATTGGCATTGCTGTTTTGGAAAAACTTAAAGACTTGGGTTATTCTAAAATTTACTATTCTTACAAATCAACCCACGAGTATGTCGAGTCCTATCTAGCAGAACACGATGAGAGAGCCATATTGGGTTTTACGACATCAACAAAGACGAGACCATTAATTGTGGCCAAATTAGAGGAGTACGTTAGAAACAAACTAATTAACATACACTCTTCTCGTGTTTTCAACGAACTGAAGACTTTTATTTGGCACAATGGTAAACCTCAAGCTATGCGATCTTATAACGATGATCTAGTAATGTCTCTTGCAATTGCCTGTTGGGTTCGGGATACTGCCCTCACAGAAAATGAAAAAGACATGGCATACAAAAAGGCGATGATCGGTGGGTTAATGAAATCTACCACAACCATGAATACTCAAATTAAAGGTCAAGACCTTTACAAGGAAACGTTTCTAGAAAAACACGAGGAGGAAATCAAAAAATCAAAAGAATTTTTTTGGATCTACAAAGGATAGAAAATGGCTCGTAACGATAGAAACCCTAATAACAATCAAAATGACTTATTTAAAACATTAACCAGAATGTTCTCGGGTCCAATGACTCAGAGAAGAACTCAGTCCGGTAGGCAGCTGCGACGACGCCACTTAGATAAATACGCCAAAAGATTCAAGACTGCATCCGGTCAACAATTTAAGAAAACCGAATACAACCCAATGAACATCATGGCTCTGAACATGATTCAGAACAGGAACCGCTCAGAGCGTTACGTTGACTTTGACCAAATGGAATTCACACCAGAGATTGCCTCATCGCTAGATATTTATGCAGATGAGATGACGACCCACTCAGCATTGACTCCAATGCTCCACATTAAATGTCCTAACGATGAAATCAAGTACATGCTACATTCTTTATATTATGAAATTATGAATGTAGAGCACAACCTTTTTGGTTGGGCAAGAACAATGTGTAAATATGGAGACTTGTTTCTCTATCTAGATGTGGATGAGGAAAAAGGAATTCAAAATTGCATCGGCCTACCTCCACAAGAAGTTGAGAGGCTTGAGGGTGAAGACAAAACAAATCCAAACTATGTCCAGTTCCAATGGAACTCGGCAGGCTTAACTTTAGAGAATTGGCAGATGGCTCACTTCCGCGTTCTAGGGAATGACCAGCATGCTCCTTATGGTACAAGCGTTTTAGAGCCCTCCAGACGCATTTGGAGACAGCTTACGCTCCTCGAGGACGCAATGATGGCCTATCGTATTACGAGGTCACCAGAGCGCCGTGTGTTCAAAATTGACGTAGGTGGAATTGCACCACAAGACGTCGAGCAATACATGCAAAAGGTTATGACACAGATGAAGCGTCATCAAGTTGTTGATGCCTCAACAGGACGCGTAGATTTACGCTACAACCCACTTTCAATTGAAGAGGACTATTTTATTCCCATTAGAGGTGGACAGTCTTCTACAGACATCCAGAACCTTCCTGGTGGGCAATTCACAGCACAGATCGAAGACGTTAAGTATTTACGAGATAAATTGTTCTCGGCATTAAAAGTTCCTCAATCATACTTGTCAATGGGAGAAGGGTCTACTGAGGACAAGACGACACTAGCTCAGAAAGATATCAGGTTCGCAAGAACAATCCAAAGACTGCAGAGAGTGTTGATATCAGAAATGGAAAAAATCGGAATCGTACACCTCTATACTCTCGGGTATCGTGGCGACGACTTACTAAATTTTAAACTACAACTAAACAACCCATCTAAGATCGCAGAGATGCAAGAGCTTGAGCATTGGAAGACCAAGTTTGACATTGCAGGTGCTGCAACAGAGGGCTATTTCTCTCGACGTTGGGTTTCCGAAAATCTTCTCGGACTATCTCAAGATGAATATCTCAGAATGCAAAGAGAAATGTTTTCAGACAAGAAGTTTATGGCAGGACTCGAAGCAGCTGGTCAGCCAGCCGAAGAAGGCGGTGGAGACCTCGGAGGTGACCTCGGTGGCGATGACTTAGGTGGAGACTTAGGAGACGACCTAGGTGGCGATTTGGACCTTGGAGGAGATGAAGGCGGAGATGATCTAGGTGGTGACACCGGCGGCGAAGAAGAGGGAGACCTTTTAGCAGAGCCACCGGCAAAGCGTGACGACGACGCAAAACCTCGAGGACCTTATAAAAAGCACAAAATTACGTATCGCAAAGGTGGCTTTTCAAAACAAATGAAAAATCAAGCATTTAGCGGAGAAGTCCGTGGATCCACAGCAAGAACAACATTCCCAGGAAAAGTTGGCTTTGGCGGATTGGACTCTTTAGCTAGAGGAATTTATGAAGACAACGAAAATGAAGAAGCTAAACTATTTAGCATTGACGCATCAATAAAGACTCTACTTGAGTCACTAAACAAAAAGGAAGATGAACAATGAAACTTACAAAACAAACATTAAAAAGAATTATCAAAGAAGAATTGGATGAAGCAATTACGCAAGCAGACCCCTCTTTATCAATTGACCAAACCGATCCCAATGATGGACCCTTTCGAGTTATGGACCAAGTTGTAGATAGAGCGCTTGATTACCTTGGAGTGAACAAAGGTGATGAGAATTATCAAGAAGCCGAGGATGATTTGATGGTTCTCTCAAATGAAGTTGTCACTGCCAGACTACAAGACATCGATGGAATGGCTGGAGAATTAGTGGAAAAATTTCTAATGAAGAAATAACGGAGACAAACAATGAAACTTAATAAAGAAACATTAAAAAGAATTATCAAAGAAGAGTACGAAGTTGTTCTGGACGAATCTAGATTGTTACGCCAATTTTCAAAAGATAAAGAAGACGAACTTAAACAATACATTAGAGACATGGGCAAAGATCCTGACGATGTATTCGCTGCACTTGGGCCCGATAGTGTCGAAGTGATGGGTCAAACTTTGGTTGGTCGCGAGTACCCTATTAGTAAGCCGATGGGTGATGAAGTCAAACTTATGACCGCTGTTGGAGAGATGGAAAAACTTCAAGACTCAACAAACTTAAACGATTTTTACGACCCAGACTCTACTGGGACTTCGATCTTTTCTAGGGTGATAGAGTTGGTTCCTGAATTGATGAAAATA
>Ga0209336_10001238_pt1 | contig 12527 bp, 20 predicted proteins | sample LinPmetageLP32_FD_184042 | JGI IMG/M metagenome (GOLD analysis project Ga0209336, IMG submission 184042) | Marine viral communities from the Pacific Ocean - LP-32 (SPAdes) (version 2) | ecosystem: Environmental > Aquatic > Marine > Oceanic | place: Pacific Ocean | collected 2009-08-23 | reverse complement strand
TTACGAAAATAAAACCCATTTCATGGTTGGTGATTTTAAGACTAATAAAGCGTTTAATTTCTTCTCTCAATATAATGAGTTTATGCTTAAACCGATGGATCATTTAAGTGTATGTGAATTCAATACATATGCGTTACAATTATCTTTATATGGTTATTTACATGAAAAGAGTTCAGGCAAAAAGTGTACCGGTTGTGTTATATTCTATAAGGATAAAGAAACTAATAAGTTTTACCCAATCAGGGTTAACTATATGAAGAATGAAATTATTGCATTAATTGAAGATTACAATAATCCCAATTCACTATCTTCAAAAATTGCTTAATATACTTTTCTCTATTAGGACCATACTTTTTATAGTAAGCATGCTCCCATACATCTATACCAAGTAGTATAGTTACGTCTGAATACATTAAAGGGTTATCTTGGTTGTTGGTAGGTATTAATTCTAATTTATTACCTTTTTTAACTAACCATAACCAACCTGAACCGAAATGACTTAAAGCTTCTTCAACAAATATAGCTTTAAAATTATCAAAACTCTTATATTGTTTTTCAATTAACTCTCTAATAGGTCCAGAAATTGTTTTTCTATCTGGTGACATCATATTCCAGAATAACTGGTGATTATACGCGCCCCCTGCATTATTACGAATTGCATCTTTTTTAGATTTAGCTTTTTTAACTATTGACAATAAATCTTGCTTATTAGTAGCTGGTAATGCTGCATTTAATTTTTTAACATAACCTTTATAGTGTTTGTTAAAATGTAAGTTCATTGTTTCGGCATCTATACTAGGCTCTAAAGCATCTAAAGCATATGGAAGCTTTATAGCTTTAATACCACCCACTTCTTCTAAAATTAAATCTGCTATTTTGTTATATTCCATATAAAGTTATTTAATTAGTTATCGTTACCTCTTTTAACATATTTTTGTATTCTTTTATAAGATTGGAGTTCAAAATAACTTAATACAATTTTTTTAAGTTTAGAATTAAAATTAGAAGATCTAATTAATTTAGCAGGAATAGTTTTTAGTTTTAAATTTAAAGCTTTCTGTGTTCTATTATTACCATCTAATATATATTTCACTTTTTCATTTTCATCAACCATTATGATAATAGGATATTGTTTTGTAATTTTAACTTCTTTTACCTTTTTAATATCCTTTGAAGCTATATAAACAATCTTAGCTAATTTTTCCGTTGGATAATCTTGTTGAGGTATAATTTTTATTATCTCTTTTAATTCTTGTATAATTATTTCATTTCTTCCTTCAAAATCTTTTAATGGTAAGTGTGGATGAAAATAATTATTTTTACTATATTCTTCCATCTATTTATTTTTTACCGCCTTTCATATTTGCACACCAATGGTACATTTTACCTTTCTCACCACCATATTTTTTAGCTTTTTTACGTAGTTCAGTTACCGAACCTTTACAACTAGCTCCTGATTTTTTAACTCTACCCGGGCGGCTTTTACCTTTAACCTTTTTATCGGCGTAATTTTCAAAATATGTACTAAAATTAATCATTTATAAAGGAGCTATTCTGTTTAAAGCATCTATAATTACACTAGCATAATAATTTACACCTGAGTTTGCTGTTTCAAAGTCAGCCTTGAGTTGACCTTTTAAGATATCATAACTAAAGTCTGTTTTACCTTCATAAACTGTACCAACTAAAGATGTTTCAAATGTTTTTAACGTTTCCCTCCAAGTGCGGCCAAGACTTCCGTTTACATAGCTGCCATCTTCGATGCCGCTTCCGATTTGGAAAAATACAGCTTTGTTATTAGGTTTAAAATCTAAACCTTGTTTCATAAAACCTATCGACCCGGCATAGCCGGCACTACCGTCATCACTTGGTACACCATCATAATCGTCAGGAAAAGTCCCACCAGGTGAATACGAATTACCCGCCATGACATCTTGAAACATCATATTAATAACGTTTTTTGCTGAATCTACCATATTCAAACCTCCTAGTACTATACTATTTTTCCTAGCAGTAATCTGATTTAGAGCATCACTAGGACCTCCATTTGCAAGAGTATTAGTACCAGAATTATTTATACTATCAAAATTACGCACAGTAACATTTGAATTATAAAGCGATTCGTTGTTACCATAAAAAGGTAGTAGCATGCTCTTTAATTCATTATTCCGTAGATTTTGTACACCGGTGAAAGTTCCTGCCATTGAATTACCAGTCGTGATATCTTGTACAAGAATATTAATAAAAGTATTTTGATTTACGAGACTAGTTAAACCATCATCGAAAGCAGCAATCGTCTCACTAGTAAGGGACCCGAAAATTTTCGTAGATTTATATTTTTGATATTGGACCCGGATACTATCTATAGATACTTCTTTATTTAACTCATCTTTCGTTTTAAAATTATCTGGTCTAGACTTTGAAATTGACCGACTTCGTTTTAAATTATTTTTTGATATTGCTAGATATTTTTTTCTATTAATCATTTTCTTTCATTCTTTGGGTTTTTTTCTTACTTGCTTCTTTTTTATTTTTAATATAATTAAAAGCAGCTCTTAAACTCTTTTTCTTTATAGGGTCTTTGGTTCTTCCTACTGCGGCTCTAACTCTTTGATGTATTAAATTTATAATTTGAGATTGTCTTGCATGAGATTTCGATTTAAAAGATCTTTTATTTAAAGTACCTCTTACATCAGCTACTGTACTAAATTTTACACTAACTGTATCTTTAGGATTTTCATCGGTATACAGTCTTCTACTAGAACCTTTAGGTTTTTTACCGGTTCCTTTCTTAGGATCAGCTTCTAATAATATTTTTTCTACTAAAGTGTTAAACTTCACCTAAATATTTAATAGAAGTTTATAAAATGTCATGTTTGGTCTTATTACAATGTTACTTACAACACTCGGTGCAACGGGTATGGGTTCAATGCTCAAAATCGTTGGTGGTCTCTTCGCTGGTATTTCAGATGCTAAAGAAGCAAAACATAAAAGAGAGCTTATTAGAGATATGCAGCTTCAAAAAGCTGATCTCGAATTTCAAAAAGCCGTCTTCGGTGACTTGGATAAAGACACATCTGTTTTTACCAGGGGTACTCGTAGGCTCATTGCTCTTATCGGGATGTGTAACTTTTTCGTCATCTCGGTCCTCTGCACCCTCTGGCCAGGAGTCGAGCTCGTTACCTTCACACCCCCAGAAAACAAAGAAGCGATCAAGCTCATCTGGGGATTGGTTACTTTCCCCTCAGGAGCAGACATTACCACCTCAATTACAACGGGGCACATTGCTTTGGTATCAATCGCCACTTTGGGAGCGATAATCGGATTTTACTTTACACCTGGTGGTAAAAGATAATGCTTTCAATACCTGAAAGTTTAGGATCCAGTATATTCGAAATTTTTGGTCTTATCGTTTGTAGTTTTATTCTATGTGTTATTTTTAAAGACTTATACCAAGAATTTAGACGTAATAAAAAGAAGTAATTATTTACTGATAGCTCTATAAACTTTATCCCAATCTTCTCCTGGATCGTTATCCTTTAGATCAGCTACCCGATCTTTCATCATATTGTAATAAAATTCTAACTCTGTATTTTCTTTTATTGATTTATTAAGAGTATTTTCTGCTTTTAACCAGTCTCGATTTTTATAATGCTTTAAGAATGTATCATGTAGCATATAATTGAATTGGTCAGTTAATACTGTATAAACTGTTATACCTTCTTTCTTACCCTTAACAGCAATTTTATCTAATTCTATAAATTTAAACTTATTATGTATAAGGTTAACAGTTTCCTGACCTAATAGAATACCCACACCATATGCTTTAGTTTGACCTTCAAGTCTCGCAGCTAAATTAACTCCATCTCCTAAGCACGTGTAATCGAATCTTTGATCTGAGCCCATATTACCGACAACAACTCTACCTGTGTTAATACCGATACCGATTGCTAATGGTTTCTTACCCTCTTCAATTAACTGTATATTAAGGTTAGTTAATTCTAATTGCATTTTTATTGCAACTTCAATTGCTTTAATACGGTGAGTTATTTGATCTTCAGGTAAAGGTGCATTCCAAAATGCCATTAAAGCATCCCCGATATATTTGTCTATTGTACCTCCTGATTCCATTACTATACGAGTCATAGGAGTTAGATATCGATTAATGAGATAAGTTAAACCTTGAGGGTTATCTTTAAACTGTTCACTTATTGTTGTAAACCCTCTTATATCGGAAAACAGTATAGTTAAGTCTTGGGTATCACCTCCAAGTTTTAACATATTAGGGTTCTTTTGTAGCTTCTTAACTATTTCAGGAGCTAGGTAATGTTCGAACTGTTTTTTAATTAACATTTTACCTTTATATTCATGTATAAATCTAAAGAATATAGCCAACGTAAATACAATAAAAATACTATAAACAGGATATGTAAAATCGTATAATAAATTGTGATTACTGAATAACCAAAAACCATATACAGGTAAAGCAATTATCACTACACATATCAGTAAACTGTTAATAACCCATAGAAACCTAAGAGCACATAGCGTCAACAGTAAGCTCAGTGCTAAAGTAAATAGTATTTCATATAAGGTAGCTTCAACTGGTCTCACTAATACATTTTCATTTGCTAAAGTTTCAACAACTTGCATATTTAATTCATGACCATTACTAACTTTTATAGGGGTTGCTACTGAATTAGATAAACCTTCTGCTGTTAATGCAATTACTGCTATTGTATCTTTTACCGAGGACCAATCTTCACTAGTTAGAGAAATCTTATTAAACTCTGTATCATAGTTAATCCATACTCTAGCATTTTCATCAGTTTCAAAAGTACCTACATTCCTTAATCTAATAGCACTTACCCCGGCATGATCAACTTTAACTTGATAAGATCTATCATCTACAAGACATCTTAATATTTCTAAAGGTAATGTTGGGTAAACTTCACCCTTAACTTGTATCATTAAAGGCATACGACGGACTACCCCATCTAATTCAGGCGCAGTAACAGTCATACCTACACCTTTTGAAAATGTACCTACACTTTCAATTGGACCTATACCATTTGGATAATCAAATAACCAATTATTTAAACCTACCGAGCCGATAGTGGTAATATTTTGTTTAACTAACGTACCTTTACCTTGTAATGCTGCAGATTGAGCTGTAACTACTGGATAATGGTATAAAATATCTGTAAAGGTTTTATCCCCTCCTAATCTATCTTCTTCAGCAAATAAAATAGGAAGAACTACCAAACCAGCCCCGTTATAATATGCCTTTTCTATATAATGAGATAATACATTTCTCTTCCATGGCCATTGACCGTATTTTTCAAGACTAGATTCATCTATTTCAATAATAGTAAATAAATCAGATTTTTTTACTTTTTGAGTTTTTTGATAATAATCTAAACCTTTTAATCTTAAAATTTCTACTGGATAAGGATCATATATTCTTAATACTGCAAATAATACTGCAGCTATAGTACAATATATGAATGGTTTAAATTTATTAAGTTTCATTGTTGAATAATATTTATAGATACACTACCACCGGCGTTTAATACCCCTTCTGTTATAGTTCCTTTATTGTCATATTTTAATGACACATCTGAAACCGAAGGTACAGTTAATTGTATTTTATTTTCGTTATCAGATATAAAAGTAGCTTTATCGTCTTCAATTTGAAAAATAGTATTTTGATCATCACTACTAAAATCTAAATATGATGCTTCCTCTAAAAAATCATCTTGATTATCATTTTCCATTTTTTCATCATCAACGTTTTCTGTTAATTCCCTTTCAATTTTAACTGTTTCATTTTTTCTATCGTTATCTATTATAGGTCTCGATGGTGATGTAAATGTTGAGGTAACTGATGTAACTTCATATGCTTCAGTTAATATTACCGAACCGATATTATTAAAAACTTCGATCGAACCTACGTATTGTTTACCATTACTATCTTCAGATGGTAATAAAGTAAACTTACTTTCTCCAGATTCTTTAACTATTACTTCAAAGTCAGTACCTCTAACTGATACTGAAGCTGTTGGGGTTGTTATTTTAATATTTTCTCTATTATTTTTAGCTATTAACCCAGATGTATATCTAAGTTTACCGAAAGATGCTTTTAAATTAACTTTACCTTTTTTTGTATTATTATCATATACAAATTCATCTACTACTAATGTTGAATATTCTGCAATAGTAACTTTTGTATCATCTACGAATAATATTTTTATAACCCCATCTAAAGTTTCAATTTCATCATACATCTCAACCGGTGTACCGTTTTCGGTTAAAATTTTATTTGAATCCCTTGTAATCTGCCCAGGCTGGGTTTGAAAAGAAACCTCCCCAACTTTAGCAAAAGCAGAGGAGGTTAATAATACGAAAACTAAAACTAAATTATGGATTGATAATCGTTCCTTGAGCGAAATCAGGCATTGCAACTGGTTGTGTATAACTTCCATCGAAATTACTTATTGTATCAAGACCTTCTAATCCAGCAGTATAGGAGCCGTCAGATTGTATAACTGTAAAGGTTGTATCATGACCATAATGGGTAAGCTCTAATGTTTGATTTTCTGAACCAGATTGTACTAGGTTAAGAACGTTACTATCCCCTTGAAGTTGCACTGTTTGGCTATGACCTAATCCTAAATTACCACCTTCTTGTATTGATGTAATTAAATTACCAGAACCAATAAGAGAAATATCAGAGACTGCACTGATATTATCATTAAGGTAAAAATCTAATGTATTACCACTACCAATGATATAGTTCTTAAGATATTGCTGAGAAATATTTGAAGCTTCAGTAGATACATCATCTTTCTTAATAGTAATATCATTACCATCCCCTAATATTGTATTAGTAAATACGTTTTGATTACCAGATACGATTAAATCTTGTACATTACCATTTCCTTCAATATAAAGATCAAAATCAGTTTCATCTCCGCCCCATTCAATATCTAACTCATTACCGTTACCGATTTGAGAAATATCAAAATCACTACTATCTCCTCCAATAGTAGAAATATTCGTTGTATCACCTATTCTATTTCCTGAACCTACTTGAGTAATATCAAAAGTACCTGTAGTACCTTCTTGTTCTAAGTAAATTTCGTTATTTGCAAATGCAATAGTGCTTGTTAATAATAATGCTAGTAGTGTTGTTTTCATATCAATATTTATAAAAAACGATATGAAAATTATTATTATTCAACAAAATTCCACAAGCCTTTTTGATCACCTTGTAACATTAAGTCTATTATACATGCATCGATAGCTTTCCTTGTTGCAATTGAAACTCTTTCATTCCTAGCATAACCTATTTCAGCTTCACCGTAATCATTAAAATCACCTAAACCTAATTCATCTGTATCAAAATACTTAAAAAATGTAGCACCGGCACTTATACTTAATATAGTTTTACTAACTGTAGATGATAGTAATATTTGACCTGAATTTACACTGACAAATCTCATTGAAACTGTAACGTTATCTTTTCTATATTGTTTAGAAGCTCCTATACCTAAATAACTGGCTCCAATACCACCAGATACAATATTACTTTCATAAGAAATAATACCCCCCTCAACTATCATACCAGCAAATAATAAAGCACCTAAATCTTCTTCACTATCATTAAAAGACCTTCTATTAGTTTTAATAATATTTCTTTCATTAAGTAGATTAGCAAGGTTAGCTCTTTCAACCACATTAAACCATTTGTTATTACCAGCTTCTATAAGTGATTCGATAACCCAAGCTTCTCCTCCTTGTGTAACTGCTGATGAAAAAGATGCATAATTATCAGACGTCTTTCTTTGACCGGTTTTATCATCAAATGAGTAAACTGCAACAAATATAGGAGCTTCTTTAACATCTTTCATATCACCTTGTTTAATCATATAAGGTGGTTTCTGAACCCAAGGAGGATTTTGTATTGGTGTAGATATACAACCTACCATTAACAGTAAAGTTAAACTAAATAAAATTTTAATCATGGTGTTTCAGTTGCGACAGGTGGTATATAAAGAGAGCCGATTGGTATTACAATGCTAGTAGATGAACCATCAGTTAAATCATTTATAGTTAAATAGATTTGATCATCAGCGGATTTATACCAAGTAATTGTACTATCTTCTATAGAAAAGGTACCTGTTTCAAGACCATCATCTGCAAATAATTGTTCAGTAACTTGTTTGGCTAATTCAGAATAAATTCTAGCCTGTAAACTGGACATAAATGTATTAACAGCAGATCTATCTTCTGCTAACTGAGCTTGCAATTCAGCTGATTCTATTTCATCTTCAATAGATTTTTTTCTATTAAATGAAATTTGTTCTAAAGTAATTTTATGTGCAGAATATCCTACCCCTGTAAAGGTTGGAGATTTAAATTGAAATATCATTTCACTACCAAATAATGCTAATGGTAATAATAAACATAGAATAATCTTATTCATAAAATTATTTATAGGTTACTTCTTTTTTTTCAATAATTCTTCTTCTTTTAACTTATATTCCTTTTCCATTAATTCTCGTCTTTCCTTTTGTTGTAAAATCATTTTTAATTTTATATTAAGACGAATCATATCATTATCTAGCATCCGGACTTTATCTATTAGACCTATTAAAGTTTTTTTAGATGAACTTATTGTAGGTGAAATTTCTTTTGTTACCCATTTCCATACATAATAAACAAAATAACCTAAACCAATAGCAGCTATAACAGGAAATCCAAAGTCATTAACTAACTTTGAAAAATGGTCTATCATTTGATCATTCATAGTTAATCCTTTCTTGCATCTTCCTTGCCTTCCGCTGCTGCTATTCTATCTAAATTAGGTTCAACATTGAATGCATGTGATATTAAAGTATCAATTTTAACTATTTCATTAGTCATTACATCTACCCTATTTTGTAAGCTACCTATCATACCACCTAAACCTGCCACCGATCCTTGAACCCCATTCAATATAAATTTTAAAATAATGAATATAAATAAACCACCAGATAAGGCACCAGCAATTGGAAAACCTACTTCAGTTAAAAATCTAATAAACCCACCCATATAGAATATTTATTAAAATATGATGGTTGAAATATAAATTATAATAAGTAAATATTATCAATAAATAAAGAACTAGGTATATGGAACAATTGATTTTACATTTAACAGGGGATTATCTGTTACAAAGTGACTGGATGGCACTTAATAAGATTAAGAATAGTAGAGCAGCAGCAACGCATGCATTTGTATATTCTATACCGTTTTTATTATTACAACCTTCATTAGAAGCTTGGTTTATAATCTTTTTTACCCACTTTTTAATCGATCGGTTTGCAATTGCAAAATATATAGCATTTGCTAAAACTAAAGTAGCTCCTTGTAAGTGGTGGCCATCGTGGAAAGATTGCCATGTTAATGGTTATAATAAAGATATACCTGTTTGGTTATCAACTTGGTTGTTAATTATCACTGATAATACAATCCATTTAATTATTAATTACTTAGCTTTAAAGTACCTATAAAAAAACTCTACTATTACTAGTAGAGTTTGTATGAAGAAATTAATTAATTAATTTACTTTTTAGCTTTAGCAGCTGGCTTCTTTACCTTTTTAGGTGCAGGCTTCTTTGTCTTAGCTTTTAGTTCCTTTAGCTCAGCTTCCGCCTTTGCTGCAAGTTCTTTTGCTTCTTCAACTAGTTTATTAACTTCTTCTTGATTGTTTCTCGCTACGAGTGCGCCTACGACGAACCCTACGATGAATATTACTATATTTATGATCATAAGAATATTATTTAGTTACACCTTCTTTGGTTTTCCAGAAATATTCATCAGTATCTCCTAAACGATACTCGTATCCGCTTTCTACTTGATAATATTTTGTACTAACTTTAAAATCTGGCATCTTAGGCTTTTGTGGTGTTAAAGAATTATCATAAACCCTCATTCTGTTATTTGGATATAACGCATATTGACCATTTTCCAATTCTAAACAGTTAAATGATTTATGTTCATCTGGTACCTCTGCTGTAGAGTAATCAACACGGTCTGGGTCTGGGTGATAATTATCTAAAGTAAACATATATGTACCTTTGACAACTTGATGGCTTCTTGTAAAGACTTCGAAGTCCATTGAACCAATAAATTGCTTATATATTGCAACAACTCCGTAGTCCATACAATTCCAAAATTGTAAATCTTGTAAAGGTAGATCTGGTTCAGGGGTTTCTGGAGAGGAAACAAATGCTGATATTGGTAGTTTATCAAAAAGAGCTCCATACTCCGGTAAGTATGTTTCAAAATAGAATGCTCTACCAGGTAACGATTTAGCACTAACCCAATGACCTTCTACAAATTCACCATGACCTTCTTCACCGTCATGTAAATATTCTTTCCTAACATAAACTTTTGCATTAGGTAGATTACAAATTAATTCACTCATGTAGATATTTACTTGTATAAATTATACTTTCAATGCTTTATCCCATATGACTAATTGAAGACGAGGACTAAATTTAAAATTATGCTTCTTACACAATTCAGCCACCATAGCCGATTTAGCTGTATGTTCATCTCTACTACCAGCACAAGGCATTAACCATACATTTTCAGGGTTAACTAAACCATTATCGATATATTTTTCAAATAATTCTTTTTCATCCTCTTCATTGTTGATAACAAACTTAAAACATTCATTATGACTATTATGATGAGCTATAACTTCAGGTTTATATCGACGACCTTCAGGGTCTCCATTATTACTCATTTTAGGTGATAGAGTAAAATCAGCATTAAAATCATCATACCACCTATCTAAAGGTTTAAGCGTACTATTAGATTCAAAATCTATTTTAGGTATAAAACCAAATCTTTCAACAAACGTATCCATCCACGTTAATAACCTTTTCTGCTGTAATAGAGGTTCACCCCCAGTAATTTTTAGTAATGCTCCTCTCTTTAACTCCTTATCAAAACCATTATTTTCATAAAAGTTATTAAGTTCATCATATGTATACCGATTTTTTATAGACCACGATATGAATGAATCACAACCATGAGGTGAATCCGGAGATGCAAACCCTTGACAAGTTAAATTACACATTGCAAGTCTCATAAAGACTGATGGCCAACCAATATATTTACCTTCACCTTCAACAGTATAAAATACATGATCATCACTTAAGGATAAAACGTCATTACTCATACTATAATTATATAACAGTTCCTTGGTGATATCAACATAGAGTATTGTATTTATCGTTTTTTAGCCCATTTTTTTAACTATTTGTATGCCGGTTTATACTTATAAATATTAGTATATGCCAAAAACATCAGCTACCCGAAAGAGGGTAAAATCGGTAAAGAGACGAGTTCCAAATTATATAGATTCAGTCTCTGATAGTACAGTCGAACAACCAAATGTAAATTGGGATTTAGACTTCAAAATAAATGAAGACTATAAATTGACACCAAATCAGGTAGATTTTTTAGTTAAAGCCTTAAAGCAAGATACACGAATGTGTATGGTCGACGGCCCAGCCGGTACGGCAAAAACATACCTGGCTGTATTAACAGCATTGAAAATGTTAAACAGAAAACAAGTAGATAATATAATTTATATTAGATCTATTGTTGAAAGTGCTTCTAGAAGTATGGGTGCTTTACCTGGTGAGTTAGAAGAAAAATTTGCTCCATGGTCAATGCCTTTAATTGATAAACTTGAAGAAATAACAACTGCAGGTGCAGGTGGTAATTTAATGAATAAAGGCTACATTAAGTGTATACCTGTTAATTTTACAAGAGGTCTTACATTTAAAAATGCTTGTGTTATTATTGATGAAGCTCAAAATATGACAAATTCAGAACTAACTACTATTTTAACTAGATTTGGTGAGAATAGTAAATATCTTGTAGTAGGAGATAGTTACCAGGCTGATATTGGTGTTAAAAGTGGTTTTAAGAATATATTAAACGCTTTCGATCATGAATCTTGTGTCGATAGCGGTATATCAACATTTAGATTTGATGAAGAGGATATAGTTAGGAGTGAAATTCTAAGACTTATCGTCAAGAGACTCAACACCATTCATTAATTCCTTTAAGGCTTGTTCAAGTCCTATCGATGATATATTTTGTACCGGTTGGGCTTTTTCACCTTGCGAAGGTGGTGGTGTAGCTACCTCTTGCATTTTAGTAAAAACATCTTGTTCTAATTTTACTTGCTGAGGGTCTCGTTCTCTTGTCGAAGGCATACCACTAGATATACCTGATTGATTTATAGAGGTTTTATTAACTCTATTTTGATATACATCTTCTAACCCCATGATGTACCTTCGAATGGGTTACCTAATCCTTGCGTCACTTTATTGTTTAAAGGGGATGCATGTTGAACTTCATCATTTTTAACTTCATCATTTTCGATTGCATTAGCTTCAATTTCTCTTTGTTTTAAATCACTTAAAGATACAGTCTCTTCATCAACCATCATACCAGGA
>Ga0209336_10001235_pt1 | contig 12537 bp, 18 predicted proteins | sample LinPmetageLP32_FD_184042 | JGI IMG/M metagenome (GOLD analysis project Ga0209336, IMG submission 184042) | Marine viral communities from the Pacific Ocean - LP-32 (SPAdes) (version 2) | ecosystem: Environmental > Aquatic > Marine > Oceanic | place: Pacific Ocean | collected 2009-08-23 | reverse complement strand
TATGAGAACATTAGGCAACATATTGAAAAGGTTCTTTAAATCAAAGGGAACACAGACTTGGATCTGTGTTCCTTCTAAAATGGATAATAAAAAACAAAAGGATTACTTTATAATGGATACAATAAACTTTTTACAGAAAACAATAAAAATAAAATAATATGGAAAAACTAAAACTAGAACAAGAGCTTGATTGGTGGAGAACATACGGAGAGTATGTGTCAAGTGTACATAACAACGTTGATGCTGAAGCTTGCGCGTATGCAGATGGAGATGAAGAGTATCAAGAAAATTTTAATTAAAATAATATGACAAATAGAGAAGACTTAGCAAGGGTATTAAAAGACTATCAACATTTAGTTAATCAATACCAAAAGAAAGAATCAGAGCTATCTCAAAAAGATAACTTGATAAAAGAACTGCAAAGCAGAATAGATTGTTTAACAGCAAATATAGAAGTGCTACAAACTAAAATATATGAATAAAAGAAAAGGAGTATATTGTGTAAACGATAAGTGTTATGATCTTAGCATTTACTTTAATTATAGTTATGACCCTGGGGATTGGATACAACCTCCAAGCGACAGGGTTGATGTTTATAAGGTTGAATTAAATGATGAAGATATAACAGATTTTTATTTTGATTATATGTCTGTAATTTTTGAAGATCAGGTTTTTGAATTTGCTTTACAAGATCATTAAACATAGTAGGTTCTTAAACATAGTAGGTCATTAAACGCAGTAGGTTAGTCATTAAACGCAGTGGGTTTTACTCATTGCGTTTTTTGTTTATAGGTATAAAAAAATATTTGTATTAATGTGGATAAATTGTGAATTAATTTGTATATTTACATTGTTGTTAAAGTCAAGACCTAATTAAAAAGGTTGATTGAGCAAGCAAAGGTTAAAGCAAGATATCTAACGAGGCAACAAAGGAGTTATCCTTAAATAGCGAAAGGGTGTAAAAAGGTGACACCTACTCTCAGACAAATCAAAACACCTATAATTTAAATTAATATTATGAAAATTAAAACAAACAACATAAAAAGTCCGAGATCTGGAAACAGTGTCCCGAATCAATTCGAGATCATACACACACACGATAATTTTAAAACTATATTTTTTCAATCATATAATTCAGTCATTGCAAAGCTCCACTTAAATAAAAGAGGGGATTGGTCACTAACTTTAGATTCTAATGATTGGGACTATTCAAGAACAACATTAAAATACTTGAGAGTATTTTTGAAAGATTATATTAATTTTAATGGATTAACGAAAGACATTAGAAACAATATTGAATCAGGATTATATAAACTAACTAATCTTAATTAATATGAGCAGTAAAGAAAGATTTAACAGGGCTTTACGCCTTGCCAAGGAGCAAGGCAAAGCTAACCGTTTAATACAATTAGCCGTATTAAATAAAACTAAATCTGTTATGAATGATATATTTAAAACAGGTATTGAAACACAATTAAATAATATAAAACAAAATGAAAATAATAACTGAAACAAATTTAACAGACTTTGATTTTTGGTCTGGTGCTAAATATTTTTCTGATAAGTTAACTTATTCAGAATTAGAAGCCATCAGCGAACATTTACAAGAGATTTACCCTGATGGAATGACTGACACCCAAATAAATGATTTTTTCTGGTTTGAAGAAGATTTCATATGTAAATTAATTGGCGAAGATCTTGACGAAATACTCGAAAGAGTTTAAATAATAATTATAAATAAAATACAATGAAAAAACTAATAATAAAAACAATAGAAATATATAGTGTTATAATGGTTCTAGCGATCATTTTAATTAGCTCTAATATACTGATAAATTTATTTTAATATAAATACTCAGTAATTTTATAAAGCCCTCTAAATAAGGGCTTTTTTTTATGTCTATACTTGCCAAGTCTCTTTCCATTTCATTTTCCTAGCTTTCAATTACCTATTTTACAAATAAAATCAATAATTAACGTAAAACGTAACTTAATAGATGTAGGTATACACCTTTAATCAAATCAACCCAAAGTGATTTACTAGGTCACAAAAAAACAGAGCTATCCCAAGTCCACCTATGTATTTGTCTGTAAGTCTAATTGATATATTATGTCTGTAGAGGATTATTCGAGTCTCGCTATAGGGCGATCCTCGTATGTCTTATACATAGACTATCATTTTTTTTTGATAAAGTTGTATTTTCAAGGGGGTCATTTATTAAAAGTTATTAACACTTGGTACAACAAATAGTGTATTTGATTTACTATATATGAAAAAATCCTTTACTATAAAAGTACCAATGTCTATTGACGCGATACCGCTTTCGCAATATCAAAAATATGTAAAAATTGTAGATGATAATAAAGAAAATAAAGATCAAGAATTTCTAAGTCTCAAGTTGTTGAATATATTTTGTGGTATTACTATGAAACAAGCGTATGAATTACCAATATCAGAATATGAATCCATCCTTAAACATCTGTCTGGATTATTAAGTGAAAAATCTGTATTACAAAGAAGGTTTTATATGACAGACCCAAAAGGAAAGAAAGTAGAGTTTGGTTTTATACCAAATTTAGATAAAATGAGTTTAGGTGAGTATATAGATGCAGAAAAATATATATCTAATTGGGAGGATATGCACAAAGCTATGGCTGTTTTATACAGACCTATAGTTGCGGGTAATAAAGATTTCTATTTAATAGAGAAATATAAAGGTAGTGACAAGTATTCTGATGTAATGAAGGATGCGCCTTGTTCTGTTGCTATAGGTAGTATGCTTTTTTTTTTGAGTTTAGGAATAGAATTGTCGAAAACTACTCTGGGATCTTTACTCAATCAGCAGCAGATATCGAAAGAGGGTCTCTTAGCCAAGGATTTGGAAAAAAATGGGGGTGGTATCAATCAATATACTCGCTTGCAAAAGGAGATGTATTTAAAATTGACAAAGCTACAAGAACTAATTTACACAAGGCGATGATGTGGTTAGAGTTTGAAAAAGATAAATCTGACTTAGAAGAAAGAATGATAAAAAAAGCATATAAATAATGATAGCAGTATACGAAACATTAGACAAAATAAAAGATAAGTTAAGAGAAAATCCGTCTATCCAAACGGTGACGTTTGGAGACTTAATGCAGGTAGATTTAGCAAAAACATCTATATTTCCAATAGCTCACGTTGTTGTAGGAAATGTTGCGTTTAGGGATCATATTATAGTTATGAACCTAAGAATACTATTTTTAGATATAGTAGATGATAACAGAGTACCGAACTCTGCTGACCAGTTTTTTGGCAACGACAATTTAATTGACATCTTAAACACTCAACTTTCCGCAGCAAATATTTTGCAAGGAAATCTTAGAAGAGGATCAGGTTACGCTGATTTATTCCAAGTCAAAGGCGATATTAATTGTCAGCCATTTTTAGACACACTAGAAAACCAGTTGGCTGGTTGGGGAATGGATTTAGTATTAGAATTACCTAATAAAACTACAAGCGTTTGTTAATATGCCACTAACTAAAAGAAAACCAGGAGAGAAAAGAAAAGATTTTATGATGAGGTGTATGACGGATCCTACAATGCGTAAAGAATATAAAAATACAGATCAAAGATTGGCTGTATGTATAACTCAATATAATAAGTAATGGCTTTTACGATAGAAAATGTTTTAACTGAATTAGGTAAAAGGATAGTTTCTGAAATGAAATCTGAACTTAGGCTAAAAGACAAAAAGGCTTCAGGAACTCTGATTGATAATTTACGGTCTAAAGCAGATGGTAAACAATTAGTCATTAAGTCTATTGGTGCAGAAAAATATCAAAGTGTAGTAGATTTAGGTAGAAGACCTGGTAAGGGTGTTCCGCCAGATAATTTAAGAAAATGGATTTCTACAAAACGCTTACAACCTGATAAATCAAGAAATGTAAAAACCGAAAGAGATCTTTACTTTGTTATACAAAGAAAAATTAAAAATGAAGGTATACAAGGTATAGGTTTTTCTACAGGGTCTTTACAGAAATTTGGTCCTATCATAGGTCAAGCTGTAGGTTTAAAATACCAAGAAGAATTAGAAAGAATAATGAAAGAATTAAAAGCAATTATATAATGGCAATAAATTATACACCGCAATTTGCAAGAAGTCCTATATTTTATAAAGCTGCCGCGTTATTAGCGGAAAAGTTTACTTATAAAATTTATATATATACAGGAAATATTACAACTAATAAACCATCAACACCCACTTATACTATAACAAAAGATAAAGTTGAAGTTATTAAAGAGGTTGGAACAACAACTGGTGTTCAAACAGACAGATTGCTGGATTCCACTAAGCTTTTCACTGAAACTGTTTCTGTAGGTGATCTTGTCTTAAACACAACAGACAATGTAATAGCAGAGGTTCTTAATGTTGTTAGCGACAATGAACTAACACTTAGTTTCAATATAATGGCATCTGGTGAAAATTATAAAATAATTAGTGAAAGATCAGCAACCATTGAAGTTGCTGAACTCATTAGGGACTATTTTAAAACAGAATATTATAATGTAGCGGTAGATGGTGTTTGGGTAGAAATAGATATAACTGCTCAGATATTTTCAGGTAATGTAACAGCCGCTTCAAATCCATCAAACTTTATTTTAACCGATTCTAGTAAGGAATTTATTGGAAAGATCATTATAGATGCTTCTTATGGTATTGTTGCAAACAATACCATAGATAATACAAGTGCTAATGTTACTGGAGTAACAAGTGATACTGTACTTGCTTTAGATGGTAATATATTTCCTGATACAATAACAAATAACAATGGTGACAGTTACACTGTCACAATGACTTCAACAATAACCAATAACACACCTTGGATTAATTTTGATGGTTATGGGTTCTTCAAAGATGGTATAAATCCAGGTAACAGTATTCTAGCAAACAAACAGGCACTAATAACCAACTCAAAAATATATTACAAACAAGGTAAAGATATTGTTATACCTGTTTACTCGGCAAATCAACCCACACTTACCTTTACTATAGGTGGTGTATCAAATGTATTTTGGAATAGTGTAGACGAGTTTTGGAATACCTATCAAAATACTTGGGGTAATATTATAAATCCTATAAAAATAACAGATGGTGCGGTAAAAGATTCTGGTACTGCTACAGGCACAACTGCAAGCAAACTTGTAGACAGTAATCAAAACTTTTTAACTACCGTTAAAATCGGTATGACTGTTTATAATACAACAGACAAAACAGTTACAAATGTAACTGCTGTCGACAGTAACACTCAACTTACATTAGCAGACAATATTATGGCTTCTGGTGAAGCGTATGAAATACAAGATGGAAGAAGTTCTGATAAAATACAATATGTAGTTATATCTCAAACAAACGGATTTACGGGTGGTACAGTTACAATAACAGACGGTCTTGGTAAATCTTTGTCTGAAGTTATAACATTAGAAGAAATTGCTTGCACTAAATACACACCGTTTAAAGTTATATTTTATAATAGATTTGGGGCGCTACAAGACATTATATTTAGTAAAAAATCAGTTAAACAGCTACAAGCTAACTTTGATAGATTCAAAAGAAGTACAATTAACTTTAATGAAGCTACGTTTAACTACGACACTTATAAAGCTCAAAAACAAAGAATAGATATTCAAGGTGTAGAATCTATAACATTAAATACAGATTTTCTTGAAGAAGATATATCAGATCCAATACAGGAAATGTTAATGAGTCAGCAAATATGGATTGATGAAAATATAGCAAACACACAAACATCTATTAGTCCAGTTATAATTAAAACGTCTGATGTTGAATTTAAAACAAGTGTAAATAATAAAATGGTAAACTACACTATAGAATTTGAGTTTGCAAATGATAAAATACAAGATATAAGATAATGTTTACAATACAGGTATTTATAAAAGACGATAATGACGCTGACATTAGAGTAGATTTATTTAAAGATGAATCTGTCACTTTAACACAAAGCATACAAAACGTAAGAGATATTAGCTCAGTTTTTACTGATTTTACAAGAACTTTTAATATTCCTGCTTCACAAAATACAAATAAACTGTTTAAGCATTATTACAACTCAGATGTTGTAAATAACAATCAAACTCTTTCTAGCGCTTTTGATGCAAGAAAAAGAAGGTCAGCCAGAATAGAATTAAACCACACACCGTTTAAAAAAGGCAATATTAGATTAGATGGTGTAAATATGAAAGATAATAAACCTTATACGTATAGAATTACGTTTTTTGGTAAAACAGTAAACTTAAAAACCCTAATGGGTGACGATCAGTTAAGTTCATTAGATTTAGCATCTTATAATACAACTTATTCAGATGCAGAAATAAGAACCAAACTAACCTCATCAATAGGGGATGTTATTGCTCCATTAATAACTCATACAAGAAGGTTGGTTTATGATAGCGTTAACACTGGCTTTACTGGTGTTACGGACAATCTTGCTGAGACCGCAGGAAGCAACAGGGCTTTATTTATGAAACAATTAAAATACGCTATAAGAGTTCATAGGATAATAGAAGCTATGCAGTCAAAATACAACTTAACATTTTCAGCAGACTTTTTCAATACAACAAACCTACCTTATTATAATCTTTATTTGTGGATGCACAGAAAAAAAGGAGATTTTGGAACAGGAGAGCAAATAGAAAAGTTTTCTACTTATGTAGACGGATGGAACAACGAAGTAAGTGATCTTATGGAAATAAAAAATGATATTTTAATATTTCCTTCAACAGGAATATTTTTTAGTTTTTGTGATCTTAAAACAGTTTGTGTAAGTCAGTCTTCAGTTTATGATGTTCAAATATTAAAAGATGGCTTAGAATTTAAAAGGGTAAATGATATAACAGGAGATACTTCCATTGCTTTAGATAGTAATGTAACGCCTGTTCCACCTGGAGAATATAGTGTAATAATATATGTTAAGTCAGTTAGCGTTGTTTTTACTAACATACAATGGATTGGAGAATATAGAGAAGCAACATTTGGTCCTAATAGAGATTTTGATTTTAATACTTCAAGTGTGGGTAATTTTACAGCTACTTCAAGTGCAGACTTTATAATATCCAATCAAATACCTGAAATAAAAAACATTAATTTTCTTACAGGATTATTTAAAATGTTTAATTTAACTGCTTTTGTTGAAGATGATGGTACTATAAAAATACAAACATTAGACTCTTTTTACTCTGGAGGTGTAGATCACAATATAACAGAATATATAGATATATCAGAATCAGCAGTAAACGTAGCTTTACCTTTTAAAGAAATAGATTTAAGGTATCAAGGTACGGGTGCCTTTTATGCTAAAACTCACGAACAAATATTTAATGAAGAGTGGGGTACTGAAAGATTTCTTGGGTTTGAAGAAGATATTGATGGAGAAATATTTAAATTAGAGGTTCCTTTTGAGCATCATAAATTCCAAAGGTTAATCAATTTAAACAACGATCCAGTCACAACCATTCAATGGGGTTGGTCTGTTGACGACAATCAAGAACCTTATATAGGAAAACCTTTGTTGTTTTATCCTGTTAAAATTATAGGTGGTGAAATAATACAATTAAAAGACTCTGCTGGATCTGCACTACAAGCTACTAGCTCATATATTATACCATCTAATTCTGTAGAATTAAACAACACATCTCAATCAATAAATTTTAGAGCTGAACTAAATGAGTATACAAATACCATATCAACAAACGGATTATTTAAAACATATTATACAAAATATCTAACAGATGTATTTGACTCTAAAAATAGGCTAACTAAAGTTACAGCGTTTTTGCCAGCAAAAGTTTTATTAAACTTTACGCTGGCTGACAGATTTATTATCAATCAGAGAAGTTATAAAATAAACTCAATAACTACTGATATGTATAATGGTAAAAGTGAAATAGAATTATTAAATGATTTCAATGCTTAAAAACATACTAGACTTATTAAAATTAGATGATTATTATGGTGTTTCACCTTTAATTGATATAGCTAAAGGTAAATACGAATCGCCTAGAACACTAAAAGAAGCAAAAAACAAAATAAAACGATTTAACAAATGAATGAAGAATTTATATTAAAGATAGTTGTAGACGATGGTGAATTTGTAGTAAAATTACCTGATACTGAAAAAAGAGTTAAAAGTTTAGGAAAAGCTTTTGATGTAGCTAAAGAACAAACAAAAGCCTACTCTAAAGAAACAGGAATTGCCAGTAAGAAAAATATTGACCTTACGTCAAATGCTGGTTTAGCTGGAGCTACCCTTACTGAATTTGGTAGAACTATATCAGATTTACCTTATGGTATGAGGGGTGTTGCAAACAACCTTTCTCAACTATCTACCTTGTTTGTTACTCTTGTTGCTAAATCTACAGATGGAGGTAAATCTATAAATGGTGTAAAACAAGCTTTTGGCTTATTGTTTAATCAGTTAAAAGGTCCTTTGGGTATTGTTTTGGCTTTCCAAGCGGTTATATCTTTGTTAGATTTTTTTGCTGGTAAAACTAAAAAAGCAACAGAAGATTTAGGTAGTTTCACCGATGCTTTAAGTAAAAACATTTTAATATCAGAGCAATTTCAAAAATTACTTGAAAATTCAAACTTATCTTTAGAAGAAAGAGAAAGATTGTTGAAGGCGGCATCTAATAGACACAGTCAATTACAAAAAATACTAGCCGACGAAACACTTACACAAAAAGAAAGAAATGATAGGGCTGAAAGATTTTTAGAATTAGAAGATGCAAGATTAAAACTAACAAAAGCAAGTCAAAGTGAAGAAAAACAACTTTTCGATGCTAGAGACAATTTAACACAAAAACAAGAAGAATTAAATCAGTTAAAAGAAAAAGAAATAGAATTTGATGAAGGCTTTGTTGTCACCGCAGAAGATAGAAGTAAAGCAATCAAAGCGGTAGAAGATGCACAAAAAGAATTAAGTCTAACTACAGAAGCATTTATTACGTTTCAACAACAACTAGCAGACGTAAATGTAAAACAAAACGAGCTACTAAAATCTAACACACAAGACAAGAATGACAACGCTAGCGCCACAAAAGAATTAAATGCTCTTGAATTAGAAGGCTTAAACTTTTTTACAGTAAAAGCAGAGGCAGAAGAGCAGCTTATGCAAAGACAAAGGGATAGACGTAAGATAGAATTTCAAGACATAAAAACTAATTTATCAGAAGATATAGCATCTTTAAAATTAAGAACTACTTCAAGGGAAGAATTTGAGAGAAAAAAAATAGATCTGATTCTTGAAGCTATGCGTAAAGAAATTAAATCTATACAAATGTCTCTAGATACAGACAGATTGTCAATACAAGAAAGATTAAAACTCAGAGAAAGATTAGCTATGCTAACAAATCAAGTTGCTGAATCAGAAGAAGAAAAACTAATAAAAACACTTGGTAAAATAAAAGAATTTGTTGGTACTATGACATCTTTAATATCAAGCTTCAATGATGCGGAGTTGTCTGCTGCAGAAAGAAATACTGTATTATTAAATAATCAACTAAGAGATAGATTAAAAAATGAAAAATTATCAGCTAAAGAAAGAGAACGCATAAACGCACAAATTGCATTAAATGAAGAAAAATTACAAAAGAAAAGAGATGAAATAGCTCTAAGGAATTTTAGATTGCAAAAAGCGTTCGCTATTTCTACAGCTCTTATTAATACGTTTTTAGCTGTATCAGAAGCTTTACCTAATATACCAAAAGCTATCGCTGTCGGTGTCTTAGGTGCTGCACAAGTTGCAGCTATATTAGCAACCAAATTTGTCCCTTCTGCGAACTCTGTTCCTTCGGGAAGTGCAGGTGTAGGTGTAGGTTTAGGTAGGGGTACTACTGAAGCGCAAGATCCTATATTCAACATAGTAGGTACAGGTCAGCAGTTTCAACTAGCGCAATCAATCGCCCAAAGAACAGGAGAACCTGTCAGAGCTTATGTAGTTAGCGGTGATGTAAAAACAGGATTAGCCTTAGACAGAAATATCATAAACAGTTCTAAGCTTAATTAAAACATAATAAGATAAAAAAGATTTACTAAATATGAACGATTTTAAAGTTATAGAGCTTGTTTTAGATGAAGAAAGTGAAATTTCTGGAATACAAGCCATTTCAATAGTAGACGATCCCGCAATAGAAGAAGAGTTTATTGCACTTAAATCACAAGAAATAAAATTAGCTCAGGTAGACGAAGAAAAGAAAATACTTATGGGTCCAGCTCTTATTCCTAATAAAAAAATATATAGGAAATTTGAAGAGCAAGAATATTTTATTTATTTCAGTGAAAATACTGTCAAAAAAGCAGCAGAGCTTTTTTTGACTAAAGGTAAACAGAATAACAGCACTTTAGAACATAAAATAAACCTAAATGGTTTATCTGTTGTTGAATCTTGGATTATTGAAGATCCTAAAATGGATAAATCAAAGAAATACAACTTTGACTTACCTAAAGGTACTTGGATGGTTACTATGAAGGTAAATAATGATGAGATTTGGGATACTTATGTAAAAACAGGTAAAGTTAAAGGCTTTTCTATAGAAGGGCATTTTGTAGATGCTATAAAATACGAAGAACAAGAAAAAGAAGCACTTTCTTTAATAGAAGAGCTTACGGATGTGTTAGGCGTTGACTTAGAAACTTATAGTGACTATGGTAGTGGTGTCAGAAACAATGCTAAGAGGGGTATTGAACTCAATAAAAAGGTAAATAATAAATGTGCAACTAGCGTAGGAAAAATTCGCGCACAGCAACTCAGTAGGGGTGAGAATTTAAGTTTATCTGTAATAAAAAGGATGTATTCTTATCTATCAAGAGCTGAAACTTACTACGACCCTAGCGACTCAAAAGCTTGTGGAACTATTTCGTATTTATTATGGGGTGGTAAAGCTGGTCTTAATTGGTCAAGGGGTAAGTTAAAAGAATTAGGTGAACTTGAGTTAAAATCTATGGTTGTAGACGATCAATATGCGATTATTGACGATAGGCTTGCTTATTCCACACAAGAAATGGCTGAAGAAATGGCAAAAAACATTGGATGTGAAGGACATCATACGCACGAGTTTGAAGGCAAAACTTGGTATATGCCCTGTAAGGAACATAAAAAAGAAGAGCTAAAATATGATTGTCCAGATGGCTATAAAAGAAAGGATGGTAAATGTATAAAAATGGCTGAAGTTGGACCAAAAGGAGGGGTTAGAAAAAGCCCAAAGGCTCCTAAATCTAAAACACCTAACAAAAACCCAAAAGGTAAAGGAAGTGCAAAAGGCACTGCAAAGGGTAAAACTGGTGCAAAAGTATCAGCAAAAGATCGTGCATCTTTACAAAAAAAAGCTGACGATTTTAACAAAAGATATAAGGATAAATTAGGTTATGGTATCACAGTAGGTATGTTATCTTCTGTATTTCAAAGAGGTCTTGGTGCTTTTAATACAAGCCACTCACCTAATGTAAAATCACCTTCACAATGGGCGCACGCAAGAGTAAATGCGTTTATGTATTTAGTAAGAAATGGTAGACCACAAAATCCTAAGTATACCACAGACTACGATTTATTACCAACTAAACATCCTAAAAATAAGTAATGAAAAAAGCATTTAAAACACCAAGCAGAACAAGTCCTAAATCAGGCAAAAGAGGATGCTTGTGTGATGATGGTAAAACCTATTCAAGTAAATGTTGTAAAGGGTTTTTAATTAACCAAGGAATAGGTAAAGTATAAAAATACAACAATAAAAATTAATAATGATTAACCTATTATATATATAGTTATGAAAGCAAGTGAAATAGTTGACAAATTTAGAAATGTCCTTCTAAACACAGAAATTGATTCAAGCGAAGAAATTAAAGAAGTTTCTGATATAGAAGTAAACGAAGAAATTGCTCTAAACGAGCAAGAAGAAAAACCTCAAGTTGAAGAAAAAGTAGAACTTGAAGAACAAGTAGATGCTGGTTACGATAAAGAAAAGAAAATGATGGAAGAAGGTGAAGATAAAATGGCTAAATACGCTACAAAAGAAGATCTAGCAAAAGCTATGGCAGAAGTCAAATCAATGATTTCTAATTTATCAAGTGAAGATGCTAACGATGTCCCTGAAGAATTAAAATCTGAAGAGACTAAAGAAGAGTTATCGTCACAAGAACCAGTCGTAGAGCCTTTAGCTCACGACCCACAAGCAAACGTAAATACTAAAAGAAAAGTATTATTTAGTCAAGAAAGAAAAGTATCTACGCTTGACAGAGTAATGGAAACAATAATAAATAAAAATAAATAATTATGGCAGTATTAACACATATAAGCGATGATGTAATGAGAATTTTTGATGACTATGAATTAATTTCAGCATCAGGATCATTAAATCTATCGGATTCTGGAAAGGTATTCAAGATTTCTGGAACAGGATATACAGTAACACTACCTTCGCCAAGTGCAGGGTGGAAAGCAAAATTTATTGTATCAGGCGCATTTTCAACAGACTTTGTAGT
>Ga0209336_10001234_pt1 | contig 12538 bp, 15 predicted proteins | sample LinPmetageLP32_FD_184042 | JGI IMG/M metagenome (GOLD analysis project Ga0209336, IMG submission 184042) | Marine viral communities from the Pacific Ocean - LP-32 (SPAdes) (version 2) | ecosystem: Environmental > Aquatic > Marine > Oceanic | place: Pacific Ocean | collected 2009-08-23 | reverse complement strand
GGGAGATATCGGTGTATCATCGCCTTTAATCCGCATACCTTTAGTCTTAAACCCGCCCGGTAAATTAGACAGGGTTCCTGCATCGACAAGTTGTCTAATTAAAGATGTGCCTGACTTAGCAAATGAACCTAGTAGATGTACTAACCCAAACGCATAAAAACCAAATCCCGGAATGTATGGATAATGAATAAAGTGTTGGCGTTTGTTTTTAGCGTCATCACCCTCTACCCAGTTGCGTCTGATGGCTAGTATTTCTTGTGAGCTTTTTTCTATGGTTACTACGTAAGGCAACGCAATGCCTGTTTCGTCCCCATCCTCGTCTGTGTCTTCAAATCCTTTTAGGTCTAGTTCCACGTGGAACTCTAATATTTTATAGCGGTCATCGTTGGTTGCGCTAAACCCCATGTTCTCTGCTATCTTCTGTTCTACGTCATCCAGTTCATAGTCGTCAGGAGACCCTAACTTAACGTCGCTGTAAAACCCAGCAGCTTGAAGTTTTTTAACTTCGTTTTCGGTCTTCCGCATAATATGCGTGACTCGTTCTGCTGAATCGAGACTACTGGCTCCATAGGGAACCACGATATCTTCGGCTGGTACGTATATAGAGACTGGGCGATCAACAGCGGGATCATAGTAAACTTTCTTAAACGCATTACCCGACAGTCCTAAACCCCATAACATTCTTTCGTGTTCACCACGATACTCCGGCATCTTGTCCGTTATATAGTGGTTCATGTTTTCTGCTACGTTAGAAGCAGCTTCTAAATTCTCTGGTGTTTCTTTACCAATAACTTTGGTCTTAACAGGGCCACCGGGAGGCATTGTTTCCATAATAGTTTCGGATTGAAACTTAACCAACGCTTCAGACAATAGTGGGTGATAGACACCGCAGGCTCCTGCCCACGGCTCACTTCGGTCTTCTATTTTCAGACCCAGTAATTCTAACCCATCTATATAAATTTGTAGCCAATCTTTTCTGGCGCTAAGGTCGCCATCAAAATCAGACATTAACTCAGAAGCTATATTTTCTAATTCGCCATCTTCGTCATCAAATTCATCAACTAGGTTTTCGTAAAAATCTTCGCCATCAGGCAAATCAACTTCTACAGTAAGTCCACCTTCACCACTTATACCTATCTCAACAACCGTTCCCATATCTTCTTGCGGTTCTTGAAACTCTGATACAGGTCTTCCATCAGGTAAGACGATCTCTAGTTCTGGTTTGTCTGCCATATCTATTACCTGCTCCTTACAGCTCTAGTCTTACCGCGAAGTGCAACACCATCTATACCTTTTTTTGCAACTCTAGCTGCAGGTTTTCTAGTTGTTTTTTTAGCTGCAGTTTTTTTCTTAACTAAACCACCTTTTTTAAACGTAGAAAACCTTTTTCTATTTTGTTCACTTTTTTCTCTTTGCAAACGTATGTTTTTTTCAGTTAGTGTTTCAGGACGATTTGCTTCTATTTCTGCTTTTTCCTGTCGCTTTTTCTCTCTTTCTTGAGTTACTTTAAGCTGGGCTTTTCTTTTTTCTTCAGCTTTAGCTAACCTAGCAGCTTTTTGAGCTTCCAGTCTTGCTTTTTCTTTAGCTTGAAGTTCTTTAAATTTGCCAGAAATCGAAGAACCAATCCCTGTAACAAACTTTTTAACTTTTGCCCTTTGTGCAGCACCTTTTTCTGCGGCCGCAGCTATTCTAGCTTTATTTTCTATTCTAAATCTTGCGGCTCTTTCTTCTTGAGTTTCGCCTACATTAGATTTATTAGACGGTTTTACTGCGGTTGTTTTATCGGGCGTTGTTTTTTGTGTAGCATTTTGGGTTGTTCGTTCTTGTTGTATCGGTGTTTTTGATGTTGTTGTCTGTTTTTTTGGTGTTACTGTCGGTGTTGGTTTTTTATCTATTGTGCCTACACCCACACGAGAAGTGTTAGACCTATCTCTTACGTTTACTGGTTTTTTAGCGTCTTCTTTCTTTTTCTTTCTGTTCGCTCGTTCTTCAGCGCGTTTTTTCATTTCGTAATAGTTTTTTTCCGAAAGACTACCGAAACCACCTTTCTTGCCTCTATACCTATCTACCATTATCCTATCCTTAGTAATATAGCGTACGATTCGTGTTAGCTTTGTACCGTCTATACTCTCTCGTACTGTAGTAATCTTCTGGCTCGTCCAGTGATGTTTGGACATAACCCCCTTTTCTAAAACGCATCAACGCCATAGACGTAGAATCTACATAGTCATCATGCTCCCCAGCAGGGAAACTTGCAACTTCCTCAATCACTTCTTCTGCCCATCGTGTCGGAGGATACCATACCTTACCCGATGCAAATATATCGGATACTGCATTTAATCTGGATATCTTGTCATTTCCTCGCGTCGGTGTAAACTCCTGCACAGGTACACCCATAGCTCGCAGCTCATAAATAAGCGGCGCACCACTGGCTTTTTTCTCAATAATAATGCTGTCAGGCTCCCACTCTTTGTACTCTTGCATTACCAAGCGTTTGAGTTCTGGAAACTCTAGCCTGTCTCTAACCGCGTTTAGCAATATCAAGTTTGGCTGTGGTACACCTAAATTCTGTTTGGTTCTGTCGTATTCTTCTTCAGACTCGTATTCTTCTGGGTGGTCGGTTGCTTGGTAAAACACACCCCACACAGTACATGCACTGTAGTCAGCTCGGTTGTTTTTCTCAAACGCAGTATCCCATGACATCAATATAAAGTCACAAGGTGGCGGTCGTTCGCCTTCCCAGACTTTCCACCAGTCTCGTTTGACAATCGCGCTCGCTTCACTTGTCGGTTCTTGTTGATACTGCGCCATCCACTTACTATGTGGTAGCTCATTACGTAAACTTGCTAATTCTTCTAGCGACCAGAACTCAGGCCACAGCGCATTACCAGAAGGCATGATTGCTGGAAACTCAATTACTCTCCATTCTTCGCCGTCGCGCTGCATACTGGATTTAAGCACTTGCCCTGTCAGGTCACGCTTACTCCATCTTGTCATTACGACAACAATAGCACCGCCCGGTTGGAGTCGCTGTCTAGGGCCGGACGTATACCACTCGTAAGTCTTGTCGTATATGTCTGGATTTATCTCAGCCAGCGTTGCTTCTTGCTCTGAGTGCGGATCGTCGATAATCAGTAGGTCTGCACCCTTACCTGTAACAGCACCGCCCACACCAATCGCAAAATAGTCGCCACCTTTGCTGGTATTCCACCTTCCGGCTGCTTTTGAGTCAATTTGTAGCGCGGTTTCGGGAAAAATGTCCTTATATTCCGCTTGACCCACCAAATTACGCACTTTACGACCAAATCCAACGGCAAGTTCTGCTGTATGTGACGTTTGAATGACCTTTTTGTGAGGAAATTGCCCTAAAAACCATGCTGGAAGCAAATAACTAGCAAATTCTGACTTAGTATGACGTGGTGGCATGTTAACAATCAGTCTTTTGCACTTACCACTGGCTACATCCTCAAAAGCCTCTGCCATGATCCTATGATGTCGCCCCATAATGAAGTCAGGCCACATTTTATCTACAAATTGTAAGAAATTTGTCTTAGATTTTTCTTTTGACAGCAGGGTTTCGTAGTCTTCTAAGTCATTAAGTATGCTTTGTTGTTCTTTCGGCGATAGTGTAGGCAATACTTTAAGTAACTGCTCTAAGTCTGTGTTGTCTAGCGACGGTGTTGGCATGTTGTACGCCCGTTTGGGTGCAACTGCGCTCATTTCTTACGATACCGCCGTGTTTTCTTCGCTATTTTCTTCGGTTGTTTAGAAACTTGCTTGCCTTTCTTCGTCGCTTTGCGTTTTGCTTTCGTTGTCGCCGCGTACTCTTTTGCACTTAGCGCTTTTATAGCCTTCTCAGGCAGGTATCTCTCCCCAGTAGCTTTTGCTCCCTGAGTAGATGGCTTACCAGACTTAGTACGCCACTTCTGCTTAGTCCATTTTTTAAGACTTTTTTGACTTTTTGCTAGTGCCACGGGCTTTCTTCTGTGCTGTTTTAGATAATTCTTTCAGATGAAACAACTTTTGGCTAGTTTTACCATGTGTTTTACCAGAATGTAAGTCTCCATTAGGCATCTTATGACTGCCACCTTTCCATTCTGTCCCATCTCGTTTGTAATGTTTGACCCCTTTCATGACCTATAGCCTCCACCTGCTTTCTTATATGCCGCTGCTAACATCTGCGCTTTTCTCGCAGACCACTGACCCGGATTGCCGCCTTTGCCACCAGACTTGATCTGACTAAATAGCCGTTTGCGTAACGCAGGTTTCGTATAATTGCCCGCCTCGTTGACTCTGGATTTGGTTTTCTTCTTAACCGCTGGTTTCCTAGCTGCCATCTTTAATAACCTCTCTGAGTATTACTACTAAAAATATAACAAACGCTATCTGTATTAAGTCCATTACCATTTTACCTTGTTGGCCCAATACGCTGCACTCATCTTGCCTTTGGCAATATTCTTACCGTGTCGTGCTTTGAATGACTTGCGCCGCATCTTCTGTGACCGCGCTTCTCCAGCTTTCGGTTTCCCCGCAGTAGACACGCCTTGCTGACCAAACCGTATGGTCTTTACTTTGCCGCCTTCTTTAGCTACTACTATGTGGGATTTCTTCGGATGACTCGGAGTCCGTTTCGGCTTGTTGTATCCACTCACTCCCGCCCGTTTCAGTCTGCTGTCCTTCGATGTCCCCGCTGTCGCCACTGTTTATCTCCTTTAACTCATCAAACTCAGCATCATGGATCTCGCTTTCTTTCATCCCGATGATCCTAGCAATCTTATCCTTTATCGCATGTTCTAACGAATCTGTCGTATGATTCACATTTATCTCAGTCTTCTCAGCAAACAACCCAACGTCAGATATCTTACCTAACAACTCCAACGCCCGTAACTCGTGTTTCGTATCCCCACAATCTGACACCTCAACCAACTTGTTAGTCACATAGGTTCTCAGTTGTGCAGAATCCTCTACCACCTGCTTGTCGTATTCACTGAGTATAGACCCCAGTTTTACTGCTGTATAGGTATTAAACACCTGCGTCGGTGCAACCCCTGTTTTCTGTTTCGGTACAGGGCCGGGCGTACTTCGCGTTTCGCCATTAATAAGCGACTCGGCATCTTTCATATCGCCGGAGTCTGTGCCAAAGGCTTCCTTGAATATATGTGTGGGATCTAGCAAGTCAACAACTTCACCATCATCAAGCCGACTGTCTACTTCGTGTGCCATGCCCATGTCTTCTAAAGTTTGTGCTGTATTAGCAGCAACACGTACCGCTTCCTTTAAATCTTGTTGCGATTCAATCTTTTCCGTTTGCTTTCTTGGGTAACTTGGTGGCATTGGCGTATCGAAGTCTGGAACGACGACGACTAGCTCTGGAGGCTGCGTTTCCTCTGGCGTATGCTTGTTTACAATGTCAAGTAAATCTGAGTTCATATGAAATAATTTTTTGCCCAATCCGTTTTATTTTGATGACGGGGGGGTTTCTATATAGCGAAAGTAACACATTAGTTGGGAATTTCAAAATTTTAGAAAATTAATGAGCATATTACTATATAGATGAGTTACGGGACTCCTACTTTGTGCTTTGGGGGGTGGGGGGTCTAATACTTTACTCAGTCAACATAGTATGGGACTATATATCCATCGTCGCAATCAAGCAACGATACAACTGGAGACTATACTATGACTAATGACCAACTAGAAACAATCGGCATCCGTATCAACTCATACAAAGTGGGTTGGGGGATAAAGGTAATCTATGAGGTGCTAGTCACCTATAGTGCGGAACAGCTTACCGCTGTTTCGCCATCGTTGGTGCAGGTCGCCAACATGCACGCTAGGGCTAACGGGTTGCGCCTGTTAGCCGTAGTTCCTAAAGATGATCCATGGCGAGGTGTGGACATCTAACCCTAACGGGGAGCGCAAGCTCCCCCATTTTACTGGAGACTATTATGTATTTAAAAGCACTTGAATATCACAACGAACGCAAAGTTATTAACCAATATAAAAACTTCGATGATGCGTCATCTAATCCTAACTACTGCTTTGCTAAGAGAGAGTTATACGCAAAGTATAGAGACAGGATGGAGAACGATGGGGGTGAGGTCGGATGGATTGTCGCAAAATATAACAAGGGGTATATATCATGACACACATAGATTGGATACTGTACATACTATTTTTCATAGGCGCATTTATGCTAGTGCTTGCTCTAGCTACTGCGTTTGCACACATGTGCATCTGGGTAATCGAAAGCGGAAAACACCGTTCCGCGTCGTATCACCGAGCGCAAGCTAGAAAGAAGCGTTAACTCCAGTAGCCCTCGGCCTTCGGGTCGGGGGTTTTTTTTGGCTTTTATTTAGGGAACTGGCTAGGAAAGGGTTTGCTACTGAGTCCTGTTGGTCTTGGTACTGCGGAATACTTTACTGAGTCCGTACTATATGGGACTATATATCCATCGTAACCACTCGGTTACGACAATCAAAAAGGAAACCTAATTATGGGTAAACAAGAAAATGACGTAAATGATGTTTACGTGTGGACGTATGACCGCGATGTAATGTGTGACGCTATGGGCGCGTTATATAACAGTGACACAAATGTAGTAGTGTCTACTGTTGGTCTAATTGAGAGCATTAACGAAGTAGGCGCTAAGATATGGCGTGAGTGCTTCAACGGTGCTCAGCCTAATTACGCTCAATTGCGTAATTGGTCTTTAGATTGGTATCAGTCAGCTAAAGAAACCTGCACTGAGACGGAAGCGGTTCAAAACTTAACCGCGTCTTTAACGCTAAAGCAGGCGGAATTAGAATCTTTAGATGAGAAAGAGAAAAAGATTCTTACTAGCAAGCGGCGCGATGTCGTGGCGGATATTGCTTTACGGTTAGGGAATGCCGAAAAGCAGGCTAAAAACTTCCGGCGTAGGCTCATGAAAATGTGGGACGTTGCTTATGAGTTTAAGCAACCGCTAAAGGACGGCGGTGTATCAACGCCGGATGCTGATAGCACAAAGCTAACGGAAGACCGCAAGGACGTGCGTAGCACTACAGTCGATAACAAGGAGAGCGCATTCAAAAAATTGAATACGGTTGTCCGAAATGCAATCAATCGCGCAACTACTATTGAGCAATTGGAGTTTATCGACAGTCGGTGGTCTGAAGTAGACAAGGCAATCAAGCCATTCACGCAAGAAGCGAAATGGGTAATGCCTACTAAGGACTAATATCCTTCCCCGCTGTACAGCCTTCGGGTTGTATGGCGGGGTTTTTTTTGGCTTTTTTTTTTTTTGGGAACTGGTAAGAAAGGGCTGTGTTCCTGATTTGTCTTGGTGCTTCCTAAATTTACGTGGCGCGTAAATTATTACTTGACTGGGTTTTTGTTCATCTCGGCGTTACAACAGTGTCAAGTATAAATTTACGTGGCGCGTAAATTGTTGTCGGATTGATGGTGCTGTAGTAGGACTATGTATGCGAAAGGTTAGTGTTGGTTGTTGCCCAGTATGGTTATGTACTTAATACTGCTGTGCAGTATGAGTACATAAGAGAGTCGGTGTCAAGCGTTTGGTTTGTATTGTTCCAAATTTGATTTGTATTGTTCCACTTTTGAAAACGCTGAAACCCGCGCCCCGCCTACTTTGTTCCAAATGTTCCAAATGTTCCATTAATATTTTGCATATCTGGGGAAATGTAAATCCACGAGGGTCGGGGCATAAAAATCCCTCTCTATATATCTAATTATTTTAGTTATGATTATTAAGAAGTAATAGTACATTGGTACATTCACCCATTAGTTATCCAGTGTTCGCGTATGTACTTCAAAAAAGCGGAACATTTGGAACATTTGGAACATTACTTGTAAATCAATAACTTAGCGCATCTCATTTTTGGAACATTACAAACCAAAAATGGAACATTACTGGAACATTACCGGAACAAAAGCCGAAACAGTTGTTATTGCTACATTATGAGTAACTTGACATTGTGGGGGTTTATTGCTATAATGGTATTTCAAGTGGGGGAACTCACGCTAACAAAAAGGAGAGACAAGGTGACAGTAACTAAGAAAGTATTGCAGGAACAACTAGACACGCTGAACAAGATGATTGACCGCGACTATGAATTAGATGAAGCCCATTGTTACGGTGGGTATTGTCTAACAACCAACAAGGGTTCCCGTCATGTATGTGGGCGTAGGTCGGCGAAAGAGATGTATTCGTATCTTAATGGCGCAATAGATTTCTCAGAATATTCCAAACTAAAAGGAGAGACAAGATGATTCGGAGAGTAACGCCTACAAAAAAAGACGAGAAGGCAGATAAGCGGGCGGCTAGAAATGCTCACTATAAAGAAATGTATCAGAAACTAAAACGCACGAGAGTAGCGAAGGGAGAAAAGAAATGAGTACGTTCACTAAGAAACATTATGAGTGGTTTGCCAATAAGATTGGTGACGGCACATTTGATTTGAGTGTCGAGCAGTTTGAGGATTTGATGGTTGAGTTTGAGGATGACAACACAGAATTCAAGCGAGACATCTTTCTCAAGTGGGTCACGCGTGTAAGCAAGACCACACCACGTCTAGTTGTTGATAATACAGTAACTTGACATATAGTACAGTACAGGGTATAATAGTACCTATAAATGAGAGATTACATTTTTTGTTTTTTAACTAGGAGAAGTGATTATGATGATGAATACAAACGTGATGCTAGGCATCAACGAAGTTGCTGATTGTGTAGTAGGAATATATAAGTCAGCACAAAAGAATGGGCACAAGATGCCTGTAGTTAGTATAAAAGGTCAGACTGGTATTGGTAAGACATCAATAATAGAGGAGATAGCCAAACGACTAGAGATGGAATACTTGTTGTTTGATGTTCCCAATATGGACTTGGCAGATGCGGGCATACCTATGCCGAATGATGACGGCACAGTGACATACTTACCCAACAAGACAATGGGACTACACAAAAACACCGCCAAGGTAATTTGTTTAGATGAGTTTAGTAAGGGTAACCCCATGCAACAAACCATGTCGCACCCATTGCTTGCCGAGAAGAACAAGAGATTCGGTAACATTCCAGTACATGATGATTCTGTAGTTATATTAACTGGGAATCGTACGGCAGAAGGTTTGGGTGACAAGCTCAAAGGTCATACACTCAATCGTATTGTGACGATAGAGATTGAGAACACGAGTGCTGATGATTGGTTAGAGAACTTTGCCATACCCAACAATGTGCACCCATTACTCATGGCGTGGGTCAAACGCACACCACAGGTGATGGAGTTTTATGGTGACTTGGACAACCCAGAGTCAAATGAGTTTATCTGGAATCCTAAGATTCACAATCAGAGTCAAAAGGCGTTCACCACACCACGCTCATTAAATACTGCTAGTGGACTACTATGGGCATACACTGATGAGTTTATCAGCCGTAAGATGCTAGAAGCGGGTCTCGAAGGTTGTGTCGGAGTTAGTGCTAGTAAAGAAATAGTAACTTTCTTGAAGCATTACAAGGAGATACCTACGCCAGAGGATATCCGCGACAATTGGCAAACAGCAGTCAAACCGACCAGCGCACCGAGCAAGATGCTTGTGGCTATGGCAGGACTATCGTGGGTAAAGAGTGTTGATGACTTGGATAAGTTTATCCAGTATTTGACACAGCCAGATTTCATGGCGACCGAGGGTGTTGCGGTATTCATGAAGTCAGCAACGAAGGTCAAATCAGACCTTCACGACCCATTGTTCAAGGCAATAAGCCACAGTGGGTTGTTTCAAGAGTGGGCAACAGAGAACAGCCACCTATTCAGTAATTTATAATCAACGACAAAAGGAGTGACATCATGTCAAACGTAGATATATCAGCGTCAGCTAAACTTGTGGAACTTAGTATTGGTTTACCGTCAGGAAGAAAGAAAGACGTGAAACAAGCCGAGGAGCTGAACGCTAAGAATAATAGCGACCACGTACACAATGTAACCAAGAGTACGCTCAAAGGTTCTGTTGTGTTGGAGAACGCAATCAAGCATGGAGCACAAGTACGTGCCGAGCATACTCGCATGACATTGCCATACAACAACAGTGGGTTGCGGTTAGTTACCAATGCCATGTTGATGGATTACTTGGCGTACATGAATGACGCGGAGCAAGAGCAATCAGAGTACAGGGAACAGTTTTTGTCTGAGTATCCAGATATCATTGCTAACGCGCCAACAGTTATGGGTTCAGCGTACAGAGCTGATGACTACCCAAACTACGGTGCTATGGCTGATAAATTCAGATGGTCATTGGAGTTTTACCCAGTGCCTACGACTGGTCACTTCATCACCGACACAGCCAATGAGCAGGTTGACGAGATGATTGCTAAGTTTCAAGCGGATGATGACGCACGTATCCAACGCGCAATGGGTGATGTGTATGGGCGTGTCAGTAAGATAATGACAAGATTATCGGGTCAGCTTGAGCCAGATAAGAAAGTGTATAACTCGCTTATCGAGGGAGCGCGTGAGTTGTGTGACAACATCAAAAGCATGAACTTGACTGGCGACCCACAGCTTGAAGGCATACGACAAGAGCTTGAGAAAGCAATGTTGGGTGTTGATGCTGTAGACCTACGGTCTGATGATATGTACAGGAAAGATGTCAAGACTAAGGTTGACGACATACTTGGTAAGTTTAACTTCTAGGAGATTGATTATGGAGATGACAGCGAAACAAAGACTTGAACGTGCTATGTATCAGCTAAGTACGCATGAGCACTACAAGTTTTTCGGGGCTATCCTGATGAGTGGTGACATACATATTGATACGTCAGTATCAACAGGTGCTACCGATGGGTTGAATTGTTATTACAACCCAGAGTTCATACTGAGCTTGACTGAGCCAGAGTTGCGGTTCTTGTTGATACACGAGGCGTATCACAAGATGTTCAAGCATGTGTTTGTGTGGGCAAGTTTGAGAAAGCGCGACCCCATGCTTACCAACATGGCGTGTGATTATGTTATCAATCTACAGATTGTAGACATGGACAAGCCATATGGGTTCTTAGCCATACCGACATGGAAGGAAGGCGAGAAGGCAGGCAAGGTCATGGGGCTGATTGATGAGCAGTTTCGTGGTATGGACACAATGCAAGTGTTTAACTTTCTTGTCGATGAGAATGAAGAAAGCAAGCAACAGGGCGGAAGCAGCGACGGCAGCGAGTCTGGCGAAGATGGTGATAGTACAGAATCATCAAGTAGCCAACCCTCTACCGGAGAATCTGCGAGTGGAGAATACTCACAAGCTACGCTCGATAGACTCAAGGAACAGCTCGACGAGCATAAGTTTGACGAGAAGTTGTCCGAGTCTAGCAAGGAAGAACTGAATGAGTTGAACGAGCAAGTAGATGATATTGTTAGGTCAGCATCACAGTTGTTTGGTAGCGAGTTGGGTGATGCAGTCAGTCGTGGTATCAAGGAAGCACTAGCGACCGAGACCCCATGGGAAGATGTACTCAAGGACTTTGTGACAACCCACAACAAAGATGCACAGATGGCGCATTGGAAAAAGTACAACAAGAAGTTGTTGGGCGCGGGTGTTTACATGCCGAGCTACTATGGTGAGACAAGTGGTGACATACGCATGGATTGTGATATGTCTGGTTCAATATCAACAGTTGCACAACAGCGAGCTATCGGTGCGCTACTTGAAGTTGCCGATATTACCAAGCCGACTGGATTACACCTTAGTTATTGGGACACCAAGATTTGCGGTACAGAAACATACACGCCAGATGAGTATGACACTATCGCGGATATGACCAAGCCTATGGGTGGCGGTGGTACTGATGTCGATTGTGTTGTACATGATATCAACGACAAGTTGAATACAGGGGTGTACAGTGAGGGACTAGAGTGTGCTATAATTATCACAGATGGGTGGTTTCATGATGACCTTGATACATCTTGGTCAGCGTTGGATATCCCTGTGTTGTGGTGTATTGATAACTTCGAGGGCTATGCCAACGTAGACTTTAACCCACCATGCGGTACTAAGTTGATAATGAAGGAGCAGTAATATGCCACGCGGAGATTACAAAGTGCTAACGGTTTCACCAAAAGTATTTACTGAGTTGAAGTCGTTACAAACAGAACTGCAAGAGATTGACCCACTCAATCGACCTGTCTCAATGGGTAAAGTCATTGAGTATATGTTTACTGAGTTGGACAAGTATCTTGCAAAAGAAATGTCTTAATTTTAATAATGCTATAGCAGTAGCAAAGGAAGTGATTTATGGAAAGAGATTATTCAGTAGATGTAGATGCGTTTGACCCCGCCATTGGGAATGTCCTTGACGCAGTATCAACAAAGTTTGATGCGTTCTGTAAAGCCAGAGGCATCAGTCCTAGCAATATTTCTGAGGAATACGACACACTTGAGGAGTGTGAGTACAGTCTGAGCGCGGGACACAAAGTATATTGGGGTTCAAATGAGACTGGTGCTTATGCGATAGTCGATTACTTTTTCAACAGTGGTTTGGAAGAATACCTTGTGGG
>Ga0209336_10001229_pt1 | contig 12561 bp, 12 predicted proteins | sample LinPmetageLP32_FD_184042 | JGI IMG/M metagenome (GOLD analysis project Ga0209336, IMG submission 184042) | Marine viral communities from the Pacific Ocean - LP-32 (SPAdes) (version 2) | ecosystem: Environmental > Aquatic > Marine > Oceanic | place: Pacific Ocean | collected 2009-08-23 | reverse complement strand
GAAATATTTATGATCTTTTCCGCGTACTTCTTACTCGTCTTATAATCGTTTAAAATGAACTTGGCATTATTTTTTTCAACTACAAGATAGTTACTATCCCTCTTATCTGAATCACTTAAAGCATTATACCCTTTCTTTCCAACTATGATCTTCATTTGTGATAAATCGTTCCTCATGGGATTTTCAATTAGTATGGATAGTATGACATAAACCATTAATAATTTTTTTTCTTTCTCTGGTATTGTGTCTTGTTTTTTTAATTTTGGAATATTTAAATCAACTCTGATTTTTTCTACAAATGCTCGTAACTCATCCATTGAAATAAATGAGTCCTTCTGCTTATCGGATATGACACCGCTGGATTGGTTTTCTAAATATTTTGCGTTGAGTTGGTCTCTTATAGTATTATATTTTTCAATTAATTTTTTATCCTTATCTTGTGCCATGAGTAAAATAATAATTGAATTATAATAATTTCTCTGGGTTGTAAAATGTCTTTCACTTAATTTTTCTTTAACTTTATCAATATCTTTAAGAAACCCATAATCATCACTTTCAAATATATTTTTCAATTTGTTAAGGTTACCAACATACATTTTAATTGTGCTATCCTTAATATTGGGTCTGGACTTTTTAATTAATGCAACCAAGTTTTCTGTTTTCATTTATTATAACATTAGATTTTTTTTTAATGAAAAATTAATCTAAAAAAGGGGAATATTTTTTAACATAGGAAATGGTCTCATATTAAAAAAGATAAAAATTATTTTATGACGAGGTTTTTTTATTTATAGGGGTACATAAGGAAAATGGTTTTATTACTGGAAAAGAACTTCAACTTGACCAGTATTCTTATCCATTGTGAGGGTACGGAGGACTTCTAAATATACAAATTGAGTGTATGTTCCATCTGCTAATCCTTCACCAGCACCATTAACACCTCTGGCGTTCATATGAATATCAATACCTTTCGTTCCAATTCTTTCACCACGATTCAAACGGAACCCTTGCCAGAATTGAGTTCCTTTAAGTGCCTCTTGGTTTCTCCCTTCGTAATTGTGTCCATCACTCGCTCCTTTGAGTAACGCTTCACCAGACGCACTATATACTTCACGAGAAGTGTGATAATGTCTCTTATCGGCATCATACAGATTAAAGAAATGTCTGGCATTATTCTTAACATTGAGAGGATAAAGGAATCTTTCATTAAAGAATAAATTACTTTCAAGAACCCCACTCTGTTTTGAGGTCGGTATCATCGCCAGTGCTTGGTATTTATTTAGGATTGCTTGTTCTTGATTTCCAGTTGGGGCATAACATGCAAAACATTTTGTAACAATACGAGAAGCACCACCAATATTTCTCGTGTTGGTCTGTGCTGTGTCTTTGGTTAAATCACCTTTATTCGCAGTAATAGTCTGGCGAGATAATATATAATCAAAATATCCCATCTGTGCTGGTTCAGCATCCTTCATCTGTTGCATTGACATCTGGGGATAGAAAATGTGATCACTAATTAATTCAACCGAGTTCTGGTCTATAAGGAACTCATTATCATTATCACCATCATCTTCTTTGACAAGTGATACTCTGTCTCTTATGGTTGGTGTGAAATATAATTCAATCTGTACTCTATCATTCTCAAACATAAATAGAGGTAATCTATTCTGGGAGGATTTGAGGAATGGGAAAAGGTCGTGTAACACAATAGAGAACGATGGGGTCAAGTCGGTTCTGGAATCTTGCGTGGTGATGTACTGGAAATTGTGGTGACCTAATCCAGCAACACTTGCTTTACCTTGTGAATCTGCGTTACTTGCAAGAACACCAACCTCCATATATTCACGACCATTTGCCAATCCATATGATGCTCCTTCTGTATTAGTTCCAGCGGTATAATGCAATTCATAATCCATATCTCTTCCAGATAAATATTGTTCTCTTTGTGTCTGTGTATCATTATCCTTCATCATGGATTTCAAACTGGAAAAATGCCCAAACTCCTCTACATCACAAATTACTCTTCCAGAACTCGTACGGAGGACTGCTCTTTCTATAAGAGAATGAATACCAATATTAGGAGGCACAAATACACGAGAAACACCAGAATTGGGTTTAATCGCAAAGGATATAGAAGATGATGAAGATAGATGACCTTTTGGTTCTAATTCAAACCGACAGAATCTATTATCTGAACTGAAAACAACTGGTCGCAAGACATCAGATTCTATTTCTTGTCCAGCAACATAATTCATAGGTTTTAATCTCATAATTTCTGGGCGTGTATCTCTTTCGTCACTCATTTTATATATGAGGTATATTTAAAAAATATAACTTAAAAAAAGTCAAAAAAGTATTATAAACCTTTTTGGCAATAACAATATTATATATAATGCCAAAAAGGTTTAGATTTAAAAAAAGATAATATATTTGTTTTTGCCAAATTAGTTTATTGCTGTACTTGTATTCCATTCTGGTTGAAAAATACACTCTGTTCGCTATTTACAAATATAAATACAGAATGTGGGCGATCAGTAGTTAGGTCGCTTTGAATATTCATACCCCAATTTTCATCACGGAAATCAGTTCCTTCTCCACCCAACGCGTCATAATTTATTCCTAATCCCCAAATCTGTCCTCCATTAGGAGTAGTGGTATATTGAACTTGATTTTTATTTCTATCTGCTAACTGGACTTGGGAAGTGCTGAAATCACGATTAGTATTTTCAACAGATAAACAATTCTTCATGTTAGTTCCAAATGTTTTTACAGACGATACATAATCTTTGAGAATTACTGGATCAGTTAGTAATGTAGAAGGACTATCGCGAACAACAGAATTATTTTCAAACATTTTAGGATATAACCTTCCTCCCTTTTGCCATACCAATTTAGTTACATTTGCAACATCATTATCTGTATTCGTAATCATAAGAGTAGAATAACCATTCTCACTTCTATTATTTAAAAACTTTGAAGGTACAAATGATGAGAATACACTACGGACTTTACTTAATCCAAGATTGAAAGATACATTTGCATTCTGGGAATTAATAGTATCATAATAAGATGAGATGGATTGGTATGTGAAACTCGGTTTGTTAGATACTACCCCCTCTTGAACCTCGCATAGAAGTTTTAAATCACTGAACTCATAGAATGCGTCATTGATAGCAGAAGCGTCATTGTCATTTGAAAATATCATCTGGGAGTCACTCGCAAGTCCCAAAACTATTTCCAAACCACCGATAGCAGAATTGGAAAGTGGGATGTCCTCCGTTCCGTTTAGGAGACCACATGGTAACGAGAGGCAGAACTCTTGGGGTTTTCCAGTATATACGACACTTTCATTAAACCCTTGCCAATTTGGAAATGTAAGCGACCTATTTGACATACTTGAAATATTATCAGTTGTTGAACTGGTAAGCGGAAGGTAATTGGAAAGCATGTGTGCGTAATGTCTCACTTGTTCTATTGTCTGTTGATGGCGTATTGAACGCGTGGTTAGAGATTCAAAAGCACCATATACACCAAGTCTTGCATCAACTGCCATGGGTGCCGATGCAGCAACATTCCTCGTACCATCTTTAAAAAATTGTATCTTACCACATATCTTCACAGAAGAAGGAATAAGGGTTCCTTCCATTGCTGGGATCTGGAATATAAGATTTGCCATTCCTTCACGAAAACTCATTCTACCATTACTGGGAGCATTTGAAACACCGATCTCTAAATATCTATTTGCCATTTTACTTATAAGTTATATTATTATTTTTGAAAATAAACATTAAAAAAGTTAATACCATATTGGCAAAAACAAATATTATACTTTTTTAATTTAAACCATTTTGGCATTTTAATATATATTGTTATTGCCATTATGGTTTATAATTGACCTCGTCTCTGTTTGAAGGTATATTCCTTTAATAATTTACCATTATTCGCAATTGCTTCTTTATTTTCTTCTTTCCAATTCCACCATTTCGCCTCCCAGTGCTTCACTTGTGATTTCTGACTTAAACCATTTTGCCAGTGTTTAGGTGTTAATGGAATATATCTTGTATCTTCCTTAATGAGTTCCATTAATTGACTTTCCTTTAAATGTGGTTTTTCTTCCGTAACTTCTTCCATTTTTAATATTACATTATAAAAAAAATAATATATTTATATATTAAAAAAGTATGTCGTTGATTATAACTGGAAACAAATTAGTTGAGAGTGGCGTAAAAGATATTGGAGATTCACAACCAGCATATCATTATAGGAACTTTTTAAAAGAAACTATTACATTACCAAAAAATAGTGAAGTTGCAGTACAATCCGTAAAAATTACAAAAGGTAGTGGTATAAGGATTTCACCAGATGATGGATTTTATGTCATGTGGAATAAGGATCTCGCAAAATTAGATAATGGTGAAAATGTATATGATACTACTGGAACCCCTATATGGTGTTCTCTCGGTTTAGTAGATCCAGACCAAGCAGAAGATGTTTCAATAGAGGAATATGGTGAGAGAGTAACAGAAGCAATGAGAAAAGGTGTTCCTCATCCAGATTTAAATTATATTCCTTCAAGTTCTTTATCTAATAGATTTTATCCATTAGCAGAACCAGCATATGATTCTGTATCTGGTTCATTAATAGGATATGATCTTGACTGGGCACAAAATACATATGATTATCTAGCAGTTAATAATGCTACATCATTAAATGGTACGGAAAGTAAATGGTTTTTTGATACTGACCCTACATTAACATCATCCGTTGATGGTGCTAATTTAAAAGTTGAAGCAAAAAAAGGTAGTAATACTTCCTCGGTATCAGACAACCAAATTGTTTATACTGGGAAACCAATAACATTTAAAGGAGGTAATATAAGATTTGATATGGATGGATTATTGGAAGACGCATCAAGTGGTAAGTTTAAAGTAATGACAGATTTTTCGGTTGGTTTAACAAGGAGTAAAGAAATCATAGGTTCAGAAGAACCAGATGACGTTGATTTTACAGACGAGGGATTAATGCCAAGGACTGGTACAAAAACAATTCCAAAAAGTGAAGGTAATTTCCAATTTAACGATTATGTCATAAGAGCAATTACAGATCAGAATGGAGTGACTGAATTAGTATTAGGGCATATGGTGATGAAAGATAATACCACCGCTGGGGAGATGTGTATGAGAGAAATTGATTATTATTCTTTTGTCAAGAGCGGTGCGGTAGATAATCCAGTATTAAGTGATGGTGCTGGTGGTAGATATAATCTTACAACCAATACAACAAAAATCAAACAATTCCTCATAAGAGTAGAGAATGATATTGTTTCCTTTTGGTTTTATGATGGTGGTGGTAATAGTGATACAACCGCAGACCCTTTGAATGGTGCTAATAAAGCAAATTGGAAAAAGTTTTGTAGTGCTGATTTGTTTAATTGGAGTGGTGGTGATGCAGCAGTAAATTATAAAAAGTTTTATCCTAAACCAGTAAATCAGAATACATGGTGGATGTATCCAAAAATATATATCGCCCAAGATGCAGCAGTTGATTATCATTTAGATATATCATTTTATAATGGAGTTAGTCGTTCTGGAATGACTGATACATATTATAATCCTAAATATGATTGGAGAGTTAAAACCTTTTTGGAGGGGGAAGTATCAGTTATAAGAGAGGTAGAAGATAGATATTATAATGATATTACAAAAACGAAAGCATATACATATATGACGATAAGATCTCTGGCAGATCCATATTTAAAAGAACAAGCATGGGTCATGATATTACAAGAAGATAAAGAATATTACCCAAATACTACATTGGCACAAGATGAATATATTGGGTTCAGATTAGGATTTCCAAATATTAAACTATTGAGACCAGATATAAATGGTAAATCAATAGAGGTTGGTAAAGAAAACAATGCTGGTGATGGTAACGAAGGATGGGAATACACATCAACCGACCAACCATCAATATTGAATAGTGGTTCTTTATTTGTAAGATTAGATAATTACACACAGAAGACCCTTAATGGTGCTATTGGGAGACCATCAAAAATATTATATACAATCCCAGCGTTTGATATTAATGGTGGTAATAGAGGACAACTCTTTTACGAACCAGCAGATCGTGTATATGTGAAACTTAATAACCCATCACCTCTTACGATAAATACATTTGATATTTCTATATGTGATGAGAATGAAAGGTTGGCAACTAAATTAAGAGACCAGACAATTATTGCATTACATTTTAGAGATACACCACATATGAATTAAAATATATTATAATAATAAATGAAAGTACTAATCAAGAAATCAACTAAACCAGAAAAGAAATATATGGCGATATTTTGCGACTGCGATTGTAAGGGAAAAAAGAATGAATGTGGGAAATCCAAGAGAACCAAGACGATACATTTTGGATCCGCAAATATGTCTGACTTCACAAAACATGGTGACGAGAAAAGGAAACAAAGATATTTAGACCGACATAAGGCACGAGAGAATTGGGACGATCCAAAAACTGCTGGTGCGTTGTCAAGATGGATCCTCTGGAATAAACCAACATTCAAGGCATCAGTGAAAGATTATAAAAAACGATTCAATCTGAAATAAATATTAAAATAGTTTTATAATCCCTTTTTTTAGAAATTAATACAAAATAATTAAAATGTATTAATAATATAAATGAATGTAATGCCAGTGGTTGAGTTTGAAGAGGAAGAAATCCCACAAGAAGAAAATATTAACATGGATTTATCTGAAAATATTGATGATGGTGATTATGAGGAGGATGATGGTGAGGCAGACGAACAAGGTAATATATTACCAGAGGTGACCAAGAAGGAACCATTATATAGGAAGGAAGATATATTTGTAAAACAGAATCAACCAGATCCAGTTAAACCACCAAAGAAGAAGAGGGTATTGAGTGAAGAACATAAAGCAAAATTAGCATCAGCAAGAGAGAAGGCACTTGCAACAAGAAGAGCAAATGCCCAAGAAAAGAAGAGAGTTAAAGAATTAGAAAAGAAAGCAAAGCAGAAGAAAACAAAAGAATTAGAAGAATATGTAGAAGATAAACCCCCACCAGTAGTTGCCAAAGTACAAGAAAAACCAAGTCGTCCTATGGTTGAAATGGAAAAAGCAATAACAAAAAAAGATATAGAAGAAGCACAATTAGAAGCAATCATGAAATATGAAGCATTGAGAAAACAAAGAAAGAAGAAGAAACAAGAGGACGCAGAAGAACAAAAGAAAAAGGATGCAACATTAAATGCTATTAGAAATGCAACACAACCAAGAAATAATGTAACAAGAGGACAAAATGGTTTTTGGGATGATATGTACTAAATAAAATATTTTATATATATAATATAAAAATGGAGGATTTTACATTGAGTGAGTTAGGAGTGTTTTTAGGAGTGGTGGGTGGAATAGTTACAAGTATTCTTCTCACCATTCAAAAGAGTAAATGTGATCAAATAAATTGTTGTTGTATAAAGTGTCATAGAAAACCAGAACTAAATACTACAAACTCATTACCTTCACCTAAACCATAATGGCAAAAACAAATATTATATATTCTTTTTCTTTTTTCTTAATTATAAATTATAAACCAATTTGGCATCATATATAATATTGTTATTGCCAAAAAGGTTTATAATTTATTCTTAATAATAAAAATGTATATTTATAATAAATGACATACAAACAAGATTACAACAGAAAATATGGATTCAAACCATTATCAAAATCACATTCATTAAAAGATATAAGTAAGACGACTGGTTATAAATTATCTGGATTAAAAACAATATATTCAAAAGGTATAGGAGCATATAAAACAAATCCATCATCAGTGAGACCACAAGTAACATCTGCTGAACAATGGGCGATGGCGAGAGTGTATGCTTCAATAAATCCAAAATCAAAATCTTATAAGATAGATAAATCACATCTTGTAAAAAATACCAAAAAAAAGAAAGTTCCCAAGGGATCACACATGATGCCAGATGGTTCAATCATGAAGGATAAAGATATGAAAAAAAAATATTAGCATATATTATAATGAAAGTTTTAGAATTATTCTCTGGTACTGGTTCAGTCGGTAAATGCTGTAAAGAATTAGGATGGGATGTTGTATCTGTTGATATGATATTACCAGCAGATCATGAATGCGATATTATGCATTTTGATTATAAACAATATGATAAAGATGAGTTTGATATTATTTGGGCAAGTCCTCCATGTACTGAATATTCACAAGCAAAAAGTCGTGGTATAAGAGATATAGAAGGAGCAAATAAAATAGTAAAGAGAACTATTGAGATAATAAATTATTTCAATTCAGAATATTATTTTATAGAAAATCCACAGACTGGAAAATTAAAGGATCAATCATTTATGCAAGACATGGAATATGTTGATGCTGATTATTGTATGTATGGAACACCATACAGAAAACGCACTCGCTTTTGGACTAATAAAAAATGTAATACGCAATTGTGTAATAAACAATGTGGATCTTTTATAAATGGAAAACATATTGGTAGTTGTGGATGTGGTGGTAAAGGACAAGGACATAAAAAATCATATAGTAATAAATCATATTCTTTACATGAAAAATATTCAATACCAGAGGATTTAATTTATACTTTATTTTTAGATTAGTTTTTTTCAATATATTTTAATAATTCATCTTGTGTCTCTTTTAGTGAATTAACCAATCTGAATAATTCATCATTTATTTCTTTCTGCTTTAAGTATTTGCGTTTCATTCTCTCACATTTCTTACAACATCTAAACCATGTGATTTCATACATTCTTTTATATATATGATATATAAAAAAATAATATATATTATAATAATAAATGGAAGCGAAGAAAAAGAAATCGGCACCAAAGGTGTTGAAGGTAAATGATATATTAGAGAGCAACAAATACAAACCAATCCACGAGAATCTACCTCAACCACAATTCCTCACTTTGATTATAGGATCTGTACGCTCTGGTAAGACTAACTACTTGATAAACGCATTAAGAAATGGAACCGACTTCTATGGTGAGGACTACTGGGATTATTATAAAATTATTTCAAACACACTGAACAACGATACCAAGGGAAAATATTTTAAAGATGCGTTTGATGATTGTGAAGACCATTACAGCGATAAGATGATACAAGACCTTATAGCGTCTCAAAAAAAATACGAGAGAGAAGATATGCCGACTATGTTAATTTTACTTGATGACATCCTCTCTCGTGATTTCAAAAAAACAAATGACATCACCTATCTCTGCTCAAAGTTCCGTCATTATGAAATGTCAATTTTTTTGACTACTCAATCGTTCCGTTCCGTGGGAACCATCATAAGAAATAATGCAACGAACATCTTGATTTTTCGCCAGAATAATTCCAAGGAACTTGACAAGATAAAAGAAGAGTACTCTGAATTGTGTGGTAGTGAGGAGAGGTTTATGGAATATTATAATTTAGCACATGATCAACCACATTCATTTTTATATATAGATGGACAACAGAACCCAGCAAGATTTTATAGAAGACATGAAACCTTATTGGGTATTGGAGATAAAAAAGTTATTAATGAAGTCCCAAGAGAGAAACCATCTCCGTTTAAAAATGAAAAAGATTTTACACCAGCAGATGTCAAGAAGAAGGATGAAGGAGAAAAACCAAGTGAGATAGATGGTTTCCGTGATGACTAATTTAATTTTTTTTATAATATTTTTTTTAAATATACCATAAATATAAAATGGATACATATGGATTGGATAATGCAATACAAGAGCAGAACCAGACAAGACAATATTTAGCAGAGCAGAATGCTCTTATAAATGCCAATAATTTAAAACGGAAAGAGGATAAGGATGCGAAGATACAACAAGATAGTATCATGGGTGATTTTAATTATGCAAAAGATAGTATTAATGATTTATATGCTGGTACTGGTATTCAACAAGCAATTTCATCTCGTAATAGTAGATTGAAAGGTGAAGCATTAAAAGCAAAACAACAGAGAGCAAAGACACTTGCTGGTAAAAGTGTTGGAGAATATGGTGATGACCAAGTAAAAACATCGTATGCCAAATCTCAACCAAAGGTGGTTTTAAATCCAGAAGCACAGAAACAGATGGAAGCACAGAGACAACAGATGAGGGCATTGAATCCTAATCCAGTTCAAATTGAAGGGACACCAGATTCAAGACAATCTTTTTCTGTCGCACCACCAAAAGCACAACCAGTACAGATTGAAGCACCAAATGAACCAGAACCTCAACCAGAAGCATTACCATCAGAGACAACACCAGCACAGATTGAAGCACCAGTAAAGACAACAATTACACAAGAACCAGAACCAGTAAAATTAACAACACCACCAGAAGCACCTACATCAGCACCAGAAGAATCAGAAGGAAAAGGATTTATCAGTGGTGCTATTAAGAGTGCTACTGGTATGTCTGATGAAAGTGCTGAACTTGCTGGGAGAGTAGGAGGAGCATTGACTGGTGCTACATTAGGTGGTATGAGTTTATATGATGATATTGCGAATAAAGCAAAAACTGGATCCTTTTTTGATAAAAAAGATTCTGGTGCGGATGATTTTTCAAATGTAACAAATATCATTGCTGGTGCTAGTGATGTCGTAGGATTGGTTCCGGGTTTGGAATGGGTTGCTGGTGTAGGTAATGCGGTTGGTGGTGTTGGTGGTATTGTGAAAATGTTTGGTGATCATGCTAAAAATGTAAAGACTGCACAGACTGATTCAACTAGTTTTAAACCGACCGCAAATGTATCACAATCTGTATCATCTTCTCTTGGTACTATGGATCAAGTTGCGTCAAGTAATGTTAGGGAACAATCAACCAATTCATCAGTATATTAATCATTTTCCTTATGTACCCCTTATAAGTAAAAATTGCCGTCATAAAAATATAAATAATTCAATTCGTTATAGACTGAATTACTATATAAAAAAAATATGTTAAAAGTTAGATTTATTTTTTAATGTTTTTATTCATTTCTCATTTCAAAAAGTGATTCTGTCATTTGTATCATTTCTTCATTTATCTCGTATTTATAAACCTTTTCGGTTTTTTTAGTTTTCTTATTTATCTTGGTAGTGCTTTCGGTTATGATAATATCCTTACTGAACATATCCTTATACGATTTAATCAATATGGATTTACAACCCTTGACACTTTCAAATGGATTACCTTTTCCTCTGTATCTACCGAATATATGTTTGTATTCAATAAATAATTTTTCTTGGTCGTGTGCAGTTAATATGGATTGTATTTTGAAATCCATTAAATCTTTCATACCTAAACCATGTAATAATTTATTTATAAATATTGTCTTGTTAATACCAGATGTATATTTTTTAATATCAAAATCATTTTTTTTATTTAGTGTTGTGATATATTCATGATCTTTAACAAAGAACCTTACACGATTGAAATATTTTTCTAATTCTTTTTCACATGTGATTATGTCACAAAACTCCTCACATTTATCAAGTGGTACATTTAATAATCTAATTATTTTTTCCCACTGGGGAGGCATGTGTTTCTTCAATATTTCATATTCATCAAATGGTTCTTTTTCAATTGGTTCATACCAATCATCCTCATCATCAGTATTTGGTTCTTGTGGTGGTGCTGGTAATTCGTCATATTCTAATTTCTTCCATTTATTTAATCCAATACATTTATTGGTTGCTTCCATAAATGCTTGTATTTTTTCATCTTTATAAACCTTTGCAATAGCATTATTACCACCACTCATTGATTTTTTATGTGTGTATTTTACATCATAACCTTTATGTTTTAATATTTTTAAAAAGTGTGCGAACTTATTAGTCTCATAGCAGTCTTTGGTATATTGAAAATTAATATATAATTCATTGTAATCATTTTCTATTTTATCATTACCACTCATATTTTCCATCCCTTGGTTTTTAAATAATCTCATACCATTCTCCAAGCAGTCTTTGCATTCTTCAACATCTTCCCATTTGTAAGGTTTCCAGTTTTTCATGGAGAATAAAAAGGATAATTTTTTAATATTTCTACATCTTGCGATTTGTTGTACCATAGCAGTAGGAGATATTGTATGACCTTTCATAAATGCGAATACTTCTCTCTCCATTACACTATCCAATCCATAAACAATTTTTGGAGAGAATATTACAATGGGGTAATCATCTAAATTAATTCTTTCTGTTGTATCACTGGTAATACATACCATATCTTTTTTATCAAAACCTAACTGGATAAGGTCACTATGTATTTTTAATGCTGATAATTTACTATCACAACAAACCATAAACTTTTTCAATGATTTCATGTTGCCAATTAATTCATCATATGAATATAATTCTTGTGCTACAATTACATCACCATCTTTGGTTAAATTATGTTGATATTTATTTTCAATGAATGTGTAATCAATATCATTCTGTTTTAAAAATAATAATGAATTATCACTTATATCAGCATCAGTACCAATTATTTTATCACACTCCTTCATCATTTT
>Ga0209336_10001228_pt1 | contig 12566 bp, 10 predicted proteins | sample LinPmetageLP32_FD_184042 | JGI IMG/M metagenome (GOLD analysis project Ga0209336, IMG submission 184042) | Marine viral communities from the Pacific Ocean - LP-32 (SPAdes) (version 2) | ecosystem: Environmental > Aquatic > Marine > Oceanic | place: Pacific Ocean | collected 2009-08-23 | reverse complement strand
ATACAGAAAAGCAACACCCAATAAATATGATTTCTGTTATATGTCGTTACAAGACAACCCTCCTATTATGTATAGTAATTTTGAAAAGCAAATAGCAACTGGTGGATATAAAACAGATGATGAAGCAGTTATGGATAAAGATGATACTTAAATTTTAAAAAAAAAAAGATAAAAAATAAATAATATGTATATTATAACTATAATAACTCTAAAACAATATGTCATTAGAACAAGCAAATATGTTATTGTCTGGTGCAGCAGACGCCAATGATGCTATAAGAGATGCCAATAATAAAACAACACAAACTTGGCAAAATACTAAAAAAACTGATGCGAGAGAAAAGGAAGGTGAAAGTTGGTATCACGGAGTAATGGATACGGTTTCTGGCGGTAATGTAGCAAGTTCAGCATATGCTACAACGCAACGTATGGCAAAACTTGGAACGTCTAGTTATGGTGAATTAGTATCCAGTGATTTAGGTAAAGTCGGTAGCAAATTATCATCATTAGGACAATCTGGCGGTAAAGCAATTACTAGTGTAGGTGAAGGTATTAAAAGTGCTGGTGTATCTGTAGGTGCTATATCTGGTAAAACAAATCTAGCAGATTTATCAAGTGAAAGTATGGGTTTATCTACGGCAACAGATTTACCTACATCTGCTCCAACTCCAACACCAGCACCAACAACAACACCAGCAGAACCAGATCCATTAACAACAGATGACGGAACAAAAATACAAACATCAGCAGATGTAACACCAGCAAAAGATATATCAGATACAACATCTACAACTGAACCAACACCAGCGCCAGAAGGTGAAGGCGGTGGAGGTGGCGTTACTGGTAAAATTGTAAATAAATTATCTGGTGGAGCAGTAGCAGAAGATAGTATTGCAGCAGAAGGTTTAGGAAAAGTTGCTGGTAATATTGGAGGAGCAATAGATATTTATAAAGATTTTGAAAATGTTGGTAAGAAGGGTGGATTTTTAGGAGGCACTGGTTCTAGTGGCGCGGATGAACTTGGAAATGCTTTAACACTTGGTGGAACAGCATTAGATGTAGCATCTATGGCATTACCATTTTTAGCGCCAGTTGCTGCTGGAGTACAACTTGCTGGTGCAGCAGTAGGAACATATAATGCTATTAAAGATGCTGACAAACAAACTACTAATGATAAGGGAAATTATCAAGGGAGTTTAGTTAATACGGAAGTTCCTCCATCTCTTGCTGGTGCTGGATTTTTAGCAAGCGCACAAAGTGATCCAAAGAAATTAATTGGTGGTTCATCTAGTTTTTAAGCAGAGCAACATCGTCCCTCTGCTTCGTTAAAGTTTAATTATTAATTATGGATGACTTCATCATAGATTGATAATCAAAGATTATCTCATAATATTATTTTTTATTATTTTTTTTTTAAAATTTTTATATTTATTATAATATAAATTAAAGATGAGCGGATATTGGAAAGCAGAAGATAAAATCCCTATTACTCAAAAATCTGTATCTATTCCTTCGCAGAATGGTCTTGAATACTCTGGTGGTCAAAGAGTAATTTTTGATATTCCAGCAAGTGTAGAATTTATTCAACCAAAAGAATGTTATCTATCTTGGGATGTACAACTTAAATTACCATCTGGAAAACTTCCTACTAAACTCCAGTTAGATGAAACCCTTGGAGCGCAAAGTTTAATCAAGGATATTAGGATCTATTCTGGAGGTGCTGGAAAAATTTTATTAGAGGAATATCAAGACTACAATGTTTTAACTAATGTAAAATATACATATGAAACTAATGATGTATTACGTAAAAAGAGGGCAATGACTGAAGGTAGCACTTATCATAGTATTAAAACGCGAGGCACTTGCGGAACTATAGAAACTCATAAAAATTGTGTAAGTGATAATCCTTACTTTAAACCAAAGACATCTACAACTACTGCTGTTTTTGATGATAGTGATTTTCTTAAAGTTAAATGCTGTCTGCCCTTAAACACTGGTATATTTTCTAATTCAAAAGTATTTCCAGTTATGATGACTGAAGGTTTACAAATAGATATTATTTTAGAAGAGGCAGATGTTGTGATGCGCCAGTTAGATCAAGTGTTACGTTTAAAACATCTTAAGTTTATGCCAATCTTCCATTCAATTGATGGTAATTTAAACAATCCTAAAATAGTTACTAATGCTTGTGATACTCAAAGTATCTTTTTAGCAAATGATAATTTAATTAATAGTGTTGCAAATGTTCCATTTTGTGTTGGAGAGACCATTGCATTTGTTAAACTTTCCGATAGTGTGCACGCCGTTCCATCGCCAGAAATGAAAATTTCTAGTATTAGTTTATCTGGAACTAATGGATTAATTCAATTAGATTTTTCAGCATCTGGACAAGTTGCCACTGATATTACTGCTTCTGGAACTTTTGGTGTAGTATCTCATAGTGTAGAAGGTGGTGGATCTAGTTATGGCGCAACGTATGTTGTAAGTGATTGCCAGATGGTATTACAGCAACTAGAAATGCCACAAGGTTATAAATCAAAGATGATGTCTATGATGAAAGAGGGCGGCAGTATGAATTATGATTTCTTATCATTTACAAATTATAAATATTCACAACTTGCTAGTGATATTGTTGCTAACATTCGTTTGCCACTAAATATGTCAAGAGCAAAAGCAATTCTATCTGTTCCAACCGATAGTAGTGTTTATAATAGTGTTGAGAGGATTAGTGCTGGTGGTACTTATAATTGGTATAATGTTGATGGCACACCAGATAAACAGATTAATAGTGATAAGTCTGGTCTGGTAGGATGTGTAGATCGCCTACAAGAATATCAACTATTTTATGACGGCAAGTTAAATCCAAGCAGAAAATGTAATGTATCTAATACTGCTACTGGTGTTGGTATTTCACAAATTGGATTAATTGAATTAGAAAAAGCACTAGCAGTTTCAGAAATTGTACCATATTCATTTTTAGGATTTAATGAGAATTTTGTAATCGGACGCGCGCTCAGTCTTCACAATGGTGTGTATGATGCAAGAGGAAAAGATTTCAATCTCCAAGTAGAATATACTGCTGGTGTTCCAACTAAAAATAAACTATGGTGTAATTTTGTCTCACATATTAGACGTATTGAATTTACAGCAAATGGTATTTCTCTCCAAGTTTAATTTAAAGATAATATAATATTTTATCTTAATCAATGCCACCTCCAAAAAAATATCAGAGACAATTAAATAATCCATATAGCGCAACAAGATTTGACAAAAAAGAGAGTAGTAAATATCATACATTTAGACATTTTAGAAAAAAATTTCCAGAAAAAAGTATAGAAGATATAATAGAAATATGTGAAAATAGAAATGACAGAACACATCTTGCATCATATACAAGAACACATAAACATACAAAAGCAGATATATCATATACAACAATTATAGATAAAACATACCCTACATTTGATACAGAAAATATTCTACAAAAAACTCCACATTATATATTTTATAAAGATAAAGTATGGTCTGTGGGACAAGATAGATATCTAAAACCAATTACAAGTAGTAAGGGCAAATATTGTTATATTTATACAAGTATAAACTCTATAAATAATCCAAGAAGATATGAAAAATATTATATTTCATCTTAAATTTTTTTTTTAAAATAAAGTTATCTATTATTTTATATTTATATAAGTATAAATATACATACATACACAATGAATATGTCTCAGCAATCTAACCAGCACTTAGAAATTACGCCATCTAACGTAACTTCTGATGGCAAACTATCGTTTAAAAACGGACAACCAGTTATTCAGTTTATTATTGGAGAGCAAGAGCGCTATTTACTCGGACAGACTATCCGCCTTGTAGGTGAATTTAGTGTTCTTAATGCAGTTGGCGCTGCTGGTTCTGCCAATGCTAAACTTACTATGGATGGGAGGACATCTCTATATTCTACCATTGACCAACTTGTAATAAAATCGCAAGCAACTAATCAAACTATAGAACATATTAGGGATTACAATAGGTTTATGAGCAGTTACCTAGCAACTACTAATGATCTCAATGATGGATTATCATTTAACAACAATGCTAATCTTCAAGTATTAAACAGCAAAGCAATTAAAGGCGGTGTAGTTGATAGTGATTATGCATTAGAGGATAAAAGTCTGTCATTTGCTTTATCACTTCCTTGTGGATTATTTAATGGAACTCCTCCTATCCCTATGTCTAGAACTTGGGGAGTTGGTGGTTTAATTGTAGAAATTCACCTTGCTAGTGATAATAATGTATTGTTTGCTACTGATGGTGTTGGTACTGATATTTCTAATGCTTTTTATCAGTATCAGAATGTAGCGCTATGCTGTGAAGTTCAAACTCCATCTCCTACAGATTTAATGTCTCTACAAAAATCTAGTGGTGGATCAACATTTGAATATAATAGTATTTCATCTTATTACACTACATTTAATTCTACTAATGCTATTATTAACTTTTCACTTGGATTGTCTAGGGTATTATCTGTATTTTGTAATTTTGTTACATCATCTCATCTTAATAACCGATCGTTTAATGGTATGACTACTTATTACCCTATGCGCGGAGATAACTTTGTTGCAAAAATTCTCCAAGTAGTATTTACGCGCGGTGGCGAGCGTCTGCCTCTAGACTACAATATTGATGCCGTCCAGCGCGATAGTCCAGATAATAACATTGCTGATAGTCAGATTTACCGCAATTTTGTAAATTCCGTCCAGTCGTTTTCCAAGAATATGAGAAACACTATTTCTCCAGAAAATAGTATTATTGAACTTACTGCTCTAACTCCATCTAACTCTTACAATAAATTTATTGATGGTGGTGCTGGTGTAGGTGTAGGAGTTGCTTTTGACACTATTAGTAACCAAGGTGTAGATTTCCGAACCACTAATTTTGGTCTGAATATGGATACGGAACTATTTGATGACAATCCTCAATCTGTCTATATGTTTGTTAAATCTAAACAGACTATGGTATTTTCTCCGAATGGTATTCAGATCATTACGTAGATTGATGTTAAATAAAAAATAAATTAATGGGTATAACTTCCACTTATATGCTGTTATAAAGTTTTTATTTGCTTAAAATGCGTTTTTTTAAAATTTTATTTTTTAAATTATATTATACTATTAAGTATAAACATATAAAACAATAACATAATGTCTGTTAATGATGATACCACCCCTCCTACAACTGATAGTTCTGCTCCGTTAGATGTATCAACTCCAGCACCAACTGGTGCAGCAAATGTACCAAATCTTATGATGATTGGCGCAATGCCTATAAACACTCAGATGAATGTAGAAACTGATATTCTTGAAACTGTTGTTTTTTCCGAGACTTTTTGTCGTTTCCGTCTTCAAAATAAAGGCATTCTCCATTCAAATTCTAAAATTGTTTTTTCTCTAGATACATCTAGTGGATCTGGTGCTGATTGTATTCTACCAGCAAATATTGGAATACATTCTGTAATTGATAGGGCAGTACTTAAAGTTGGTACTAAAACTATTTGTGAAACTGATGGATTTAATCATTTTATGCAACATCGTAGTAGTTTTGTAAATCCTCAGCACAATAAACAGAGAGAGAGCATTACATCGTCTCGTTTGATGTGTCGTAAATGGGAATATGATCTTGGAGCATCTGCTAAAAGTGCCAGCGGTCGCACTGATAGTATTAATGAAGCAACTGATTATACTCTTGATCTTGGAATTGATGTAAATGCTTTGAATAAAGCAGCAGCAGCAAGAGATATTGACGTCCATAAATATAGTCTATTAAATCCTACAGCAAGTGCTGCTGATGGAACTGGCACTAGTGATTTTCAGATTACTATTAATGACCTATTCCCATTCCTTAAGATGAACCAGTTACCACTTTATATGATGAAAGAGGAGATTGATATTGAATTATTTTTTGCAAAAGAAGACAAACGCGGTGTAAGTAAGGGAGATGTTGTAGCAAGTGATAAATTTGCTGCTAAATTAATTAGAAATTCTACACAGATGATTGCTGATTACATCTACTACCCACAAGAGATTATGACAGCATATCAGAATGCTAACAACAATATGTCATTTACTTATGTTGATTACAGACTTGTTAAGCATACAGTTGATAATAGTGCTGATAAATCTCAAAGCATTATTCTTAATGTTGGTGGTGCTGGGAGAGTAGTTAATAAACTATTCTTTGGTTTATCTCTACCAGACACTACAACAAATCCTCAACGCAACAGCATACTCAATCTTTATGAAAGTTATGGAAGTGGAGAAGATAGTGCTGGTGATTTAGGCGCTGTATCTCATAATGTCCGATACAATGATAAATTTTTATATCCGATTGATATTAAAAATAATGCTCGTCTATTCCATAATATGCAGCAAGCAGAAGGGTCTGTTCCATTTATTTCTAAGGATGAATATGTTGGAGAGTTAGGACTTATTTCTGATGGAACAGTATTTGGACATAAAGCATTTGCTGATCTTGAAACCACTAATTTCTGGGTTGAAGATCGTCTTAACAGAAATGAAAGAGTTAATAGCAGAGGTATTGAGATTTATCAAACTTGGGGCGCACTTGAAGGTGGATTAGTATATACAATGCGTTGCTGGTTAGAGATTGTTAAATACGCCACCTTGCAAGATGGAATTCTACAATGCTATTATGCATAATTTAGAAGACTTCCACTAATTTATTTTTCTAAAATATAAAAATAATAATATTATATATGTATAATATATATAATATGTCATCATATACAAACACTCATATATTAGAAGCAAACAGATTACATAGCGCACAATATGGAAATAGTGATACAAAAGCAATCTGGCAGAATGATATAAATGATGGGATTAAATTAGATATAGGAGATGAAGTATCATTACATAGTGCTTTTGTAAGTGATTTAGGAGCAGAGGATAGTACAATAGAATTTAAGGGGACTACAATACAAAGTACACAAGAGTTTGAAGTTACAAAAGTAGAGAATATAGAAAATATAACATATTTAAATGTAGAGAATAATGCTTGTAAAACTCACCCTAAATTTTATTTACGTAGTAATATATCAAGTAGTAAAGTAGTAGTAAATAATATTAAGGATACAGATGTGAATGTATTAATATCTTATTATAAATCTAATAATGGAGAATATATGTTTCATTTGCCTATAAAATATGCTGTTCCACAGAAAATTGATGATCCTATTATGACTAATAGTTGGGGAGCAATTAGAGATCATAGAAAAGAATTAGGTGGTGGTGCATTAGCGCCAAATGTAGCACATCGTTTTGCTCCAGATTATACATATGATACAAAGAATTTTGTAGAGCAATTAAATGTAGATGGCAGTAGATTTATGATATTTGGCAGACCAAGAACAGATTATATACAATTAATAGGTGATACTAGTAATAGTCATATAGAAAACAGAGATTTATTTTATAGAGATATTAAATATATTAGAATAAAAGATTTATTACAATTAAAAGCACCAGTTGGTTTTAATAGTCCAAGTCAAATAAGTAATGTAATAACAGATGGATTACAAAAACAAACAGATATATCAACAAATAATGTTTGTTTTTATAATGGTAGTAGATTAGTAGAAAAAGCGACTGGTGTAAAAAATGAAACATCTACAAACAAATTATTTGATTGTGCTACATTTGGTAATATATCTACTGGGGCGGCAGAACCTTTTTATGGAACATCATTTAGTGAAAAAATAGTTCCAACAAATTCATCAAGAACATTTGATTATGAAACTGGACATCAGTATATAGGAATAAAAAGACCAGAGATATATGAGACTGGAATAGAAACAAAACAAATATATTTAACATTAAAAAGTTTTGACAGATTAGGAACAGATGATGCTGAATTATTATTTGATGATTTTAATCCAACATCAACAAATGATATAGAGTTTGATTATGTAGTAAATAATGATAATGATAAATTAATAGGAGGATTAGATAATACAAATATTGCTAATTATGATTATGTTAATGAATTACCATTTGGTATAGTAGGAGAAGATGATACAAAAATATTATCACAAATCCATACAAATATACCTTGGACATTAGAGAACTTACAATTATTTGAGAAGTTTTTCCAATCACAAGAGAGATATCCAGAATTATTTAATATGAATATTGAAGGTTGTGAATTATATTACAATAAGAAAATATATAATGCATCAACATATGCTGGTGATGAAATAACAGCACAAACACACAGATATTTACATATAGGAGGCAAAGTGAATTCAAAGATGGCAAGAGTATTAAAAGTAGAAGTAGATGGAAGTATAGATGCTACTGAGGTTTCATTTGGATATGATAATATACCAAGTATATTTAGTGATTATGGTTCAACATATGGAGCAGTTGGTGGCAAAGGTGCTGGCGTCAATACGAGTGGAACAGACTTTTCAACAGCACCATTATTTATAAATTATTATGAAGATCAAAGAACTAATAATCCAACAGATGTAGAAAATTTTGCATATTATGATGGATTAAGTGATAGTAATGTTTGGGGTGGATTTGCGACAAGAAGTCCTCCATCATTAGTAGTAAAAGATAGTGGAACGGCAATGTCATTAAATAGGGATTTTTCAGCAAAAGATATAGATAAGGGAGGATATACTGATAATATATCATTTTTAGCAGTAGTTCCAAAACCATATTTAGTACAAAAAAGTTTAAAAACATTTCATAATGTAAATGGCACAGCATCTGGGACAATCCAAACACATACTTTATATACATTAGGATATGTAGAATGGTATGAAAGATTATTAAATCCAGCATTATATGGTTCAGATAAAACATTTAGTTTAGTTGATTGTGATACAATAAAAGTTGGTTATGATAGTCATCCTAATGCTTATGGTAATGCTTATATAGGATTATATAATGGTGCTTGTACTACTAATGGATATTCATTTGATAAAGAATATACTATAGCAGTAGATAGAAATAGTCCATTTACTTATTATAATAATGCTGGAAATGAATTAATAAATACAAATGAACCAAATCCATATTATTGTGAGAGATGGAATAATAAAATATATATTGGAGCAATAGAACCAGAATTATCATTTGATACAATAACAAGTAGATTTGCTATATCATCATTACATAGTCCAGAGAGAATAACAGCAAAATATGATGCAACATTAGTTAAAACAGCAACAACTGGAAACAGTGCTAGTTTATCACAAGGACAAGTAATACCAGTTCCAGATAATAATGGAAAAGAATGTTTTAAAATAAATAAAGTATTTGACAGACGTAATTTTTGTCCCACAATAACACCATATATTAATGAAATTGGAGTAGATATAGATGGAACAACAAAGAATGATTTATTTGCTTTTCCATATTTAAATCAAATAATAAAGAAGGGATCTATAATTGATAGTAATAGCGGAGTATTTATTGAAGATTTTAATATATTACAGAAAAATTGGGAGAATAGTTTTTGGGGAATATGTGGATTTAAATATGAAAATTTAAATAATAACGATACTGGAAATATTAATGAAAGAGTATTTACTGGCGTATTAGGAAATATAGCAAGAATTACAACAAATGCGCAAGTAGCAAACGATGATTTGTTATTATGGAATGGCGGTGCAACTGGCGTCCCAGCGCAAAAATATACTATACCATTACCAGCAATGTTTGCTTTTCAAAGTACAACTGGCAATCAAGCAACTAAAGCAATTACAGATGCTCCATTGGAAGTTGAATGCGATAGTGTTAAAATAGAAGCAAGTAACTTACCAACAAAAACATTAAGACCATATTTTATAATTAAAAGTGATATAATTAGTGATAGTTATTTTAATGGTGGTACTATGCAAAAATCAGCAATGCCAGTATTAAGTGTAATACCAAAAGAAAGTCAATATGGCGATTATTACTATGCTACAGATGACACAACATTTACTATAACTCATCCGAGAACTATTACAAAAGTAACAACACAGATTTGTGATCCATCTGGAGAACTTAGTAACATATCAGCAAATAGTAGTGTATTATATAAAATAACTAAACAGAAACAAAGTAATGCTCAGATATTACAGCAAGTCCTCCAAAATAATAAACCAAATTAAACAAAATTATTAATTATTCTTAAATTATTTAAAATGGAGAAGATTATAAAATATATATCTAATATAATATGACATCCGATGATTTCAATTATTGGGAAAAAACACAATATTATCCAATATGTACTAAATGTGGTTGTAAGATAACATCAACCAATTGGTGTAGTAGAGAATGTTGGATAAAACAGAGATATAAAGAAGATAATAATTATAATAATTATGAAAAAAAAGATGACTTCAAATATAAAAAAGAATATAATATATTACAGATAGAACCACCGATAGACGAGACTAAAATAAGAAAACAATATAAAAAATTAGTATTACGTTGTCATCCAGATAAAGTAGATGGATCAACAGATAAATTTATAGAATTACAAGATGCATATAATAAGTTATTACTTATATGTTAATACATTAAATTATCACAATCATAATCATAATTTGTATCATCATAATATATCCACATTGCTGGTGCTCTATTACACCAACTATGAAAATCATAATTGGTTTTATACATTTCTTTTATAATATCAACTTTTGCTTTTCTGTAATAAATTGAGTTTTTATTATTACAAATAATAATTATCATCTTTTTTATTTTTATGAAGTCATCTTAAATTTATAAATTATCAAATTATATTATAGATAAAAAATATTATTATTATTATTATTATGAAGTCATCTTAAATTATTAATTATTAATCTTTCTTTTTACTTATAATATGGGTGAATAAATCTTTACATTTTTCTGGGTTTTTATCAAAACCGATCAATCCTCCGCAAATTGTCATAATCTCAAGTCCGTTATTTGATGTGGCAATAATACTTTCAAGGAATTTAATGTATCTTCTAATTGTCTCTGCTGATGTTGTTTCTGCTGGTTTGTCTGGTTCGCCAGTTAGAAAATTTATCTGAAATGGTACAATCTCAATATTTAGTTGATTTTTGTTGTGTTTGGTATCTACTGTAATAAATCCTTTATCTACCATTTCTTTAATAAAATGTTGCAAATCATTTTCAGTATGAATGATGTCATCTTTAAGTTTTTTAATTTTTTTTTCCATTGATTTAATATAATTTTTTTTACTAACAATATCTTGACTGATAGAAACAATGGTATCTTTTAACTCTTGGGTATCAACATATTCTTCTGCTTCAACAATAATATCAGTATCTGAAATTACGATTGGATTAATCATAGTTGCATCAACAACTTGCGATCTTTGAATTTGTCTTTGACGATTTGCGTGGGAGGTGTTGCGCTGGCGAGCGCGTCCATTAGGCATATTTGTAGTTTGTTTGTATAATACTAAATAAGTTCTTAATAGTTCTCAAATTACTTTTCTGAAATGGAACAACCCTTTTTACGACTGGCGGCAATATATACTCAATAGTAGAGTATATATTGCAAAGCAGTGTTATATTTTTTTATTTTTTATTATAATTTTTATAAAGTCATCTTAAATTATTAATTATTGTAGAATTGTTGGAATAAGTCTTTCATTTAACACTCTATTATAGCAATGATATAATACTACATCATCACACCAATTAGACCATTTTTTATTTTTCTTTTCATAAATATTATTTAATTGCTTATCATTATATTTAACAATATTACCATATATTTTGTTAAATGTATCTATCATAATTTTTCTATGACATAATTTTGAACGTTCTCCCCTAATATTTTGATTGCTCACCCACTTTTCATCTTTGTCTAATTCATCATTTAATTTATCAATCATCGCCATTATTTCTTTATGTGTAGATGCTATGGCATACTCTTTAAATCTTGGATCAATTGTACCACAAGTCACTACAAAAGGCATAGTATTTTTAATATCTAAAATTGCATTTTGGAAGAATTTCTTAATAGAGTAGAAGAATTTAGAGCAAACACTCATATTTGTTTTGTATAGTAGTAAATAGTACTTAGACAATTTCAATCTGCTAGTGGAAAATTGGACTACCCTTTTTACGACTGGCGGCAATATATACTCAATAGTAGAGTATATATTGCAAAGCAGTGTTATTTTTTTTTATTTTTTATTTTTTGTTTATATTTGTAATTATTAATATGGCGTTATGTTATTTTCTTCTCTCAATTTTTGTGTGTCAATACCAAATGTTCTCGGATCTGCTTGTAGATGCTCGCCAGAAGCAATTTATTTTCATCAATTGCTTTATCAGTTAAATCGCGATAATGTTGGATTTCAACTACAATTTCTTGTTTGATTGCTTCGGTATTGATTTTCATAATTTGTTTAATCAAGTCATCTGGAATATGTTGTTTATTATGATATTTGTCAGCAAATATTTTGTAATCATCAGTAATAGTCATTTTTTGTAGTCGGTTTGTTTTGTATAGTAGTAAATA
>Ga0209336_10001227_pt1 | contig 12574 bp, 20 predicted proteins | sample LinPmetageLP32_FD_184042 | JGI IMG/M metagenome (GOLD analysis project Ga0209336, IMG submission 184042) | Marine viral communities from the Pacific Ocean - LP-32 (SPAdes) (version 2) | ecosystem: Environmental > Aquatic > Marine > Oceanic | place: Pacific Ocean | collected 2009-08-23 | reverse complement strand
TATTGCTGTTAGTCCGATAATAGAATACCAAGCAGCGACAGCTGCAATTGCTAGTGATGTGACAAATGTCAATAATGATAATTTATGATTTTGCATGTATTATTTATGTAAACTGTATGAGCCACTTATCTGATTCGAACAGATGACCTGCTGTTTACAAAACAGCTGCTCTACCACTGAGCTAAAGTGGCCTATATAACAAAAATCCACGATAGAGTATCTAATCGTAGACATATAAAGACCTGTATTTTCCATGAGTGATTATATCACCCACCTTATTTAATCCTGCTTATGGCCGGCTGTATCTGCCTGTTTTTCACTAAAAGTGTTGGAATTTACTGTTTTACTATCTCAAAGTGAAATTTACCATCTTTTTGTTCACTTTTGATTAATTTGTGATTTAGTGAATTGCAAAGTGATTCTATATCCATAATAGCACCTGGGTCTGTGCTAATAAGTTTTAAGGTTTCACCTATTTCCATTTCGTTTAATTGTTTCTTTGCTTTAATTATCGGTATTGGACAATTAAAACCTGATGTATCTAATTCTTTATTTGACATTAGTAGCTATATACCTTTGGTTGTTCTTTGTAATATTTATCATATTGTTCTTCTGTTATTAATTTAGCATCTGCCATAGGATAATCTCCACCAACACCTATTGTTGTAGCAAATCTACCCATGTTAGATTTAAATAATCTTGACTTTGTTTCTTCCCATTTTTCATTTCTATACTCATCTGGTTTATCAGTAGTTTTCTGAGGAAATGTTTTTGGATTCTGTGGGTTCATCTTCTTTTACCTGTTGCAGGGTCTTGTGTTTCTCTTTTTGTTAAAACTTGTAAACCTGATTTATTATATGCCTGTCCTATTATGTATTGACTGCTGATTTCTTTTTTGTAATCATCATTTGGTTTAGTACAAGCATGTTGTAAATCTTTTACATCTATCGTATGACTTGATGTATTTTTGTTTCTAGTAATAACTATATCTGTAGGTTGATATGTGCCTGTCTTTTTAGATTTGTATTTCACCTGACCAAATTGTATTTTAAGATATTCATCAAATGATATCATGTCTTTACGATTATTGGTTTGTTTCATTTTCTTATTGTATAGTCTATGTTCTTCAACCAACTGTTTCATTCTCTTTTTTGTAATCTTAGGTTTCTTTTTCTTACTTGTATCTAGTGAAGTCAATCCTATGACTAAGTGCATTCCTTTAGGCATCATTTCTCCTGTCTATAAATTCTCTCTCTATATCTCTCTGATACTCACTAAATCTCTTTTCATGAATATCAATCAATATATCAAGATATCTTAATACATGTTGATTTGGGTGGTTTTTGGATGATACAGCCACTAGTTTTTTGACATTCTGTAACTGTTCTATAAACTCTAATTCTTCAATCATGACACCATTATGACAGGTCATACAAGTATTGTCAAGGGTTAATTTAAATGAGAATCATTCTCATTTAGAAGTATAATTTGAATAATATGAGTAATACACCTATTAATATGATTAGTTCTACAATACTGATTTCTGGTCTTAACATAGAAGTTCTGATATGTAACCAATGAGTGAGTGAAGACCACCAATCTGGGCGATTATGCATGACTAATACGAATCCTGCTATTAGAAATAATAATATTGTGAGTGTTAACATCATCTCTGTTTTAGTCTAAGTTCTTTTGCCATCCAAGCTTTTGCAATATAATTATCTACTTTTCTTCTTAACAGTTTTTGTACAAATTTATATACATGGTCAAATAAACGACCATCTATATCTGGCATATCGTTATCTACAATGATGAAGTTTTTAGGCCCAAAGAATGATTGAAACTTACCAATGTTTGATTGTACTTGTTTCCATGAATTAATTACAATTTTTTCATCTACTGTTCTATCTCTCCTTTGATTATTTGCCAATGCAACTTCTAGTGATGTATTTACAAATATCATATGTGTATCATAACCAAGTTGTTTTAGTCCTGCTGCCTGTGTTGATATCTTACCATAGTCTTTCCCTGTGCCGTCAATGATTAAACCTAAACGACCCTCAATATAATTATCTCTCCTTTTGGCAGTTACTTCTTTTGCTTTAGTTCTTAGTTTATCTCTTTCAGACTTTTGTCCAGCCTGCATTTTAAAATCAAGTCGTGCTTGTTTTAAATACTTCTCAAAGATATCATCAGAGTTAACTATCTTTAGGCCAGTTCCACCCGTAGACTTTTTCACTACATATGACTTACCACTACCTGGTCCCCCAGCTAGAAAGAATGCCTTAAATATGTTCGGGTCATATAATCCCTCTTGTAAATCTGTGTAGCTCTTCATCGGCTTCTTTTTCTCTATAGTTTTCTTTTATTCTATTTATGTCAAGTTTCTCAGGTGTCATCCTTGTTCTTGTTTGGCTCAAAAAGTTCATGTTTTTAATTTTGTTTTTATATTTGTTTGTCATTCTAAAACTCCAAATTGATTAATTAATTATACATGATATAGTTTACTATAGTTAACCCTCCATTTGTTTATATGATTTTGTTGTACAATCTCTTACGAGTTGTGCATGAATTTCGTGTTGTTTTTGTTGTGGTGCAATTGAATGTCTTAGTTTACTAACTAGATAACGGCCTGATGTTGATTCTATCTCATCACCATCATGGTCTTCACCAGTGATAGGTATGTTTATGTGAACAATGTCACCTACTGTCATGAGTGTATTACCATTCATACTTATATTTATAATTCCACCATTATTTAACTCACACATCTTTGCTTGTCTTTCTAATATCCATTCTTGTGGTGTTGATGCTTTTAAATCACCATCACCATAGTGTTGTTTATCATGTACAAGACCACATGTGGGGTGAAGTTTTATACTACTGTTTGCAAATGTACCTAAATCATATTTTGATATAATTTGTTTATTATAAATTGGTTTTGCATCGGGCTCTACTCTTAAATGTTTATTAAAATCTCTAAAATAATCATAATTGTAACTTTTATAAGATTTATTATAAATGTCATGTGTTATTAAATTAGACCCTAACATACCTTCTCTAATATTAGTAGTTAAATCATTTGTATTACCAAAAGAATGAGATAATATCCTCTTATTACCTTGTGCAGTTTTTATATCTTCATCATGAAGTCGAAGTGCTTCTATACTTACATCTGAATCTTTATCTCCACTATGAAGTTTAGCAGAAGTAGGTTCAAAAAAAAGTTTCTCTAAAGAAGTAAAATTAAGACCATTTTTATTTTCAAAAAACAAAAAATGTGGTGGTAAGTTTTCACCAAATGCAGCAACTGCCTCTCTTTTAAGTAAGTTAACCAAAGTATACGGATGAATATTTGGTGAAACAATTCTTCTTATACCTTGAGTTGGTGAGATATTTAAAGGTTGTGAAGTACCTAATTGGTTTTTAAGCACATCAAAAACAATACTGTCAATACTATCTGTATAACTTTTAGAAACTCTAGTTTTTAAATTTTTTACTGAATCTACTGTTGCAATGTCTAAAGAATAACTTTGTGCACCAGAGGATATATTTTCTCTAGCAACTATTGAATGAAGTATAAATCTTTTTTCTATTACATTTTCTTTGCTTGGATTAGCCTGTGGGGTAGAGCATTTTAACTCAATATACTCTTGACCTAGTATTGGTAGTTTTTCAATTAAATTTAATGTATCAACAATTATTATATTACCTGTAAATGCTGAATTAAATATGTCTTCAAATAAATTTATCTGTACTACTACATTAGATAAATCAGCCTTAACACCCTCTGATGAATATATTTTAAGATATTCTAGATTAATTTCTCCAGCGTACTGTTGTTTAGTTGATGACATTAGATATTTGATTCACTCATTAAAGATTTATATTCTGTTACAAATTGACTAATAAAAGAAGGGTCTAATAATCTTATTTTTCTTCTATCATCTTGTAGTTTTTGTTCGTGTTCATAATTAGTAATTGCAGTTGCAGTTGGATAGTCTGTATTATTTGTACCAATATTAATTTTAATATCAGTATCACCTGATTCTTGTGATATTTCATAATGATGTACTGCATCTGGGTTTGAATATTTGTCTTTTAAATATTGTGAAAATTGTGCTTCAGACATTGGCCACTCATGATATCTATCTGTAATATCATTTACTAACAAAATTATCCAATGAAATTGAGAATCACCGTAAAGTTTATCTGCAAGAGATTCTGGTGTTTCACCACTTTTTACATCATAAGTATCATAAAGTAAAACACTAGTTCTTACTTTTGCTCTTAGTGCAACGCGTCTTAAAAGATTAGTTACATCTTTAAACTTAAAATCACCTACTGAATCATAAGGTATAACAGGAAAATTATCATCAAAATACATATTAGAAACCCTCGAATATTCTTTCTCTTGTTATTGTTTCCATTTCTTTAAAACCAAGTGTAATCTCTGTTTCAACCATAGGTGCTCCTTGGTCATTTCCTGCAAATGCTTGAAACTGTGCACCACCATATTTAACATTGAAACTTTCTAGAACACAAGTTGATATTTTATTTAAGTATTGGTTTTCATCACCTTGATACATATATTTAATATCAAATGTGTTTGGTACAATCATTCTTCTACCTTTTTCGTAGTCACCATCTAATTCAGGTAACATGTTTGCCTTAAATGCAAATATTATTGCTCTAATTTCTTCAGCCTCTTTTTGACTTCTTGGTGTCATTTTAAAAGTATAATTAAATTTTCTTTTTTCTAAACCTGTAAATGCAACTTCCATACGATTAGAAAAAACTTTACCCACTCTCATTTCATATAATTCTTTTATACCAGTCATACCAGGTAGTACACCTATTGCAGTTGTTAACATTCCAGCAAGTAATTTTTGTACACCGTCATCCATATTTACTATGGCATCTGCAGATGCTCCATAATTACCCTCAGTAAATTGACTATATGCCGTTAATGCATTCTCTGCAAGTGTTCCAATTTCTTGGTCTTTATATCCAGCACCATATGTAACTTCTATACCAGGTGGCATGTACATAGAGATTGCAGTTTTTAATCTTTTGGTTGGTGCTCTTTTTACATTCATACCTCGATAGTCACCTGCTTGTTTTAAGTACCCCATGTTTAGTTTAGTTTTTATAAAATCTTCTCTGTCAAAATAATCTTCATTTTCATCAAAATCTATTTCAAGTGACTGTTTATCTAAATCTTTAATTAGTTGTTCCTCTGTGATAACGCCTTTTACAAATTTTTTCTCATATGCTTGTACACCACGATTACCAACAATCTCTCTAACATAATTTGGTAATTTTCTTTTTCCTTGTTCTTCTAAAACAGAAGATGCACCACTTTTAGATAATTCACCAAATGATAATTGAGCATTTTCTAATTCATTTATGTAAAAGAGTATATAATGTCCTTGATTACCTAAACCAGGGTCTTGTTCTACATCAAGAGGGAAACTGTAATGGTCGGTTCTTCGTTTAAGTCTATCACCTATTAGGTCATCAGAACGACCTATACCTGGTATTCCTCTAATGAAATCTCCAACACCACCAATGACTTTTTTAAATACTCTGTCTTTTGTTCGTGCTACTAATTCTTTTCCGAAATCGAATCCCATGTCTAAATAGTCCTATATAATTTAAAGTATTTATAACGACTATGACATATAAAGGAAAGTTTAAACCTAAATATCCTAACAAGTATCAAGGTGATATCAAAGAAATAGTATATCGTTCATCATGGGAATTAAAGATGATGAAGTACTGTGATACCACTAAATCTATTATAGAATGGGGTAGTGAAGAATTGGTAATACCATATGTATCACCATGGGATGGTCGTTATCATAGATATTTCCCTGATTTCTATGTCAAAGTTCGTACTAAAAATGGTAGTGTTAAAAAGTATATTATTGAAGTCAAACCTAAGAATCAATGTACACCACCAGAAAGAAATCCTAAACGAAGAACAGGTGTTTGGTATAACAAAGTCAAGACATGGGGTATAAATAAGGCCAAATGGAAGTCAGCAACTGAATTTTGTTTAGACCACAATATGGAATTTAAAATACTAACCGAAGACCATCTAAATCCTCGTTAATCAATCTAATTATTTCTGGTCATTACTACTAGATGAGTGTTGACTATCATTTTTTAATCTTTCATAATATCTTGCAATCGTTGTACTATTTTTAACTTCGGAATTTGATACAGCTGTTGCATAATTACCACTCATTTTTTCAGTCATTTTTTCATGTATTATTTTACTCTCTTTATCAAGTATTATTTTATCACCAAGTCTAATACCACCATAAGTATTTGCATCAAACTCTCTTAACAATTTATCCATTTCTGAATCTGCAAATTTTTGGCTCATTAGTCCTTGTTTTACTTCTTGGTCAAAAAATTCAGCCTTTTCTGCTATAAGTTCTTTCCTTTCAAGTCTTACTCTTTTGTTAATTTCAACTTGTATTACTGATTCATCATGACCAGGTAAATCTTTTCTAACTTGTTCATCAATTTCACCACGAACATTTTTAGCTTTAAGACCTGTAAGTTCTGCTATGTATACAATAGCATCAAGTATAACAGATGCTAGGTCTTTTAATATGGGTATAAGGTCATTATACATGAAGTTACCGAATTCTGTAAGCATTTTATTAGCACCCTCTAAGGCACTTGCAATTTGTCCTGCAATATTTGGTTTCATTTTTCTCCATTCGGGACTTGCAAAAAATCTAAACACTCCTGCAGTTGCTAATCCTAAAGCTATGACTTTTAATAAAGTCATAAATGGATTACCTAGATATGTTTTTAAAGCACTTCCTATACTCTTAAAACCAGATTTAAAGATTTCCTTTGAAGTTTTGTAATATTGTATTGATTTTGCATAAGTTTTTGTCAAAATCTGTTTATAATTTAATGTTTTAGCTAGTTTTCCAAGTGCTCTATTAATACTGCGAGTAGTTTCAACGCTATCTTCACTTCTTTGTTTCTCATTTTTTTTAATTATCTTTGCTTCTTTTTCTCTCAACCCTATATCTTTCTTTATTTTTCTTAACACTCCTGTTTGTTCTTTTTTTCGGTCTTTTACATCTTCAAAATAACTATTTGCTAAAAGTTTTAGTGCAACTTGTTGCTTTTTTGAATTCTTTGATATTGCGTTTTTATTTGACAAAACACCCGCATGTACCATAGTCTGTATATTTAGCATTTCTGCATAATATCTTGTTGAAAATTTAAATTGGTCAGATAGGGTAAATCCAATTAAATTCAAAAATTTATCAGTACTGTCATTTTTGTCTAATCTCTCCTGTTGCTTCATCTGTCTTTTAGATAATAGAACATCAGTAACTATTTCGGGTGTTTGGTCAAGAATACGCTCTTTAGGTGTATCATCTTTTAATTTTTCAGAAAGAAGTTTTTCTGTTAGACTATTGTTTTGTCTTAATTGTTTAAATAGATTACCAGTTTCTTGTATATCTAATTTTTTATTGCTTTGAATTAATTGACTAACAACTAAGCCTAAACCTTTTTTTATACCTTGATTATCTACTTGATTATCTAATGCCATTATTTTTTACTCGTTCCTGCATACAGTCCAAACCATGCTGCGCCTGCACCAACTACAATACTAACTAAACCAGATTGTTCCATTGTTGGATTAGGTAATTCCATATACCATATGACTACTTTGTATAATAAAAAGATGTATGTTGATATGAATACTCTAGGGAATATTCTCCACGCATCTATAGCTCTTGCCATATCTATCCATGATTGATATTTATTTTTACTAGAATCAACAACATTTGTGTCTACTTCTAATTCTATGTTTACTTTTTTAGTTTCTGTTTCAGACATTGTTTCTCATCCTTTGATTCTCTTTTTCTATTTTCTCATTTTCCTCTTTTATAAATTTATGTAATAGTCCTATATAAATTTCTCTTTCCCATGGTATCATATTTTCTAACTCAGTTAATGAGTATTTATGATGTTGCATGAGTGAGAAGTTTGTTTTAAAATAGTTTTCTAGGCTCTCATGAGAGAGCCCTATTCTAAAAAATTTTCTAGACCCTCCATTAAAACTTCACTTTCTACTTTAGTATTAGGATTTATTACCTTCACAAAGTGTCTTAATCTTGGCATTGTATCAAAAAAATCATTAACTCTCATAAATTGCTCTGGATTCATACTTTCAAAAAACTCATTTAATTCTTTCTCAGATATATCTGGTCCATTGTAAATATTTTCTCCATGATGAAGTTCTCTTACACACTTATTGATAATTTTAAACATTTCTAGAGTAGATGTATCTTTTAATTTTTTAACATCATCCATTATAGGATATTGCATAACTAATTTAATATCATCATTAATTTGTATAATATTTGTGTGCTTTTCATCTATTTGCACATTAACATCATCTAAATCTATTTCTGTTGCTACTTCTGTTTTTTTATCATCTGGGCAAATTAAATTTACATTAATTTTTGAACCTACAGATTTTGCTCTTATTCTTAAAAATAAATACTCAATGTCAAACATTGGTAATCCACTAACTGGTAATTTATTAAATGTGCACCCATCTATAATGGTTTTTAATGCATCATATAAATCATCTTGATTTTTACTTTCTTCTGCTAAAATCAATAATTTTTGTTCCTTTACTAAGAACGGTCTAAATTTTATCTGTTCACCTGATGACGGTAATGTCAAACTGTGAACAGGCGCTTCTAATTTTGGTAATGCCATAATTATTCATCCTCTAATTTATTATCTATAATCTTGTTTTAACTTTTGGTAACTTTCTAAGTAGTTTATTTTCTACAGAGTTAGCTAACAAATCAAATGCACCTTGTATTATTCTCTTAGGTAAATCACTTTCACCTTCAAGTATATCCCAATGTCTATAAGAGAAAGTAATATCCATTGTTGCCAATTGATTTTTAGCTTCTCCACTCAAAGCAAAATCTCCTATTATCTTAGGAAATGCTTCAATAAGTCTTATACCATACATTCTTATATTTTTTTCATTTAGTAAATAAATGCTTACTTCACCTACATAATCATCATAATAGTTTACGCTAAAGTCTACCTCTGAAACCGCACTTCCTTGCCATGCTTCAAAAAATCTTCTATCTTGACCATTTGTATTTAACATAGTAAATTGTGCTTGTATATCAGCATAAGCTGGGGTACCAGTTACTATACTTCTTGAAGGGCCCTGTAAAGTATTATCTTCTACTTGAGCTATTGTTCTGCCTGGCATATTAATAGTATTACACTTTAATGATATATTTCTATTTGTGCCATTTTTAGATAAATCACCTAGTAAAAGTGATGACCCTGCATGCATACCTTCAGGTCTAGATATACTTCTTGGTGGTTGTATTACCACTTCAAAACGAGCTAACCTAGCATAAGAATCTTCTTCATGAATAAGACCCAAGAATTCATTTAGTACTCCTTGTGCAAAACCTTTTAGTGGTTTAATTGCCATTATATCATTCCTCTTGATTTTGCAAATATATGACTATCAGATTGTTTCTTAAATCTTTGTACAGGTAATAGTGTTGCAATCATAAATTCATCTGCCTCTACTTTTCTAAACTTAGTTCTAACATTACTTGCCAAATATCTTTTTAGACAAGGTTTGATTAAGTCTATCTTTTTTAATCGACTATAATCTACATTTAAACTTGTAGACTTATCAAATTTATCATTATTACTATAATCTACTAATCTATCTAATAATCTAATTCTTATAGGCATAGACAGATAGTGCATATTGATTCCTAAGAATCCATTACTATATTCTTCAATAGGTAATACTAAAGGAAATGTATCATAATATGGTAACTTATCTTTTAACTTAGGGTCATATATAAACATATTTAGTAGACCAAAAGTAGGTGTTGATGTTCTTTTACCATCACGAATTAAATCAGCAGACTTTGGGGTTCCAAATTCTTTGATTTTATCACGAAACCATTGTGTTGATTTAGGTCTACCACCTGCAGCGTCTAATACACTTTGAATATATTTACTTCTTGCCATATATGTATTTATAAGGATTGTATAGAATTATACAAGAAAAGTGCCCCTAGAGAATAGGGGCACTCGATAGATTACTCAGCTAGTTTTTCAAAATATGCTAATGTATCATCTTCCTCAACTACAGGTGTTTCCACTTTTGTAGTTACAGGTTTTGTATCAACTTTAGGTTTTGCAACAGGTGCATCATCTAAATCATCAGCAACATTACCAACTTTTACAGTACCAGAAAGGACTGCATCTAGTCTGGTCTTTAACTCATCATAAGATTTAAAGTTTGATGATGCAGTATACTCTGCAAGAGAGTATTGTGACTGCCAAACTTTATCTGCTTCAGAATCATCCTCAAAAAGTTTTGATGTATCTTCAAACTCTGATTTATCATAGTTCCAATAACCATCTACCTTTCTGATTTTAAGTTTAAAGTTAGCACCTTCCCAAAAATCAAATGGGTTGATTGCCTTTTCATCTTCAAACTCTGGTGACATTGCAGCAGTTACCTTATCAAAGATTTTTTTCCCGTAACGGAACAAGAATACTTTACCTTCATTCTCTGGGTGTTTCGTATCACTTACTATGTAAATGTTCGAGAAGTATTGTAATTTTCTTTTCTGTTTACGAGCTATCTCTTTGTCAGATTCTAAACCTGTATTCCATAATTGAGTATTATGTTCTGATACAGGGTCTTTCTGATTAAGTGTTGTAAGAGAGTTTTCAATGTACCATTGACCAGTTGGGCCTTGGAAAGCATGATTCCATACTTTTGCCCATGGTAGGTCTTCGCCATTAACGGCTGGTAGAAAACGAATTACTGCATATCCATTGCCAGACTTATCTAGCTCTGGTTTCCACAGTCTTTCATCTACATATGATTTTTTCTCTTGAGGTGCAGTTTCACCCTTTGCAGCATCTAACAGCTTGTTAAGGGACCCACTACTTTTTAGACTATCTAATGACATATTATTTTCTCCGTATGTTATTATATTTTATCGTATGTTTATGTGTGTATTTTTCAATACATAACTATTTATAATAGTTAATCTTGCTACTATATCAGGTATTCGCATATTTTGTCAAGGGTTTTATAGGTAATACTTTTGACATTATTACAAACTAAAGGACTAGCGTCTTCATTGACAACCCAATAGAATTTTGTTTCTGGGAAGTCTTTAAATATTTGAATTAATTGTGTAGTCCAATTATCAGTATCGAATCCTCTTGATGTTTCTGATAGATAATTCTTTGTTCCTTTATAGATATTATTAATTGGCTCATCATAATCACTTAGGTCAAATCCTAACATGTATATTTCTTTGGCACCTTCTTTACATGATAGATACATGGCAGTTGCACCTGCACACCAATTTATAGGAAACTCTATATTGTTTACTTTGTCTTTTTCTTTTAACCATGTAACATATAAACCAACATTTGTATAACATTTATTCTTACAGTCTTCTTTGTCTAGATGAGGGAATTGATTCATCATTTCTTCATAATTTTTTTCTGCAGTTTCTCTTTCTTTACCTTGAACAACGCAAGATGTAATATCACCTTTGTCTGTTTCATGTATATCCATTGGTGTATAATTCATCTTTAGAAGCTCTGGGTTAAAATCTTGTAAGATTGACCAATCAGCAAAATGACATTTATTTTTTATTGCATAATTAGATTGATATATTTCTTGTTGTACACCATAATCTATTGCAACAAGATTATCTACAACGGCATCTCTGTATATTGCATTACAGCCCCATGTGGTAAATCCTTCATACTTTTTAGTTATATCCCAAACTTGTCTAGATTCGCCATTTCCATAAATTAAACTTTTCATACTTCTTCACCAGGCGCATTCTCTAATGGTTTACAAAACATACCTATTGACGCAATAGGTGGCACCACATGTCCATTACGGCGTTCTTCTTTCATAAACCCATTCCATTGAAATTCTATTTCATTAACAATAAATTGAGCATCGGCTGCTTGTTCTATACATTTCTGCTCCGTAGGATAGAAGTCTATTACCATCTCTGGCCCTAGTATATCACCATGTAAGTGTAAGATTGCGACTAATACATATTCAATCATAACATTAATTGTTTTAAAACAAATTTAAATTTTGTTTCATCAAATTTTAAAAAACTTTTATAATTTTCCATGAGTTTACAAACATCTTTCCATGCATAATCTTCTTCAAGTTTAACATTCCATGTATGACTAAATCCTAATATTGAATCTAATATTATCATACTTTCTAATGATACTCTTTTGCCCAAATATTCTTTTAATAATTTAGGATGCGTATTTTCAGATACCGCAATAAGTTTTGAATCTAATACAGGTTCAATCTCTGATTTAAATGTATAACTTAAACTTTGTATTTTCTTTTGCCATTGTATATAATTATCTTCATCAAATTTACCTACCCAACCTTTTGGGTGTACTAAGAAATTAGCAAGTAAGTAGTCTTGTATATCTTGTTTACTTTTATACTTACGAG
>Ga0209336_10001225_pt1 | contig 12580 bp, 33 predicted proteins | sample LinPmetageLP32_FD_184042 | JGI IMG/M metagenome (GOLD analysis project Ga0209336, IMG submission 184042) | Marine viral communities from the Pacific Ocean - LP-32 (SPAdes) (version 2) | ecosystem: Environmental > Aquatic > Marine > Oceanic | place: Pacific Ocean | collected 2009-08-23 | reverse complement strand
AACATTAATCATCCTCTAAATATGAGCATAGTCTAATTAAAAAAGAAGATAGTAATGAAATTATAGCACAGAAATAGTATCCTGCCAATACATCTATAATTGCCAATAGTATGTTAAATAAAATTAATACTTTAAAAATATTACTCATCCTTTGATAATAATAAAAGTAAACATGTGCTTATTAATGATATTATAGCATTACTATATTGATCTATCAATATATTTATGATTGATAATAATATACTAAATACTATTAATCCTTTGTAAACTATTCTACTCATCTTCTGGAAATAATGGATGTTCTACTTTTTGCCTAATAAAATTTCTGATAGTTATATCTTGGTAACCTAAAGCCATTTCTATAGATGTTTTTATTTCGTTGTTATATTCATCTTGCAAAGCGTATTTTTCAGAATCTATGTTTATATGTAAAAAGCATTTTATTTCAGTGCCGTTATCTGATTTGTATATAATTGCTTGCTTTAAATCTTGTTCGCTTAATAATTTAATTCTACTCATCCTCTGGAAATAATGGCTGTTCTACTTTTTGGGTCACTTCCTGCTTATCGGTTAACCCATTTAACCTTTGTGTTATGCTTGCATTATACTGACCTACTACGCCCCCAGTAATCTGGTCGTCTCGTATTTCTTTTTTTATACGTGAACAGATACCAATATAATCAACGTACAATTTATCCTGATTAGTAAAGTATTGCTCTACTCCTCTACTCTCTATTCCTTCCAAATTCATTACGAATATATCGAACCCTGCAAAGGTTAAAGGTCGCTCTAATGGCTTCCTGCGTTCCTCTCCATCTCTACCGTGAAACTCGCTAACTTGCCTCGGATTATCTTTAACGTGCTTTTTATACTTTTCAAAAAGCTCGTACATCTTTTTAGGTGTTTCAATTAGTTTTTTCCTTCCCATAACTTAGTATATTTCCATACCCTCAAAAGTATCTAAACCTAGTACGGGTATATTATTAAACTTCATATTGACTGGGTATTGAATACATGGCGCACCATAAGAACTTAAAGCCATCATATAATCGTATGTATTTTCTTTTCCAAGTACTATTAATTTAGCATCCATACGATTTTCGTAAGCCTTTCTCATTTTGATTATAATGTGATCATTACTTTCAAAATCTTTATTGGCTTTTTCTACCCACTCCTCCATAGTTAAATGAGGCTTAATTAAACCGTCTGTTTCGTAATCCAACCTTTGTAATCCAAATGTAGCGCTGTACCTTATGTTATCCGAAAGGTCAATACTTCTCATCTTTTGCCTTGTGTATTCTCTTACTTCTTTACACATCTTCTTTATCTAAATCAATGTTAAACCCTGCTGGCACTTCTATTTGTTCTGGTTGGTGGTATTCAAACCACGACTTAAAATAGTACATTACCTTCTGCATCTTAAATTATTACCGTATACATCTGTCAATACTAGGTGTTCCCTTTCGTCAAATGTGTAATTAAATGTATCTACTTTGGCAACGATTAAGATACTACCATTTGCCACGTATTCAAATGTATTGAATGGAGTAGTTAACGAGTCTTCGGTAAAGCTCCACGGCTCAATGGTTATTTGTATGTTACCACTAGGGTATTCTATTTGTGTAAATACCCAATCTCCATAGAGTCGGCTGTCGGTTGTTTGCTCTGGTACTATTACCTCATCTTTTTTACAACTTGCAAATGCCAAAGCTACTAAGGCAAATGCTATTAATACTGTTTTTTTCATGTTTAAACTGTTTTTATTCCTTCCATTCCCCATAAAGCTATAACATTTATTCCTTCATATTTCATGCAATTAGGCTCATCGTATTTACAAGGCCCAACCGTAAAATCTGATACAGCCAATTTATAATCAAACATTAAGTCTGGGCTTATTATTAAAGCTACGGGGTCTTTGCTATGTTCTCTAATGTGTGACTGTATGGCATCATTAAACACATCAAAAATATGCTGCTCTCGTTGTTCTCCTTTATCTTCCAAATCATAAGCTATTTTAAGTAAGTCTTTTAGTGAGTGATTTTTATTATTTGTACGATAAATTAATACATCCTCATTCCATGGCATCTGGTAATTAGATTCTAAAAATTCCAAGGCTTCTGTTTTTTTCATAGTTATAGTTTTTATAAAAATTAAACCTTGTTTTTTGCTATCTCCGATAATATCATTATCAATAATCCAAACGGTACAGATACCCAAAATATAAACATCGGTAGTTCTGTTGCGTTTACTGCATTTAGTACATACCACATAAGATAAACTCTTATCGGGAATACTATTAATATTGTTATTATTCCAATTATTGTTTTCATAGTTATAGTTTTAATTGTTATTTATACTGATTGTAAACTTTTTCTAGTTTTCTAATATGTGGACCTATACACGGGTCGCAATTACTTACATTAATTCCGCTGGTAGTACCGTATATCCTATCGCTTATTTGTATTAATCTAGGTCCAACTACTTTTGGATTAACAATTTCCATTCTTGGTAAAATATTTGGTAAATGCTCTGATAAATAATCCAATTCCTCATCGGTTGGAATGTTAATCGGTTGACCTATTACTTTCATAAAGTAATTTAGTAGCTTTCCTTTGTTTAGTTGTATTTTATTTAACTTCTTTTGGTTTTCTACGCAACCGCAATCGTCTTGGTTTTTTAAAGTCTTTATTACTTTTTTACCGAAAGTAATTGTTTGCTCTGAAGCTATTGCTTCAATGGTTGACTTCGTTAAGTCTCCTAGCCCTACGGTGTCGCCCAATCCTTTAGGGCTTGCTTTCTTTGTTCTTCTTTTAGCCATCTTTGTACTATTAAATTCATAAAATCTCTACTATCTCTTAACCTCCTAGAATTAATACCCATTAACCTACTAAGGTGTGCGATAGTCATTTTCTTACCGTTTTCTCTATTGGAGTAATGAAAAAACTTAAATACGCATACATGGAAAAAATTATCTTCGGATAACTTACCGAACGCATTTAAACGCTCGTTAAGCCTTTTTAAATCCAAGTCCATTACATCCGTATCGCTTTCACTTGTTAGTTCCTTACATTCGCTTATTTCGGTCTTATGGACTTCCTTACGGTGGTAATTTGCAATACTTGTTTTTAAACATGCGTAAAAGTAGGCTTTGTTCATTTTGCCATTTGTTGAGATCTGGCTTTCTGTTTTTATTCCTGCTTTTACCATATTGTAAACATTGCTAATCGTTGCGCTTACAATGTCCTCTGCAAATACATCGCCTTTAGTTTTCTTTTTAACGTAAGTTAGATACTCGTTATAATCGTTGTAAATGCTTTGGATAAATTGCATTAGGCAAATATACACAAAATAGAATCGCATAAAAAAAATTAATCTTTTGGCTTATTAGGCTTAACCCAGTGAGTACAATCATTATTTGAGCTACTCCATCCGCTTCCATTCCATTGCTCAAAGTGCATCTTATCGCATTTGGATCTGTATATTAAATATCTTCCTGCTCTTGGTGGGTGGCTTTTTTTGTCGCCCCAACTATATTTTATCCATCTCATAATTTATTTAACCCTGTCGGGTCGCTTTGCTTAAACATACACGGGTGTTAGGCACAATTAAAACTTGTGAGAAAACCATCTACCAAGTAATACAGGCATCATTATAGGAGCAAAAAGAATATTCCAAAAAGGTATATCTGCACTTGTCCTCATACCTATTAACATTAAGTAACTAAAAGCTATATAAAATTCTATCATAATTAAAAGTGCCTAACAATAGCTAAAGTTAATAGCCTCGCAAGGTCTTGTTATAAATTAATGGTCAGTAATTAAGGCTACTAACCTTAGCCTCACTCGTTATATTTAATGCTACTTTAGCTCTTCAAATCTAACTCTATGGCTAAAAAAGTCACCGTTTCCGCTTGCGTGTACTCCATATAATATTCCTTCATCGTTTTGTATTTCAACATAAGTACCTTCTTCGTGTACTACTTCATAATCCGCTCCACAATATTCTGCCATATGATTATCTATAAAGTCATTCATCGTATCAGTATTTGTAGCCATAGCTTCCGTTGTATTCCAAGTATAATCTTCCATATTTAATTTTGTTTTTAATTAACCGCACTAAAATATAACACGGTATATATTGCATTCGTGCCTCACGCACCATATACTAAACGTTATTTTATCATACCCTCATTGGTAATGTTATCATATTTATTCATCTTTAAGTTTCTTTAAAAACTCTATTAAGTCTATAAGCATCATTATAGCCACAAAAACAGCTAAACTATTAGATGAGTTTTCGTGTACATCTGCACGTATTGCTTTTGCCAATAATAGTAAACCTAAAAATATTGATGTTCTCATAATTTTATTTTTATTAATTACGTTATTTCAAATTAATCATATTCAAATAAGCTAATTGCTCGCTGTCGTACATGCTTGCAAATTTTAGGTTGTTAAAATCTCTATTGCGGTGGTTGTAATACTTCGCTACTCCTGTGCGCTTAATAACCCAATACACACCTCCCAAATTTACTATTTCGTATTTCGGTGGCTCTGGCGCTTTCTTTAACCTTGACGCTAATACGATCAATCCGTAAAACATAGAGTACAAGGTAAAGACTACCATTGTGCCAAATAATAACTCGCTAATCATTGTAACTATTTCAATTGTGCTGTTCATTTTGTTTCTTCTAAAATCATTACTACCCTTTCGTCTTTGTCTATTTTGAATTGGTGGGTAATGTTACCAATGTATCTGGGGTTATCGTTTTTAATTACCCCAGCCTTAACCATACCGTCAAGAATAAATTTAATCCCAAAAGCAATATTATCGTGGTCTTTGCGGTTGTCTTTTACATACCATACCAATGTAATATCAAACTTCGTATTTTTAGGTAGTTTTAAGCCCTTTAATTCCTTCGCTAGTGTATTGGTATATTTTCGCTTTAAAGATGCGGCTGAGTACTTGTTTGACCGCTCTACGTTAATATATTCGTTCAGCGTTGGCAGTTTGGTTTCAATTATTGCGATGTGTTCCATTTGGTTCTTTTTTTGGAATGTGATATAGCCGCTTGTTAGTCACAATAGGAGGCAAACTCTATCGCCCATTCCTTTGGTGGTGTTTTTCCAGCTTCTAAGTATCTGTTTATTGCAGCCATTATTTCGCCTTGTCGCTGTTGGTCGTGAATCCATTTAGGTTTCAATCCTAAAGGTGGTTTATAAATCCTACTGTGACTAACAATGGCTAAATTTAATTGCTTCTCCCAGTCTTGTTTGAAACGTAGTGAAATAGCCGTGTCTTTCAATTGCTCCCAGTTGTTCATCCAATCAATTACCGCATCTATTTGGTCTTGTGTCAATGTTTTCATTATCTATTAAGTTTTGTGTTTAATTAATCGCAACTAAAATTTAGCCGAGTCCGTTAGCTGCAATACTCGTAATCAATACATAGTTTACCGCCAAACACTTGTTTTAGGCTATGGGCTTCACCCCAATACAAAAGCCTTGTTCTTTTACCATCTTTATACGTTACCCTCCAATATGGGTAATCTTGGAAATTAGCCCTGAACCAAGTCCGTACAGCAGCTAACATTGTATAAAATTTATTGCTTTGTTTCTTCATCTCTATAAAGTTTAGGTGCCGCAATACGCAACACATTTTATACTCGACCGTTAATGCTTACCATAATTTTTACTCAACCCCATACGCAAATATACTTTCTTTAGCCTTTCTATACATCTTTGCTCACATTGCGCCATGTGCTCATAATGATTTACTAAATACAAATTTTGAAATACCCTAACTTTATAATCGTATTCAAATTCCCCTAGTTGCTCCTGATGGTACTCTATCATTTCAATAGCCTTAACCCCTTGCTGCAATCTTTTTAATTCTGTTTCTGTATTCATTGTATTAATTCCAATAGTTTCTTTTTCTACTTCCAAATTCTCTTACTTCTTTTTCCATTTCAATTGAATCAATTACAAAAAACTCATCTTTATAATCTGCAAATGTTTCATACTCACATTCCCAATTTTCATTAAATTCTTTGTTGTCTAAATAAGTATTTAACTCTCCCATTGTGTTAAATTCATTTGATACTTTATTGTTATTCATTCCGTCAATTAAAAAGTAAGTCATAATTTTTGTTTTTGTTTTTGTTTTTGTTTTTGTTTTGACAAAGGTACGCTCACAAGAAGGTTTTGCCGTTTTACTATTTGGTCAATTGCTTTAACTATTTAGTCAATTAATTAAATCATCAATGCTCATATCCATTTCTAAACATTGGTTAAAAATATAATGGGCGGCTAATCTTTTGATTCTGCTAAATACCGCTGGGCTTTCTATTCTTGTCAATGTGTCGGCTTTTATTTCCTTTAGTCTCGTTTTAATGTGCAATCCATTTAGTGCGTTTCTTTGCTCCATTGTTTCGTTAATCAACTCCTCTTTTGCTTTGTTAAATATTTGCTCCCTTTGGTCATTCGGCAGCCTATGCCCTAAAGCCTTTAAATGGTCGTAGGTAATACTCTGACAATTTACGCCCTGTTTAAACCTTGCAAATGCTTTTACTATGCTTTCTTTTTTTTGCTGATCCGTAAACTCTTTAGGCATTTTTTTACCTTCCCTTTTGCTTTTTATAGCAATTGATTTTTGGAGCTCTAATTTTTTTCCTTGTCGCCATGTGTTAATCCAGTCAAAAATAACTCGAGAAGATATAGAAAAAGTTTTGTCTAATTTGCTTTGCGTCTTAACCGCAATTTTAACCTCGGATAAAGTCATTTGCTTATACTCTTTTGCAAAGGACTCTTTTAAATCCTCCACGGCTATTTGTATAATTCCCTCTGATATTTCTATTTGCCCTATACGGTTAGCACATTCGGTAACTATTAGCAAAGCATTTTTTGCAATTAATTCGGGCGACATATCCACAAAGCGTTTTTCTGTTAACGCTTGAACTAATTCGTTTTCGGAAATTGACAAAGTGCTTTCTGGTTTTTTAATCAGTTGTCCCATTTAGTTTTTTTGTTAGTTCGTTAATATTTATTTTACCGTTAACAGGGTTTCGATAACCATCTATTAATTCAGGTTGGTTTTGTTTAGGTGGTGACTTATCCCAAAACAAACCCTGATAACCATTTTCAATTGAAGAATATATTACTTGCTTTGATTTTTCGTAACCTTCTTTTTGTATTCGCTTGGCCAAAGTAATTAATGTTTTGTCTGATTTAATTACTTTCTTTATTTCCTTTCTATAATCAACCCAAACTTTAAACAACTCTTTTGTTTCTTTTTCTAAAAGAATATCATTAACATTAACATTAACATTTACATTTACATTATCATTTACTGTTGGATTTGTTGACGTGTGTTGAACTGTGTTAACATGTGTTGCTTTCTGTTGCTTTTTGTTGCGCCTTGCTTCGGCACTTGCTAAACCTGCCTTACTTCTTAGACCTCTAGTTTTTTCCCACTTCTCTAAATCCCTTTTAAACTGTTGTTTAATTGGCGTAAAAGCTAACTTTGTTACTATATCTTTACACTCTGGGTTCTCATCATTTACATAAGCGTAAATGTGTTTGATTAATTTACCTGCTTGCTCGTCACTTAACTGATTAAATAACTCTTGCTGATCTGAATATAGGATAAATCCTTTTTTATCTTCTGCCATAATTTCCTCTTCTTTTAGTTCCTTTCATTACTATTTGATTTTATTAATCTCAGTTCGTAATGTCTTAGCAAATTTAATTGCCGTGGATTGATCGAGGTGTATTCTGTTTAAAATATCATTTGAGCTATCATAGTGACCAACTTCTATTCTGTCATGTACACTCTTTACGGTTAAGTAATCTGCGCTAAATACATCGCAAATAAATCTAATTTCAATTTTAGCCATAATGTAAAGGTTTGAAGATACCAGTAAACTATTTAAAATAAAAAAGGCTTTGAAGTATCCACGCATCCACTCGTTTCAACCTCAAAGCCTCTAAATTTTTTTAACTGTTCTATAAGTGGATGTCGAACAACGTATGCAAATATACTACTTTGTCGCTAAAGTATCATTGCTATTAATAAATTTCTTTGCTTCCATATCGTAAATACCCGAAAATGTATGCCCTTTGTACTTACCTGTTTTCATTGTGTACACGTATCTAATACGCTTGTTTCTTTTTGATTCCATTAGTTTACTTGGTTAATTGTTTTAATATTCAGCCAAGTATTACCGTGAAAATCTCTTAGCTTTTTACGAATAGCATTAGTAGTAACTTGGTCTTTGTTGTCAAAACTTATAATTTCGGCCTGTTTTACAATCTCATTAGATAATTTTGCCTTTTTGTAGTTGTAATTTACAATTAATTTTATACTGTTTTTTGCATCAGGGTTTTGTGCCTTATCAATATTTTCCAAACTATCAACTTTAAATGATAAATTATACCCTTTACATTGTAGCTCTTTAATTACCTCTAGGTTATCATTCCAAAGGCTGTATGGTACATAATAAGCCCAACGGTTATCAGTAGGTATGCACTGTTCTAAAAATTCTATTTCTGTTCTAGTCATTGAATATGTTTAATTGAGGTTTTAAATTGTCGTTTAGTTTCCAACAATGATTTAACTTGCCGTATTCGCCCTTTCGCATTACTTGTGTCATAGTTAGCTTACCGTCATTTGTTAGGTCGGTTAACGCCCTTCTGACAGATGTTAATGGAACCGAATTACCGAATACATAGCCTCGTATTTGTGGCGGTGTTAAAAGCTGGGTGTCATTCTTTTTAAAAAAAGATAAGATCCTTTCATAATTGTCGTTTAATTTCCAGCAATGGTTAAGCTTGCCGTATTCGCCCTTTCGCATTACTTGTGTCATAGTTAGCTTACCGTCATTTGTTAGGTCGGTTACCGCCCTCCTGACAGATGTTAATGGAACCGAATTACCGAACACATAGCCTCGTATTTGTGGCGGTGTTAATAGCTGGGTATCATTCTTTTTAAAAAATGCTAATATCCTTTCATATTGGTTGCCAGTTTTTTTTGTAGACTCTTTTAGCTGGTCGCCTGCTTCGTTGGTTGTATTGTAGTAGCTCATACTTTAAAGGTTTTTTCTCGGTGAATAATTCGCATTACTTTTATTAGTTCTTTTTTGGGGTAAACCTGATCGCTTTGTGTGCCTCCGCTATAAGCTATTGCATGTTTCCAATGTAATTCTTCTTGTATATCTACATTGTATTTACCTCGGTGTATCATGTGCAAAATAGTAGCTGCTATATTTCTATATTCGTGGTTTGGTCTAAACACAAATCCAGAGATCATTAAACTTTTTGTCGCTTCGTAATATCTATTTTTTTGTTTCACTCTTTCCATTGGTCTATAATTTAATTTTAAGATTGCTGCAACGTCTTTTAAGCGCCTTTAAAGTAATGCTAATACCTTTAGCCTTTAAATACATTTTAACGCTGCTAAGGCTTAATTTTTGACCTTCCTTTAATTTGGTGGCGTAGTTTTTTATGTGTTCGTTTATCATTTGTTTTTGTTTTTACAAATTTCGTTAATCAATACGTTATAGGCTTTTTCTATTTGGTCAAAGTTTTTAAATATTTAGTCAATAAAAAAGCCCCTACGATATGCAGGGGCTTTTGTGGGGGTCCTTTAATTAAAAAGGTAAATCTTCGCCTGTGCTTTGTGGCTGTGGCTTCTGTGCTGATTCGCCTACTTTTTCAATTTTCCATGCTTGTAAGTTAACGTAGTATTTGCCGTTGTGCTCGTTGCCCCTTACATTAAAGCTAACCTTTGCTTTTGTTCCTGATGGAAACATATCTAACAAGCTACATTTGTCCTTTACAAATTCTAGCTTTACGTCCTGCGGATATTGCTCCGCTGTTGTTATAACAAATTCCCTTTTGCTAAATCCAGAGTCAAAGCTCTGCAAATCGTTAACTAATTTAATAGTTCCTTCTAATTGTAATTCCATTTTAAAAATATTGGTTGATGTTTTCTTTTACTTGTTCACTCGTTATTTTAAAGTGTAACGTCACTTGTTTTATTACTGCATCGTAATACTCGCTAAATTCCAACTCGCTCATGCTACCAAAACTTATACTCTTAGCCCTTTTTATAACCTCTCCGTGTATGTTAACGCCTTCAATATAATATCCAGCGGCTACGGTTAGATCATGCCGTAGGTCTTCGGTATTATTGTACATCTCTTGATTGTCAAAAACCAATTTAATCAATGCAAAAAATTTACGATGAAATTTAATATTTCGACTTTTCTTTACATCGAAAAAAAATACCTCTCCTACGGGTAGTTTCTTTGCTATTTGGTAGTCAGATTCATACGCCAAAGAAAAGGTATTATTTAGATTTTTTACTAGAGCAATTTTCATTATTCATTAAAAAAATATTCTATTAAATATAATTTAGGAGCTATTAATATTTTAATTAAATCCAATGAATACCCAATAAAAAACAAAAAGCTGCCAATACCTAAAAAAATGCTAGGCATGCCTTTATTTTCGTATTCGCCCCACCTATCTGTATCGGTTATCCATTTATACAAGTAAAAAATACTTATTGCCAAAATCGGAAATGATATTAAAATAATCACTAAATCTAGTGTAATATGCCATTTGTAAAATTCCCTTAATATTTCTGGGGCTTGGTCTATTACAAACTCACCCCCCCTTTCAGCTATTTCTAAACCTTTTGTTATAGCTGCCTCTAATTGTTTTTCCGTGTTTTTATTCATGTTTATTTATTATTTATTTCAAATTCGTAATCTCTTAACTGCTTTTTAGCTTTTGAAATAGCCTTTACCAACTTGCAATGCTTTTCGTCTTGATCGTATTTGCAACTCTTAACTCTTACCGTTAAAGTTGATTGTTCTTTTATATGGTCGTCTATTTGGTGGTAAGTTTGCATCCGTGTCATAACAACTGCATACTCCTCACCATCCATTAACTCCTCAAAAAATTCTTTGCTACCCTTCATTAGTTAAATCTTTTACATTTCCACTTTTGCAATGTGGGCAATCTACCCATTCATTATTACCTAATGTATTAAAACCTTGCTCCCAGTCAAACTCATGGCCGCAATCTTCACATGTGTAATCGTAACTCATAACTATTGATTTAAAAGGTTTAAGTATTTTGTTTCTTGGTCTGGAGTCATTGCGTAAAGTGTGCGCATTTGCTCAATACTAACACCTCTTTGTGCGTTATCTTGCGCTGCTTGTGTTGTTAGTTCGATTAGTTCGGCAAATTCTTGCTTTACTTGTTGTAAATATTTCACATCGTCATATCTACCCATAAATACATCTGCATTAAATCCTAATTTACTCAAAGCCTTTGTTAATGTATCGGTTTCTAATTTTTTAGCAAAGTCAGCATCTACAATAGTATTGTCTTTATTCATGTACAATTTCATACTTGACGAAATAGGAAATTCACCCCTTGGATAAAAAAATACAGCATCCAATATAATCAGGTTGAATTTATCCACTAGGCTATAATCATGTTTTAATGATTTAAACCCCCATGTTTCGCCATACTTGCCAAATTCTCTAGTAGCATTAAATAATTGATATTGTGGAGCAATAGCGGTAATTTTATTACCTCTAACATTTGCCTGTTTCGTATGCTTCGGGTCGGTTTTTTCTACCGACAACCACAATTCTAAATTTTGTTCTTGTGTTTTCATTGTTTTGTTTTTAATCGTTATAATCTTCAAAGTTATTCATGGAATCATATTCCACCATCGTTTCAGTTATTTTAATGTCTTCGGATATTACTTTTAACGGATCTTCTCCATCTCTTTTCAAATCGCAAACCAAACCGTCTACGTCTTCCATTAGTTCCTTAATTAATTCTAATCTACGGGCGTCTGCTAATTCTTTAGATTCCTCTAATGTTTTGGCCGCAAATGTTTCGCTACTACCTAAGAACTCACCCGTTATTTCGTACCCTATTACCATCATGTTTTTTGTTTTATGTTAAGCAAATATCAAATTTTTATACCTATTAGCATTTAACTATTTAGTCAATTGCTTTAACTTATTAGTCAATTTTAATTCGTACCTCCTTAGTATTTGTTGTTTAACCTTAATTAGATTTGCCACCGTTGTAGTTTGCGGCAATAGTCTAAGCTCAACGATCCTATCTTGTAGATCGGTTATGTTTTTCTCAATCTGTTTTTTTTGCATCTGTTTATTTTTGGAGTGTGATATATCCGCTTGTTGTAAACAATACTAATATCCGTTTACTAATGCCCACATATTTATAGTAGAAGAGTAAGGTATTTTATCTTTATTTTCAGAAATATACTTACTTGCTTCTGCCTTTGTGTTCCCTTTGTACTCAATACCAGTTTCTTCTTCTATAAATCTGATATAATCTAATTGTTTTTGTGTTTCTTTCATAATTTTAGTTATTTGTCCGTACAGTTTACAACAACACCTAAACAGCATTAAAACGACCGTTTAGCCTAAACATTATGTGCAATTTAATTTTAAAATATTTTTTGCACTGCTTTCTTTATACGCTCGCCACAATCTACGTCTTTGCCAATAGTTAAAATGTATTACAGTTGG
>Ga0209336_10001222_pt1 | contig 12613 bp, 11 predicted proteins | sample LinPmetageLP32_FD_184042 | JGI IMG/M metagenome (GOLD analysis project Ga0209336, IMG submission 184042) | Marine viral communities from the Pacific Ocean - LP-32 (SPAdes) (version 2) | ecosystem: Environmental > Aquatic > Marine > Oceanic | place: Pacific Ocean | collected 2009-08-23 | reverse complement strand
CTTTTAATAATTCCATCATGTTTGCAGCATCCGCAGATGTAATGCGGTCTTCGCCTAATTTTTGCCACAAATAGGCGGTCCACAATTGAGCAATGTTTTCATGATTAGTCCACATGTCTCCGTGCTGGTCTGCCCTGTCCGCTCCAATAAGTTCTGTAGCCTTTTTTAGTATATCCGAACCCTTCATGCAAAATACTCCTCATTTCTATAGGCAGACCTAGCTTCATGCTTAGATCAATACCTTGCTGCATTCCGTTTGTAATTCCAAAATCAACATATACAACCACTTTCTCGGCACTCTTGTACCAATCTTGTGATATTTCTATACCTGTCTTACGCTGTTCTGGGTCATCATCGTCAAGAACTTGCGTGTATAAAAGGTGAAATACTAAAGGTGACTCCTTCCGCATCAAACTGTCATACATACTTTTCTGTGCATAACGCCTGTGCCTTTCCTTTTGTTTGTCATCACCGCCATAAGGGCTTTCCAGAATAACCCTCATATCAACCAGCCTCTCTGTGAATCTTCTGGTAACTTCAGGACTAAGTTTTCCTTTGTTCTGGTGATACCCACATATAAAACCCGATAAGCATCATCCGGATTACGAGCCATCTGCTCAAGTGCCTTTCCGGTGAGGTCCATGTAAAGAAGAACATTATTAGCCTCGCCACCCTTTGATCCGTGGATCGTGGACAGCTTAATCATGGGCTTTGTGTTTAGCTTAACGCCCCTGTTTAAGAGAGCCGTAGCGTAAGCTCGATCTTCATCCTTTATCTTATCTAACGCCGTATCCCACGCTCCCTCAGCCACCAAACCAAAATCCCTGCGTAAGCTTTGAGCAGAAAACAAATCTTGGTCATTGGCTGACTTGAGCATTTTCTTAGCTCCTCGCGCAAGCTGGCCTTCACTAGCTGATATATGGTCATATAAATTCATGGCCTCTTTATAAGTGACCTCTCTGTTATTGCCTGAGTTAAGGTAATCCCAAGAGGAGATAGCAGAACGCACCTTCTTACCTAATGAAGGTTGTCCGTACCGCTCGTAAAAATAGCCACTGGATCTTAGGTGCTCACTAATCTCATCCAACATATAATGGGCTTGGGCCATGATCAGCCACTCCTCATCCTGAAACTCAATGCCCCAGAAATCATAAGTTCGCCTAACGCTACCTTCTGCATCACGAGGCGACCATACCTTCTTCTGTCGTTTTCGAATACGTTTTGATACTGAATCAGCTACGTTAAAAACACTGCGGGGTATCCTGTGCGATTGAGACAAAACCTCTGAGCCCCCTTCAAGACTTATAAAATGATTTATGTCGGCTCCAGCCCACCTGTATATGCCTTGATCATCATCCCCAGCTATAAACATCCGGTCTGCTCGTTTACTTATTGCGTGTCCTATCTTCCATTGCAGCGGTGTCAGATCTTGTGCCTCATCTAGGAAAGCAACCTTTAACTGTGGGATGTAGGAAGGGTTTTCAGATAAGTCTACCAGCATATCCGTAAAATCTTTGAGCCTGTTAGTTTTTTTAAACTTATGGTACTCATCAAAAATATGTTTAAACTCATAATAAGCTATGTAAAGCTCACTAGCTCTGTAGGTTGTTTCAGGTCCCCATAAAGTAGATCTAGCTAAATCAATACAACGCATAATAGGGTGGTTAGATCTGAAAACCTGAAACCCGTCATCCTGTTCGATGCCGGATCCTGTTGTTATATCAACACCAATCTTCTCACTAAACTCTTTTAGGTGGGATTCTTTTAATATCTCTGAAGCGTTATAACCCATAAGGAAAAACGCTAGGCTATGCAAAGTCCGAAAGTAAGTAAAATCCTTCTCTGGATCTAAATTGAAACGAGCCACAGCCCTGTCTCTAGCCTCGTGACTAGCCTTACGAGTAAATGCAAAGTAACCAATCTCGTTTGGGCTTATGCCTTCCGACATAAACTTGTCAACTTGGTTTAAGAGGGTTGTAGTTTTTCCTGTCCCAGGTGGACCAAAATATCTTAACATTTCTTATTAACCCACAAAGCTTCTAATTCATAATCCATAGCTGCAAGTATCTTCTCCACACGGTATATGGAAAGGTGTCGAGGGTTAGCCGTGTTCTCATACTCAGCTAAAGTCCTTTGGGGCACCTTGCACTTTCTTGATAACTCTCTCTGAGACATGCCAGATTCCTCTCTGATGTTTTTAAGAAGCTGGGCCCAATGTATTGGAGGTTCCATTAGAAGGGGATCTCCTCATCTTTGTCTTCAAAATGTGAGCTAAACTCGTCCTCGATGGGTGCAAAAGCAGGGACTGACCAACAACGAACTGTACGGCCCTTAATTTTTAGCTGCTCTGCACTGCCCTCTATGTCTCTTAAACGCTGGGCAATCTTATTTGATTTGTACTCAAAAAACTTATTACGTTTTAGATAAGCCTCTAAATCCTTCAGCCTAAAATAGGTCCTGCCTTCTTCCTCATTGGTCCATGGGCGGCGAAGAAGGATCTCTTCTCTATCTAACGCACTTTGCATATGAGTAGAAAACTCCTCAAGCAAATCATAGAACTGTCCTCTTATACTTGTGTCATCTGAAGTGCTTATAACAGCACCTTCTGTGTTTATCATGGAGCTAAGTAGCAGGTTCATCTGTGCTTCCCACGCTGGCTTTGCTACAGTACGGGGCATAAAATTAATCTGTTCCATGCACAAAATCTGAAATCGGTCCTGTTTTTGAAGGGCTGTTGTGTCTAACTCAACAGGGGAACCATTAACGTCAAGAAACCACAGCGGAGGCTCACTGTCATACTTTCTTAAATTAGCCACGGTTGGCGTATTGGCTCCCCCACCAACACCATGCTTACGGCTTCGGCAAAGGTCCCTGTTGCAAAAATTCCTGACAGGCTGGTCAGCACACTTGTACTGGTAATCTTTCTTTTTTATCTGCTCCGCAACGACATTTACTTCGTTCAAGCTAAGTGGAGGGTCCATCATAGCCTGATTATATTCTAATATTTTCTTCTCCCAATCATCGGGAAAAGCCTTTCTAAGATAAACACCAAGATTAAAAAGCCCGTTGTTTCGGGTGCCCTCTGGAAATCCGTGCCTTATCAAAGCCTGTAAGCAAGGCGGTCCCTCTTTTAACTTATCATCAACTTCTTCAGACTCTTGGGACAGTATAGCCTCTAACTCTTCCCGTGTAATAGCACTGCCTTCAGCCATGTCTAAAAATTCTTCAACAGTTGCAGCTTCTCCGCTTTCTTTAATTGCGTAGCGCAAACCATTTTCGTAATCAAAATAAGGAAGGTTTAAAAAATTACCTGTGTCGCCCCTTTCCAAAACTAATTGTATTTGTTTGGGGAATATTTCTGTGGTGTCAGCATAACCTATTTCGGCTGTAATCTCTTTTAACTTATTCTGAACAATCTCGGCTGGAACAGCTTCTTTTAGAAAAAGGTACACATGACCGCCACCGCTTTTACTTCGGCATACAACAAGAGGAAATTTAAGTTCTTTGATAAGCTTAACTAATTTAGTGTGATCTAAAGGATACATGTCAACATCAATCGCACCCCACCAACAATTATTATCTTCGTTAATGGGAACAATTCCAACGCTCTGTTCGCCTTTAAGATGAGCAGTAAAGGTAGCCAAGGTCCGTGGGTCACGAACAATCCTGGCTTTCCCCTTTGCCTTTCCGCTTGCTGACTTCTCTGTTATATCAAAAGTACCGTAGGCCTTGTCCAACCCACGAAAAGTCTTAGCGAATCGTTTAATATCTTTTGTTTCCATGAAAAGAAAGAGGGGAGTTTCCCCCCCTCGACTCCACTAAAAAGGGATTTCATCATCCAAGGAGTCTTCTTCACGAACATGTTGTACTTTAACTTGTCCAGCGTTTATCGACTCCGCAAACAACTTGGCTTCTGCATATATTGTAGCATCTTCGAGGACACTATCTTTTTCTACTACCCAACCATGCCAAGATCCATTTTTATTCTCTTCCGATGTTGTAGTAAGATTCCAAATGTGGGCAAATCTTGGTGGAAGAAATAGATTACCCTTTGCGTCTTTCATTTTCAAGGACCGCATTGCAGAGTTCCACTGCTTGCTTTTCTTGAACTGAGTGGACTTCATAGGAAGCAATGCTTGCTGAGTCATCCCATCCTCATCAATGACAAGAACGTAATGCTGTGCAGTCCTCTCAAGATAACGACCGTTTCCGTTGACCACGTAGTCACGGTTATCGTCGCCGCGCTCCGTTGGTGGTACATCCTCACCAGCCGCATAAATTCTGAAAGGTGCGCCCGTCCCACTTCCACGAGGCTCCCACTCAATGTACTGAAGAGTGTAGGCACAATTTATTAATCTTATGCCGTCCTTGCCGTGATGGACCTCCTTCGTCACGGTATTGTAAACGTCACCCGCATGGGCATCGTCTAACTCATCCAGTTCATCAGACATTTTTTGTAAGATTTTAATGAAAGGTATTGCTAGATCTTCAGAACTCAGATCAGAAACACCTATACCAGCATCATCGGCAAACATATCCGGTGAAATTACAGCTAAGGCACCATCGCCATTAGCTTTCTTCGTCTTCGCTACTTGTTTATTCATCTATTTACTCCTTGTAATAGTTGCTCGATTTGAAATGTAAGCGCCAAATAAATCCAACGGGATGGCATCACCCGCTTCTACCCGTTCCCGTAACCAACCCTTCAAAGTCATAGGTTCTACCTTCTCAAGCTGGATGGGATCGAATCCGTTTTTCTGAGCAAGCCCTTGAAATTCAACAGCTTTTTCATCTTCGCCACGGCCAAAAGTAACTGTGACGTTATTCTTCACAAGGTCACCGTAATCGTTTTCACGTAACCAAGCGTAAGCTTCATCTTTACGGTCCTTCGGAATGGACGCAGCATAAATAGGTTTCACCGCAATCTCACTCCCATCCGTAAGAGTAAACTTTTGTAAATTCATTTCTTCCAAAGCTTCAGGAAGCTTCTCATCAGTAATCTGACGCAGCAAACCCTTTTCCTGTTTTAGCTGCTCTTCTAATGACTTAATACTTGATTCCATGACGGAAGCTTCTGCCGCCAAACGCGACACGGCATCCAGTTTATTATCATCTAGTTTATCAAGCTGGTCTTTTGTTTGTCCGGAATCGGACATCATTTGGGATAGTAAGTCGTTCATACAACGTCTCCTGTTTCGTTATTCGTTAATCGGCGGTTGACTTAACCGTCAATATTCCTTATATGGGTATTTATCAGAGATTGCAAGAGTTATTTTATGGAAGATTATAAATTTAAAACTTCACCCTATGATCACCAGCGTGAAGCGTTCCTATCAAGTTCCAATAAAAAAGAGTTTGCTCTTCTTATGGACATGGGAACGGGTAAAACAAAAGTGTGTTTAGACTCGATTGGTTTCCTGTTTGAAAAGAAAGAAATTGAGTTTGCTATTATTGTAGCACCAAAAGGTGTTATAGCCAACTGGTTAGGTGAAATAGAAACACATTTACCCGACAGGATTGAGCGCGAGATAGTTCTTTGGAAGCCGTCTCTAACAAAAACTTTTCGAGAAGACCTCAAGAAATTAGGGACAGCCTCCCCAAAGCTTAAATTTTTATTAATGAATGTAGAAGCTTTTAGTTCTAGTAAGGGTGTGCAAGTCGCTGAATATTTTATCAAAAATTTCAAGGTGTTTATGGCAATAGATGAAAGCACTACTATCAAAAACAGGCAAGCCAAACGTACCAAAGCTATCTCGAAGCTGGGCCTTGGTGCGAGGTACAAGCGTATTTTGACAGGCTCTCCGGTCACTAAATCACCGCTAGATTTATATAGCCAGATGAATTTTTTAGATGAAAAGATATTAGGTTTTAATTCTTTTTACGCTTTTCAAAGTCGTTTCGCTGTTGTTCAACGGCGTAGCATGGGAACTCATTCTTTTAACCACATAGTAGGGTTCAGACGTTTAGATGAGCTGACTTCTATATTAGATAAGAATTCTTATCGAGTAAGGAAAGAAGATTGCTTAGACCTACCCGATAAAGTTTACACACGGCGTGATGTAGAAATGACTAAAGAACAGGTTAAAGCTTATGATCAAATGAAACATTTTGCTTTAGCTAGATTAAAAGACGGTGAGTTATCTACAACTAAGAATGCGCTAACCCAGATTATGCGTCTCCAGCAGATATGCTGCGGTAATCTTACAGACGATGCTGGAGTAGTTCACGCGCTACCATCTAATAGAATCAAAGAACTTATTGATATATGTAACGAGATACAAGGTAAGGCTATCATATGGGCGACATGGACCGCGGACATCCGCTCGATAGCTGAGGCCTTGCGTGACTGCTTTAGCGTACAAGCAGTTGCAACGCTCCACGGTGAAACTCCTGATTCGGATCGTCAAAAGATAGTGGAAACCTTCCAAGATCGACAATCAGAATTACGTTTTATCGTGGGGCACCCTAAAACAGGTGGCTATGGTTTGACCCTAACAGCCGCCAACACTGTTATTTATTATAGTAACAGCTATGATCTAGAGTTGCGTATACAATCTGAAGACAGAGCGCACAGAATAGGTCAAATGAATAAAGTAACTTACATAGATCTTATCTCACCCAAAACCATAGACGAGAAGATAGTGAAGGCTTTAAGAAGTAAAATTAATATTGCGGATACTATTATGGGGGAAGGTCTTAGGGATTGGTTGGTCTAGGTTCTGGAAGATTTTCAACCTTAAATGGTAACATGGCAAGCCCTCTTTCTGCAAGGGTTGGATTTTTTAAAGAGGCTTGGTCGTAGATAGTTTTTGCAGTGCTTGCCGCAGATAAAACAGTTGAGATAGGACCCGAAGTAATTAAACTACCTACAAAAAATATTTTGAATATTATTCCAACTACTGAAAAAACCATGCCAGCCCTTTTATTTACCTACTTTCTTTAAAGCTGCCTTATGAGCTTTTGTAAAAGTTGATCCTTTTTCCATTTCTTTTTTCATAAAATTCATATGTTTTTTAGTGTGGTGTTGAGAATGTTTTTCTAATGTATTAACTTGTCTTTTTGTTAACATTTTTGCTAGTCTCCTAAAGTTAACCAGTTAGTACCATCAAATCTTTTGGCATCTTTACGATTGTCACTGTTACAATAGCTGCAATGCACCCATCCAGAGTTAGGCTGCCCTTCTTTGTAAAACTCAAGAATTAATTGATCGTAATCGAGGTTTTCCATAATCCATTCTGCAAGATCCATGTTTGCTATACCAGGAACTTCAAAGTCTACGGCTTGTCCGCTTATGTGCTGTGAAGTGTCTGAAGATCCAATCTCTCTGTTTAACTCTGGGCATCTAAAAGCACTAGAAGGTGTAAAAGGAACTCCGTAATGATTCCTTACAGGCTCCAGTATATTTTCACATATAAGAATAAGGTTGTCGTAAGCTTCAGCATCTGGCTCATTAAGAATGTTTAACCTTTCAGCCGTTTGTGACTTGGTAAGCTCTGCTAAAGAAAAATGTTCTGATATACTCACGACACCATCTGCCTTGGTTTACCGGGACCGCATAAAGAAACCAGACCACCCTTGTTTGCCCTAAATACAGTGTCCATAGCTCCAAACGCCGCTCTTCCTCTTTCTGGTGTACCTTGAGCCGTGGGCCCTGAGCCCGTACCCATGGGCGATCCACCTTGGAAAACCGGACTTACTTTATCAAGCAATGAACCCGGCTGAGGTGGTCGTAAGTTAAGAGCCGCCACCTCCGGAGCCCTTGAAGGCCGAGATATAGCGGATACTGGTTGAGATAAAGAGGATACTTCTTCAGTGTCTTCTGGAATAAGGTCTTGTGCATCAGGAGCTTGTTCAATTATCTCAACAGCCGCGCCGGGTAATGTAAACCCCCTTGCTTTCATGTTTTGAAAAGGCTCTCTCAAGAGATCAGAATGGGCCCATTTTAACATTTTCTTAGTAAAAGATTGTTTTTCAGGCGTTGTCATGTCCGAAAATCTTTTCATTAGACTTAAACCGTAATTAGGATCTAATAGAGCTTCTAAAACATGTCTTTCCATGCCTTTACCCTTTAGCTCTCTAGCCACTCCAATAGCAATCCTTCTTCCCATTCCCGCTGCCATTAATGGATTTAAAAGAGTTGGAAATTGCCCTGCAAGTTTAATACCTAACATTCTACCCATATTTGCTATAACTTCATCTTGTACTTTAGTACCAGCTAAAACTCTTTCAGACGGTAATGGTTTGGTAGGAATAAGAGACACATCGTCCGCGCCCATAGCAAATTTTCTCAGCAAATCCGGAGCATGGTTACCATAAAGTGCTGAAACTAATTGAATTATGTTACCGTTATCCAAACGATTACGTAACTTAGCACCATCTAAAAATCGAACATCCGTTTTTGTACTAGATAATAATTGTTTAGCAACGTCACCTATAGGCCCTATTGCATCGGGTCCGCTTAAACTTTGTCTAAAAAGAGCTTCAGCAACAGCCGTTTTAAAACCCTCCAAAGCAGGATTTGAACCATCTTCTAAACGTCCGCTTTCAAGAACTTTAAGTATTTCATTAATCTCTTGGCTGGGGTTACTAGACTTTTCAATTTTAATTAAAAATTGGTTTCCTACTTGATGAGGGTCTGCTTCCAAAAATGTTTGGGCCGACATTAAATTTTTTGTTCTAGTGTCTAACGAATCTGCAAGATCTCTAAAAGAAGTTTCTGTAAATGTTTCATCAAAAGACCCCGCTTCTTTTTGTTGCTGTACTAACTCATCTACTCTCTTAGAACCTAAACTTTGTAAAGCTTTGGATTTAACTTCTGCTGCCGCCAAATCTTTGAAACCGGAAGGCTCACCCGTAGCTTTTTCTAACCATTTAATAGCTTGATCATTATCATCAATAAATTTTAAGGCGGATGATGAATTAAAAGGTTCACCTGCTTTTCCAGCTAAAGCATTAAACCTTCTCCACAAAAGTCCTTCTACTATTTTTATGGTATCTGGATTAACGGGTGTCCCTTCTTGAACAGAAAGACCTAGTTCTCTAGTTGGAACCCCTGAAGGATCCATTGTTTCGTCAAGACTTAAACCTCTTCTAGGTATTGATTCTTGTACAAAAGGGCTTGGAGGGTTTTTAGATATCTCAGCCCAATTGGCTTCAGGGTTTATGGAAAGTTCATTTGTATCAGGGTTCCTGATAAAAGGTCCCCCTGCGTCATTAGTAGTTACGCTAGTCATAGCGTTTCTAAGATTATTTAAAGCCGTTAAATTTGTTTGTGCGTCTACACCTTTTCCAGAAGTTCCTAAAGGAAGAATCTTACCTCCAACAGCAGGTGTTTCAATTTTAAGATCACCAGTAGAACTTCTTTTCATAATATCTGCAAGAGGACCTGAAAACAATCGGTTTTTTATTCTTGACACATTTCGGCTAAAACCAAGCATGTCTTGGTTAAGGTCAGGAAAGTTTTGATCTATTACTTGATTTAACTCATCAATTAATTGATTTGTATTAGCAATCTTTTTATTATCAGGTACTCTTTTACCTTCTTCCATTCTAAGAGATCTTTTTAAATTAGATAATACGTTTTGAACCTCTTGAGCGGTTCTTCCTATTGAAACATCTCCCTCTATTCGCACACCTAACTCGCCCGTGTTTTGGATTTCACCAGCTTTTAACAAATCTACTGCACCTGTCTCATCAGAAATATTTGCAGTGTTTTTTGCTATTAAATTATTTTCGGCTGCTTCTAATTCCCCTACTCGTCTTTGGTAATCACTAAAATCTAAAGGTTTTCCAGCATCTTGACTTTCAGCAAAGTTTCGTAAATCTAATATTTCTTCTGCAGTATAGGTCCTGTTTGTTTCAGGGTTAATTCCCCTTGCGTCTATTCCTAACTGATCTCCTAACTCGTCTAGAAAACGAATATTGTTTTCAGCAACTTCAATTTCTTGACCTCTTAATAATACAGCATCCGCATCATCAGCTCTGTAAATTTTATTCCCGTCTAACTCTTCTTTAATTGCATTAGTAAGATCATTTATGTCTATTGTTTCAGGAGCATCTTTAGTAGACCCTGTGTCAAACTTTCCTGTTATTTGGTAACCCTCTTGCCTAACCGCGGTAAGAGCCTCATCTAAGGTCATGGCTTCCTGCCATCTTTCTCTTTCGGTGGTCCTGTTTGAGTTAATATCTAAAACTAACTTTTTAAATCTCTTTCCTTGGTGCCACTTGTCAGCGTCTTGACCAAAAAGTTCACCAATGTCTCTAAAAGAACCTTCTGTAGGCAGATCTCCACCACCTGCGTCAGGCACTTTTTCGTTACCTCTAATACCGCCCCTTTCAGACAAAAACTCAAGAAGTGAAAGAGGTTTTCCTCTATATCCAGGAAGTCGTGATTTAGCTAATTTTTCGGTAGAAGCATCTAAATCAGCTAAAGTTTCCCTAGCTCGAAGAACCGCTTTAGCTTCCTTAGAGTTAGGATTAGTTGCCAATTCTTTTTCTACTAAAGCTTCTCTTCCAGCTAACTTAAAAAGATATTTGCTTTGATTCTCAGAAGTACCCGCTTCAAGATCTTTCACCCTGTCTGCAAAATACTCAGAAACTGTTTTATCGCCCAGCATAAGAGCAGGACCCACATCAGAAACTTGTCCGTCAGCAGTTACAGTTGTTTCCTTTTTAGTTTTTGGAACATCTAAACCTTGTATCTTATTCCAAATAAGACTTTCAAGTCCGTCTATTTCTGAGTAAGCACTTTCTATTTCTGATCTAATCCACAGGTCAAAAGAAGCTCTGTCATCAGGTGTCGTTTCTTCAGAAACGCCATCTCTAATACTTTTTATTCTTTGTTCCGCTGAATTTATGATTGCTTGTGATTCTGTTTCAAATTTTCCGTAAAGGTTATCTAAAGCTTGTCGAACCGCAGATATAGAAGTTTCTCCAACAGACAGAGGTCTACCTTCTATTAAAGCTCTGCGTCTATTTTCTCCGTATATGTACCCACTTGCTTGGTTATTGTTCCAGTCATCATCTACCAAAAACCTTTGATCTGGAGGAGACGGTTCCCCGCCAAGATCTGTTTTAAATATTACATCATCTAAAGCTTCTTTAATAGTAGTAGCTCTGTCAATAACCTGACTTGAATGTAACCTGTATACATCAGCAGCTATTTCTGAGTCACCAAAAATCTTAGCCATCTGGCCTTCTTGAAAATCAGCAAATACTGTTAGGTCAGATACTTTAGTTTCTAGAGCATCGATTTCTGAATCTTTAAAGAATTGCCTGTTCTCACGAGCCATATTAAGTTCAGCTTGTAATATTTTTGCCTCATTTCTTGCCATCTGAGGCAATGTGTAAGCTAACCGGGTATCCGGGTCCATGGTTCTTCCAAGAGATTGTGCTAACGACAATTGATCTCTTATACTTAAAATTTTGCCTTTGTTTAAAGGAATGTTTTGTCCACCTGTCATTAAAAGAGAAGACGCGGCTGTTCTTTCTATGCTACCTCCGTATAAAACATCTCCAAGCCCTTTAACAAATTTTCTAGGCATTGATAAAAGAGGTGCGTTGTTAATAACATTAAAGAGTGCAGTACCCGTAACGATACCTCCCGCAGGGGCTAATACACCAAACCCCGCCGCCGAAGCATCTTTTATCCATTTAGGAGTTCCTTCAGGGAGCATTTCGGGTCCGTAAACCATACCAGCACCCGCCATAGAACCTGCTGCTGTTTCCAAAGCTAATGAACCTATTGGTCTTCGCGCCTGTAAATCCGACAACGTTTCTGACACATTCTTAAAAGTCTGGCTAGGAGAACCAGCAGCAAGTTCTTGTGCAGCTTCTTTCAAAGAAGTTTTTGATTGTTTTTCTTTATTAAAAACTTCCAACACATTTCTTGGGGTGATGCTCGAAACACCTTTAGCAAGTTTTTCAACAATACCTATTATAGCACCGCCTTCTAAACCAGCCGCTCCACCTGCTTGGCTTATTATAGACAACGCTTTCCGGGCTCTTGTGCTCTCATCAGGAGTTAAATCCATATCAAATAAAAGTGTATTCAAAAATTCAAAGTTGGTTCCTTCTAGCTCTTTTGCAACGGCTGAAGCGCCTTCTTGAACTTTTTTAGTAACGTATTTAGATCCTAGAAAAGGGTTTGCTGAAGTTATGTAACGCTGTTTGGCAGCTTCTACTAAAGAACCTTCACCACCTCCAGCAACCCACTTCAAAACACTGACAGGGATTTCACCAAAACTATGTACTAGGGCATTAGGTAAATCAACGGCCAAACCGGGAAGAGCCCCTACGGCACCTTCTAAAGCGCCGGGAAGAATAGTTTCCCGAACAACTCCCCTATCAGGTCCTTGGTTAAGTTCTTGAAACCCTAAATACTTAATTATTTCAGCATACTCAGGGTGGTTTGGATTAGCCACAGCTTGCTTCATTATATTAGGCGCTATATCTATTTTAACTGCTTCTTGTCCACCTAACGTTTTAAACCCATAAGTATGCATAGATGGGTTATTTGAATCAGCACCCAAGTATTCAACGGTAGTCGAAGGATTTGTAGTTGCAAAATCAGCCAAAGCTTATCTCCTTAAACTATTTTTGAAGAAATCAAATG
>Ga0209336_10001220_pt1 | contig 12615 bp, 9 predicted proteins | sample LinPmetageLP32_FD_184042 | JGI IMG/M metagenome (GOLD analysis project Ga0209336, IMG submission 184042) | Marine viral communities from the Pacific Ocean - LP-32 (SPAdes) (version 2) | ecosystem: Environmental > Aquatic > Marine > Oceanic | place: Pacific Ocean | collected 2009-08-23 | reverse complement strand
CTCAGTAGTGCTGTATCGCATCCAAACTTGAGGATACTTAGTGCCATCTGTGCCTACAAATCCTCTACCAACTCTAAGTGTTGAGCCATTGTATTTCCAAGGCATTATTGTCTCCTATCTTGCATTCGCATATTTTGTTGGCATTTCTGCAAATGCCATATAGATGTATGTACTGCCGTTACCATTGTATGCTGTACCAGTAGTTCTTAATTTAAAACCATTTGACAAAAAGTCTAATGTCGTAAACGTAGTTTCAGAACCAGATGTACTTGTTAATAATCTTGTATTAACAACATTATCAACATCTCTCTTATTATCGTGAACACTCCAGTTATTACCATTCGCGCTTGATTGTTTTATTAAAACATAAGCTGGTCTAAAACCTGTGTAGATATACTGTCCCTCAGTATTTCCATTTCCAGTGTAAGCACCCATCTTAGAGTAGCCTTCAACAGAGTGTAAGCAGTAGGCAATAAAATCATCACCAGATGCGTTTGTTGAACCTACCGTACCAACACTAAATACAGATGATGTGGGTGCAGTGTTGTTAAAATAAGCACTGCTAGAAAATGAGTCGTTCGTTTTATTTAATTCAAGATAATTATTGCCTAACGCAGTGACTTGTACCACCCAATTTTTACTTGCATCATCACGGTTTTTTACAAGCATAAATTCAGGTGCGCTACTTAGTCCATGACCAATAGTGGTCGCAGAACCTGTGCCAGTGTAACTCACAATACTAAATCCTGCTTTTTGATTAGCAGATACAGAACTTGCAAGGTTTCCGTCTTCATTGCTAGATGCTGAACCTCCTGCAAGCCAAGCCCAACCAACAAAAGTGTTATTATTCTGATTCGTTGTGCCACCATCTCCAAGACTAAAACCATTGCTATCAAAACTTGTTACATTAACTGTATTGGAGGTATCTGCTACACTTGAATTACTTTGCAAAAATAAATTTGCTCCTCTTACTGTATCCACCAAATAATGACTTGATGTGCTGTTTCTCTCTTTTATCCAAACCCAATCTGGCGCAAATTCATAACTAGATATACTTTGACTTGAGCCATTTCCTGTCCATAAGTTTGCTTCAAAATAATCTTCTGGCAAATCATCGTTTAACGGTGTGATGGGTGGTTCTGGTAGATTGGCTGTACACAGAGCCTTAAAGCCAGATGGTACTGCAGTATGAAATGCCCCTATGCCATTTGTATCTGCATTTGTTGCGGCAGTTTCATCATTTGCAAAAGTACTATCCTGACCAAAATTTGCTGAATATCTTATATCTTTACTATTGGAACTATCACCAGCAGCAAACAAGAAGCTATTACTACTAAAAATAGAATTACTTTCGCTATGTATCGAAGTACCGTCCTTAAAATATTCTATAGAACCGTTTTCTAAGTCTAAAGCTATTCCAATTACATTACCTACTGTATAAGTTACATCGTCATACACTACCGAACCATCAACAGCAATTTGACCAGTTACACTGGTGTATGATGACGATACAGTACCATCGTCAAAAGTAGCTGTTTCACGATAATTTCCTACTTCATCAACTGCTATAACACCGACACGCATGTGTCCACTATCTGCTCTATACCTATATTCAGCGTAGTATTTTTCATCTGTTCCGGGTGACATAGCTAGTGTGCTAAAGGTTGTACCCCTACCACCGTCAGTAGTATCTACTTCTAAGTTTCCGTGGCGGGGGTCTACATAAGCACCTATACCTCTACCTATTAACGGATTCATAACAGCAAAATTATTTGTGGGGCTATCTGGCATTACATCAAATGCACCTAAATTAGTTGAGGTGTAGTGACTATCGTTACCGCTTGTATCTGCCCCTATTGTGGATGAAGACGCTGTACCCGTTCCAGTTTGTTTAAACTCAAGCCTAAATCCATTTGTTCCAAATGTTAAACCACTTGTATTTTTTGGTATCCAAACGCCTGATTTTGTTTCTCCAAAACTACTGGGAGTTAATGCAGTGCCATCAATATAATTAACGTCAGCTAAATATCCATCAAGCTCTGCTGTGCCGACTGCATTTGCACCTACGCCTATAGTAGCAGTTGAGACATTTACAGGTAAATCTTGGTTTGAGGTAAGACTATTAGTGTTTGTTGAAAAACTTGTTATTTGACTTCCATTAACATACAACTTTATTCTATCCGCTTGTGTTCCCTCTGAGGTATCCCCTACTACAACTATATGATACCAACTAGAAACATCTCTAAATAATTGACTTGTAATTTTACTAACTTTTGTTGAGTTACTTATTTCACAAAATATTTGAATGGTATTATCAGAAACAAATCGCACATCAATACGATTATCGTTGTCTATTCTACTTTCCCAAATAATTTGACTAGAACCACTCAAGTCTCCACGTTTAGCCCAAGCACTAAAAGTAAAAATATCTCTATTTCCGTCACTTGAAGCTCTTGTTAGAACAGGAGAACTTTCGTCATCAAACCGCAAAGAGTTTTCTATCTCAAAACCATAGAACCCCGTGCTTACTTCGCCTGCACCATTTGCTTTTATAATACTCATATTATACCTTATGATAGGGCGGCTGATGCCGATACTAGAATTGTGTCATTACCACTATCTGCACTACAATAGTATGCAAGGTGGTACGTACCTGCTGTTGTTAGGGCTGTTAGTATTGTTGCATTTATTGCTACAGAAGCGTGTGCCGAAACAGTGTGACCCCCTGAGTTAATAAGCATTACGTTACCTGATTGCCCAGCGGTAGGATTAGTAAATGTTAGGGTAAAGTTACCACTAGGTGTGCATTTAAAATCATTACCTACAGCTAAATCAAAACTGCCATCGTTATCTGTTGTTACATGACCAGATGCTCTACCTGCTACAGTAATATCATCTCCTACTGCTACATCACCAGTAACAGTCGCACTATCAACGTATGCATCCTTCCAACGTACACTATTACTGCCCAAGTCTACATCACTGTCAGATTGAGGCCCGAAGATATTATCTCCAAGATAAACCTGCTCTACGTTTGCTGCATAGAAGTGTATCTCATCTGCTGTCTCAAAGTCAATCTTTGTTTGGTCATCTTCACCAATTTTAATATCAGCGGCAAGGAGTGATGTTATGGTAGTTTGTGCCGCGTTTATAGCTACGTCTATTGTATTGTCTGCATCCTGATAAGTAACGGTAATACCCGTTTCTGTGTTGCTAGAGAACATAGCACCAGTTGTATCAGAAATAACCTCAGCTAACGCAGTGCCGTTGACTGTAATAGCATCAGCCTCTAACGTGCCATCTATATCAGCATCACCAGATATATCTAAAGAACCTGCGTCTAACTCACCACTAAGTGTAAAGTTCCTAACCCCTGTATAGTCCTTGTTGGAATCAAGTATCATAGCCTTAGAAGCTATGGCTGTACCTACAGCCGTAGAACCTAAGTCAAGAGCGTTAAGCTCTCCAACCACAGCCGTAATACCATCAAGGGCATTTAGTTCTGCTGCCGTACTGGTCACGCCATCTAAGATATTCAGTTCTGCGGCTGTTGAAGTGACTGCAGTGCCGTTTATTGAAAGCGCATCAGTTTCTAAAGTGCCGTCAATATCAGCATTTCCAGAAATATCTAATGAGCCTGCATCAAGTTCACCGCTTAGTGTAAAGTTCCTGACCCCTGTGTAGTCCTTGTTAGAATCAAGTATCATTGCCTTAGAAGCTATGGCTGTGCCAACTGCTGTTGAACCTAAGTCAAGGGCATTAAGTTCACCTACTACAGCAGTAATACCGTCTAGTGCATTAAGTTCTGCCGCAGTTGACGTAATAGTTGTACCGCCAATACTAATAGCATCTGCTTCTAACGTACCGTCAAAATCCCCGTCTACAGCATCTATGTTACCCTTGAATATGGTAGCAGTAACTGTACCTGTGCTTGGGTTGTAGGCAAAGTTGCCATCCATTTCTAAGCCAACATTGCCTGTGCTAGAAGTTGCACCCTCTACAAAAGTAATTAAATTTTCTTCGTTTGTATTTTCATTATCGGTTACTAGAACGTGAGCAGAGTTTGTAGCGTTAGTAACTGTTACACCTGCGATAACCGTGTTAAGAGCAGTACCATTAACAGTAATAGCATCGGCTTCAAGTGTACCATCTATATCAGCGTTGCCAGATACATCTAAACTTCCTGCATCTAGCTCACCACTCAATGTAAAGTTTCTTACACCTGTGTAGTCTTTATTGGAATCGAGTATCATAGCTTTAGATGCTATCGCAGTGCCAACTGCTGTTGAGCCTAAATCAAGCGCATTAAGCTCACCTACTACAGCAGTAATACCATCTAGCACATTAAGTTCTGCCGCTGTAGATGTTACACCATCAAGTATATTAAGTTCTGCCGCTGTAGATGTTACACCGTCAAGTATATTAAGTTCTGCGGCAGTTGACGTAATAGCTGTGCCAGCAATACTAATGGCATCTGTTTCTAGTGTGCCGTCAACATCTACATCGCCACTAATATCTAGGCTACTTGCTTCAATCTCACCACTAGCTTTAAATATTACGTTGTCACCACCTGCTACCTCAAATATAATCTGATTATCAGTACTAAATTTAATAAGGTTATCATTGTCTCTACCAATAGCAAGACTAGCATTCTTCACAGATGTTATACCTGTCTGTGCTGCATCCACCGTTATAGTTAAATCAAATGGGTCGGCATTAGAACCTGTGGACGTATCTGTGAAGTTTGTTGTAACACCAGAGCCGATAATTTTTAATTCTTTGGCATTACTAATTGTTATTTCAGTGCCATCGTCATCCTCAAGTTGAAAACTACTCATACTACCACTAGACACATTAGCGTCAACGTACGCTTTTACAGATTGTTGTGTGGGTATAAGCGTAGCTGAATCAGAAGACATATCGTCTTCATCGACAAAAGCTGTAGCAGTAATTGTGCCGTCAGATATACTGCCAAAAGTTACAGTGCCTGTCGTTGTAATCGCAGATGAACCATTATTTATAGCTCCAAAACCAGATGTTATGCTTCCGCTGTTTAATGCACCTGTAGTAACTATATTTGAACCACCAACACTCTTACCTGACATATAGGTGGAGAGCGTATCCACTTTAGTCATACGCATTGTTCCTGCGTCATTTATAAGTACGCCATCACCATCTGCTACTGCAGTTGTGCCTCTAGCTGTACCTCCATCTATTAAGTTTATCTCAGCGGCAGTAGTCGTAACACCATCTAGAATATTTAATTCTGCGGCTGTGGCTGATACTGCTGTACCTGCTATGGATAACGCATCAGTTTCTAGTGTCCCATCAACATCTACATCACCAGAAATATCTAATGAGCCTGCATCTAACTCACCGCTAAGTGTAAAGTTTCTAACTCCTGTATAATCCTTATTGGAATCAAGTACCATTGCCTTAGAAGCTATAGCTGTACCAACTGCTGTTGAGCCTAAGTCAAGAGCGTTTAGTTCACCTACTACAGCAGTAATGCCATCGAGTGCATTAAGTTCAGCCGCTGTAGAAGTAATAGTAGTTCCACCAATGCTAATAGCATCAGCTTCTAGAGTACCATCGAAGTCACCATCTACAGCATCTATGTTACCCTTAAATATGGTAGCAGTAACTGTGCCTGAACTTGGATTGTAAGTTAGAGTGCCATCCATCTCCAAGCCTACGTTGCCTGTGGTTGACGTAGCACCCTCTACAAAGGCAATTAAGTTTTCTTCGTTTGTACTTTCATTGTCGGTTACTAGGACGTGAGCAGAGTTTGTAGCATTAGTTACTGTTGTTCCCGCAATGACGGTAGCTAGTGCTGTTCCATTAACCGTGATAGCGTCAGCTTCTAGTGTACCATCGATATCCGCGTCTCCTGATACATCTAGACTTCCTGCATCTAGCTCACCGCTTAATGTAAAGTTTCTAACTCCTGTATAGTCTTTGTTAGAATCAAGTATCATCGCTTTAGACGCTATAGCTGTACCTACAGCCGTAGAACCCAAGTCAAGAGCATTAAGCTCGCCTACTACAGCAGTAATGCCGTCTAGAGTATTAAGTTCTTCTGGTGTAGATGTAATTGCTGTGTTACTAGCAACTGCTAGTACGGGCAATGTTCCTGACTGATTCGGTAAATTAATTGTTCTATCGTCTGTTGGGTCGACAATTGATAACGTCGTTTCGTTAGCATCCGCAGTAGCACCCTCAAATATAATAGCGTTGGCTGCTTGCATTGTTACAGTGTCAACCGTTGTGGTTGTACCTGCTACAGATAGGTTAGGCACAAGTAATGTTCCTGTGCTTGGATTATACCTAAGTGCGCCTGTGTCATCTAGCAGAGCGTCAGATTCGTCGTGGAACACAACAGGAAAGTTTGTGTTGGCTGTGCTGTTTGTGACAGTAGTAGTTGCCGCTAGAGTAGCGTTAGCTACTGTTACCCCTGCAATAACTGTGTTAAGAGCAGTGCCATTGACAGTGATAGCATCAGCTTCAAGCGTACCGTCAATGTCAGCATTTCCTGATATATCTAAACTGCCTGCATCTAACTCACCACTTAGTGTGAAGTTTCTAACTCCCGTATAGTCTTTGTTGGAATCAAGTACCATAGCCTTAGATGCTATCGCAGTACCAACCGCTGTTGCACCTAAATCAAGGGCATTAAGCTCCCCTACTACGGCAGTAATGCCATCTAAAACATTAAGCTCTGCGGCAGTGGCTGTTACGTTCGTGCCACCTATGTCTAGAGTAGTGACAGATATTTCTCCAGCCACCGTAACGACACCATTGGCTAGTGTAATCAAATCTGTATCGTCTGTATGTCCAATCGTTGCACCGTTAATAAGTACGTCATCAATATCAAGTGAGCCACCAGATATTAGCCCTGTAGTTGTAATCGTAGATGAGCCAGTATCGATAGTTCCAAAACCAGATGTGATAGAACCAGAGTTTAATGCCCCTACAGTGGTAGCTGCAGTAGTAACAAGATTAGGCATAGCCGTAATCTCGTCATCAAAATAGGCGGCTAAGTCAGTGACCGCCACCTGTTTCATAGTTCCATCATCGTTGAATACAACACGGTCTGCGTCAACTACAGTAGTAGCAGATGCGGATGTGTCACCATCCATAATATTTAATTCAGCAGTAGTTACTGTTGCGCCATCTAGTACCTCAAGTTCAGCTTCAGATATACCTGCACCACCTATAGTTAGTGTACCAGAAATGTCTACGTTACCATTGATGTCTATAGTTGTGGCGGCTAACTGTATTTCACTATCCGCTACGAGGTCTAGTTGTCCATCTGTGCTTGAGTTAATGTATATTGCGGTATCACGGAATTGTAATTTTTCTGCAGTAGCAAGAAGTATGTCATCAGAAAATTCAAAATAATCTTCATCTTCTTTCCACGATAGAACACCATCATTATTATTAGCATTAAATGTAATAACTATGTCTGCGTCAGTAGTACCATCACCAAACGAAAGAGTATTACCTAGTAGTGTAGTGACAGAACCTCCCTCACCCGTAGTGCCATCGTGAGTATGCCCTGTGCTTGCGGCAAAGGCCGCTAATAACTGATTAAACTCATCATTAGTATGTGCGGCAGTGATAGTATCGCCATCAGTATACGAAGATTGTCTAGTATATGTAGCTCCCATTTATCTTCTTGCTCCAAGTTTGTATTCTAGTTGAAATCCTTTTAAGGAATATGGGGCAGTCGTACCACCATCATTTATCCTGAGGGCTATAGCAAACCCTGACCCTTCTACAGCCTGCCTAAATAAGGGCTGTGATACGCCTCCGTATGTAGGTCCTCCGTAAGCTGACACACCATATATAGATACGATGTCTGTAGAGTCTAAGGGGTAAGCGGCAGGTCGGGCTGAGTTTACAGATTCATAATCGTATCTTACAAATAAATCTGCATCTATGCTTGACTCAGGTTTATAATTTACAATAATCTTCTGCATATGTTTTCGTATGCCGGGGTCATTAAATGTTAAATCAGGACCTCTATACTTACCAAGTACAGCGGCTCCATCAAAATCAATTCCTGATTCCTGTCTGTATACGTACCCCCCAGAGTACGCACCATGTAAAACTATAACATCTCCAGATAATACAAATTGGTCTGTAGACGCAGGTTTTATTCCCCGCAATTCCGCAAACTCAAACGATTTCTCTCTTCTAGAACATATAATACCCTTACTTGCGCTCTCATCTTCGTTAGCTTTTGTGAAGAATATCCTGTATTGAGTTTTATCTGGTATTACTACACTATCAAATTCTGAACCACTCGCTATATTTTCATTAAAAATAGTTTGTACATTAGAACTTATAGTACCCAGTTCCACGTCACCAATACGAGCAGTACCAGCAATGGTTCTTAAACCGTCAGGGCCTAGGAAAATTAAGTCGCCTGCAAATTCTTGTATTGTGTCCCCGTTTATACATCCAATGTCTCTAGTCACATCAGACACAGCAAAGTTAGAAAGAGAACTTCCGCTTAACTTGAATATTCTAGTTTCACAAAATATAAATAAATCATCACGGAAAACTTTTATACCAGTTATAGTATCGTCAACTTTAATACTACCAGCACCATTTCCAGAGTTAAAACCATCCTCATCGAATGGTTCACTAAATACTACTTCTTGTTTACTAGTAGACTTTCCTGCGTAGAACATATGGTTCTTAAAAGACACAACAAATTTAGAACCTGCTACTGAGCTTTCACTTACGTCTGTTGCAGATAGACTAGAGTTAAACACTGTTGGCGCGTTTACGGCATCAACAACAATTATTTTATCTGTGCCGTCAAAGTTAAATCTTTCAAAACTGTACTTTAATGCCCCTGTTCTACCACTATCTATGCTAGTCCAAGATGAGCCAGCAGGGTCAGCACTAAAAATACTAGTGCCTCTTGCGGCTAAAACCTTGCTTCCAAAGGTAGCTACCATAAGAACTTTTTCTGAAGCGGAGGAAGTTGCAGGAACTATAGCAGAAACGTACTTTGAAAACCCTGATATTCTTCTGTAACCACCCGTAACATCAGGCTCAAAGTTTTCTAATTCTATGGCTTCCCCCGGTTGCATCATAAAAGTAGAACGATTTAAAACAAGACCGCCCTGACAATTAAAGCCTACAGGAGTAACACCACTTAAATCTGCCATCTATACTGCTCTCATATAATCTTTTCTGTTGAGTAGTTCTACGCGCATTCGTTTTATGCCGTCCTCATACTCTTTTAGTGCAAACTGCGCTGTTTGAACATCCCCGCGAAACGTGTAAGTGTGATACTTAGCACGAGCAATAATAACGGGTTCAAACCTTGTGGGTATAATAGAGGTATCGGTAGAGCCTGATAGCTCTGTATTAGTTACGTAGAAATCGAAGGATAGTGTTTTGTTGCTATCCTTAGGGATAGGCGTTAAGCCCAGTTCGTTGTTATAAGACGTGTACACGTACTCAGGGTCGCCAAACTTATCAGTACTAAGCCTAGCATCACGCTCTCTAAATCTTTCTGTGTACTCTTCATAGGATATGTACTTTAGGGGTATAGCCTGTTCATCTTCACTCAACTCAACTACTTTTACGTATGCGGCATTGCCTGAAGCCTCTGTAAAACTAACGTAGTGTGTTATAGCTGTAGCTGTAAAAGTTACCTTTGATATTAATACTTCATTAGCATTACTGACGGTTAGTGTAGAAGATGAAGTTTGAGAACCTCCCGACGACGTTCCTACCTCTAGGGTTAGAGTGCCACCACTAGTTTGAGCTAAAATCGTATAACTACGTCCTACTATAAGGTCGGATACTTCTTGAGAAGCTTCTGCATTTGTTAGGAGTAGTGTGTTTCCAAATTTAGAACTAGCTGCAGGGCTACCACTTACAGTAGTCCAGTTCGTTATGCTTGCCGAACCTGCTATTTCAAAAGTTCCGTTAGTTATATAGTTCTTAGGTTGTAAGAAGATGTTGTCGTAATCAACGTATTTTAGAGTGGAGCTAATTGACGTGTAGCTGTACAAAGCTTTGCCAGCAATAACATCTGTAGAGCCTTCCGAACGTGTAAAAGGCCAGTTTAATTCTGAATTAATGATGTCAGCTATAGAACGATTGATGTAATCTTTAACTGTAGTTTGAACACCGCGAGATGTACCAAAGTTAGAACTTGTTAGCTCTACTTCGTTCATGTCTCGTAGGACACCATTTACTAAACTAAGAAACGTGCTAGCCATGTACTATTCCACTATTCATTATTTTCTGTATTTTCTTGTTTTATCACGTATCTTTTTAGGCTGTTTGGAGAACTGCTTACCAGCTTTAGTTGCTTTTCGTTTAGCACGCGTGGTGGCTGCGTACTCCTTCGACGAGAGGCTCTTGATAGCTGCTGACGGTAGATACCGTTCTCCAGTCTTACTGGACGGTTTGCCACTCTTCGTCCTCCACTTCTGCTTCGTCCAATTTTTCAAAGAGCGTTGGCTCTTCTTTAACGCCATTTTCCTTCTCCATGATTTTAAGAACGTACTGATAAGTTTGTTCGCGAGATTCGTCTCTCTGCAGTTTATCTAGAGCGTCGTCTATATCATCCCAAACTGTTGGTTTTTGAACTATAAGTTCTTTTACTCTTTGTAGGGATTTTTCTGCAGTGTGTTTATACCTGTATCTAAGGGTGTCCAAGACAAAATTCATTATAAACTCCTAAATACTCTAGTATACAAGTTCTAGGTAAATTTAGCAAGCTTTTTATAAAAACATTACTAGTGCAACTATAATTGCAATAGCCACACAACCTCCTGCTACTACTAGCCCGCCTATTTCTACGTTGTGTACAAACTCTTTATGTTTACGCCTTTTCTCTACGCGTTCCTGCCTCTCCGCTTCCTTCTGTTCGTGTATTCTCCTAGCACGTTCAGCGATAATGCCCTCCCAGACACCGGGGCCAAATCTTATATTAATTAGATTCTTCATCTCTTGCATATGTTCTTGTGCAAGTTTGGCATTTATGGTTTCTTCAGCAATTGAATTTATAGCGAAAGGGTCTTTCTGGGCTTTACTTCTTTTCTTTTGTATCTGCTGTTCGCCATCAAACAAGCCGTCTATGTATTTTGCTATATCGCCAATATCGTTACAAGTTGTGATGGCTTTTTTTATTCCGTCTACACTTGCCTTAACAAGGGCAATACCCGCCATCGTTTCTGCTATCATCTAAATTCCTTCCAAATTCAAATAACTATTTGTAACCGCCACCTGCTTTCTTATATTCACTAGCAAGCAACTGCGCTTTTCTTGCTGACCATTGCCCCGGCTTACCGCCTTTGCTTCCAGCTTTTATTCTATTAAACAATCTTTTTCTCATTGTGGGCTTGGTATAGTTACCAGCTTCATTAACCTTACTCTTTGCTTTAGCTTTAGCCATCTTTACCTACCTGTCTCATCCTATCTACTAAACGTCTTGCGCGGTTAGGTACTTGAGTGTACCACCTTGAATCGACCATCTCATCAGCCGCATCCGACCAGTTTTTAGTATCAACTCCTGCCTTCATACCCTTGAACTTGGACAGACGCGGATAACCAAGATTGAACATCATGTTCGCAATGATTAGTTGTGTTTCTTCGGGTAGTTCATCAAAGTTTTTATAGAGCCTGTGACAGTCTTCTATTGTAACAGTGATATCAAGATTAAATGCAGACTGTACACGACCCTGTTCTATAACAGTGCCTACATCTTTACCGTACTCTGGGTCACTCTTTGTTATTAGATGTCCTATTCCAAATGTAGCCAGCCCTAGGTGGTCGAGATATATCTCATACTTACATCCCTCGTCTTCAGCTAGTTCTTCTCTTAACTTGTCTATGTTCATTTACCAACCTTTTTCATGGCCTTTTTGTGTGCCTGTCCAAAAGTTTTACCTGTCTTCATATCTTTAGTCATAGCAGTCATGTGTTTTTTAGTGTGATGTTTGCTATGCTTTTTCATGGTATTTTGTTGGCGTTTAGTTAAAGTTTTTTTAGCTGTTTTCTTTTTCATTTCTTAGTCTCCGAACCTAACCATACTGCAAATGCTCCTGTCATCGCACCTGAGACTACAGATATCATTGCACTCTGCTGTGTACTCAAGTCGTCTAAGGACATACCCCATTCAATTACTCTAATGTACATAACTGTTACTACGAGCATCATTAAACGAGGTACTATCTTGTATTCTAAAATTGTTTGTGCAGCCATTGCTTCTTCTTTGGTCTAACAAATTCTATATCAGGGCTAGGACTACCTCTTACCGAAGAGTTTAGTAGCACTGCGTACACCAAAAGAAGCGGCAACAATAATGCCAAGACTGTACTGATACCATTGTGGCATGGCTTCAAGCTGTGCAAACCCATTTGATACTACTTCTTCCATTCCGGGGATGAAGGCTAATATTAAGGGTATTGAGAACAAAATTACCAACCACTCGTCTTTCCACGAGGATTGACTACCCTTTGCCATCTCCAAATCCCAATCAATCTCACCAGTAGCTTTCTTCTGCATTACTACAGCTTCAGCTTGCGCCCTAGCTACTTTAGTTGCTGACTGAGCCTTCTTCTCTTCTACTTTACCATT
>Ga0209336_10001218_pt1 | contig 12624 bp, 5 predicted proteins | sample LinPmetageLP32_FD_184042 | JGI IMG/M metagenome (GOLD analysis project Ga0209336, IMG submission 184042) | Marine viral communities from the Pacific Ocean - LP-32 (SPAdes) (version 2) | ecosystem: Environmental > Aquatic > Marine > Oceanic | place: Pacific Ocean | collected 2009-08-23 | reverse complement strand
AGAAGAGGGGCACAACTTTGTGCTCCTTTTTGTTTATACTATCTTTAAGACGTTGTTGTTCGTACCAATATTTACTTGGCCACTTTTCATCTAAATAATTTACTACATTACTCTTAATAGTATAACAGGAAACAAAAGTAAGTAACACACAAACCAGTAAAAGCTTTTTATATAATGCTATACACTGCTTTTCCATCTTTTCTTTCTGCTTTTAAACAACGTTTTCTGTTTTGATCTTCTGATACATAACTTATATGCACCCAATCAGGATTAGTATCATTGCCAAACTCCCATATAATTTGATCAAAATTTAAATTATCTTTTACATAATTATACATTTCTGCATTTGTTTTAAACTTAAACGTATCGTCTATATCTATAGCTCTACCTTCACAGTGCTGTGATCTAGAACTTCCCCCTATTGCTGTATTTAAATCTACAGATCTAAAAAATGAATTTATTTTTATAGGACCACGAGCCCAATCTCTTAATGGTTCAAATATGTTTAAAGCTATAGCTTCCATGTTTGCTAATTGATAACCATTTGGCATATTATCTATGTTTAATCTTGTGGCTGTGTTTGACAACACTCCTTCTCTATATGATATATGTTTGCTTATGTCATTCATAGTACATTATTTAACTTTTCTTTCTTTCAATACTCTTTCTTTCAATACTCTTTCTTTCAATACTCTCCCCTCGTCGTCACCTTCTTTTGCATGAGGGCCAAAACCTTTAAAGTTTCCTTCTTTATCATAAAACTTCGTTCCTTCTAAACCTAAGTTCCACGAATTCCAACCCCCCGCTAATAGTATTTTATTAAAAGCAGTAGTTTCAATTGTTGCGGCATTATATAAGTTTTCTGCTTTCCTTAAAAGCCTATCCGCAGGTATATTACCTAGTGCTAATACTTCAGCTGTAGCTTCTACAGAAGGAGGTAAAAATGTTTCATATGTATTGTTTTTTGTTGCAAACGAAGTAAAGTTTAAAAGCTTTCTTATTTTATGATCTGCAGGTGGCGACAAAGTAGCAACTTCTAATACAGTTTCTTCTGTTCCACCTTTTTTCTGCCAAGCGCTAGTCAAGCCTCTTTGCTCGCGCACTGCTAACCCATAATTTTTTGCCATTGAAAGTAGTGCCCCTATAGGGCCTGACCCCCTTAACAAAGCGTCTACCATACCATTTGCGGCTTGCGTTTGTTGTCTGCCAATAAGCGTTTCTCTTTTTTCTTTTTGTTTTTCAGTTGCTTCATCGTCTTCACCAGCAAAAGCCAACGCAAACAAACCACTTTGTAAACCTTGGAAAACAGCATTTTGTGCTACCAAATAATAACTTACACGACTCATTCTTACAAGAGCACTTTTGCCTTTATTCATATATGTGCCATCTTCTTTTCTAACTCTTCTACCTTTCTTTAAATCAGTAAGTTCTCTTTTAGCTAATCTATTATATTGAAATAACACATTGTTAAAAGCAAAAACAAATCTACCTAAAGGACCTGACTGTATATTAGAAACACGCAACGGGTCTGAAGCTTGCTGAGAAGTATTACTTAGCTTTTTCCAGTCTAGCATTGCTTTTTCTTTTGCTTCTTTTTCACTCATACCTTGTTTTAAATATGAATTAATACGGTTACGATACATTGGAGCTCCTCCTAAAACAATAGCCGCACTATCAGCAAACTTAGTTGGTATAAATCCTGCTTGTAATGTTTTTCTTTGAAATCTTCTCATTAAAGTAAACAAATTTCTAGTTTTATTGTCTCCAGTATTTAAAGCTTCTACAATTTCCGCTTCCTGTATATTCCAAGTACTACCTCCTCTTCTGTTTATTAAAAAATCTGAATTCCACAATTCTTTTACATCCGCAGCAAATTGTTTTGTATCTGCTACAGCTTTACCATATTCTACAATATTATTATCACTATAGTTTATATAGTTTGTGAATGAAATCATCTGTAATATACCAGAACGAGAGTTAAAGAACATAATAGTTCCAACAGAATCATTTATATAATCCATTCCCGCATTAGCATATTTAGCTCCAATACCTGTTTGCTCTATTCTGTTTTTTCCAGATTTTGCCCTTTTAATTGTATCTTCTAATTCCTTAACGTAATCTGATCCAAATGCTGCTAGTAATTTATTTTTATTTTTAGGAGATAAAAGTTTTTCTACATTAGCAAGCCAAGGTTTTAAAAATTTAGGGCGTGCAGTTTTATTTAACATGTTACGAGAGTCTATTGCTATATTTCCTGAGTCCCAATTAGTTTCAGGAGCAGGGTATCCTTCTTTCCCAAAAGAAATATTTACTTTTTCTGCAAATTCTTTTAATTCGGGGTTTGCATTCATATATGATTTTATATTTCTTAAATCATTATCTTGAAGTTCTGGTATTTTATATTTTCCTTTGTCCCATAAATATATTCTTACAGCATCTTCATTAGTATACAAGTTTAAATTTTCTTGCTTAATTGTTTTATTTAGCTTTATTTTTGAATTTATATTTTTTAATTGCTTTAACGCTAAATCAAAAGTGTCTGTAATACCTTTTCTTTGAGAATCTATATTTAAAACACCTTGTACATAAGGATCTATAAGCTCTTCTTTTAATAACTCTATGTCTTGTTCCCCTACTTTACCGCTTCTTGCAATTTTTTGTATTAAACCATAAAAATCTTCAGCTTCGTATGGCAACCATAAGTTCCATTTATTTCTAAAGTTTAGTCCAGCTTTTTCAGACAATCTTTTAGCAGTTACTTCTGTGTTTTTACCAGATTTAATTTGTTGAGATCTTTTACCTCTACCCCTAGTGTCTAATCCGTCTATCATGTCTGATATTTGTTTAGAACGAAGTGAACTTTTTACAGTAATTGATTCATTAGTTGCTTTATCGGCTTCAGCTTTTTCGTTAAGGTAAGCTTGATAATCTATAGTTGAAACATCAACACCTTTAGCTTTTAAATCTTCTATACGTTGTTGCTGCCCTTCTGTCGCGTTAATTTTTGCAGCTAACTCTTTTCTTAAATCACTTACTTCTCTAGTGTTACCTTTTTCATCTGTAATCCAATTTAAAAACTTTTGGTCTTTTTCTTTTCTTGCTTGTGTTGCTGCTTTTTCAATAGTAGTTTTATTTATATTCTCATATATCGATCCTTGAATTTCTTTATTACCTTTTGAAGTAAAAATTCTTTTCCATCTATTATTTAAAAATAATCCAGTTGCTTGTTTTTGAAAACTATTATTGCTTTCTTCAACAATTTTATTAATTTCAGCTTCAGTAGTAGCCGCTAAAAGTTGTTTATATATTTCAGGCTGTTTTTTATGTCTTGTAGAATTGGATGGAATATGTTCAAAATAGTATTCTCCGTCTGCTTCGTATAAAGCTACACCCACAGTATATGTAGATCCTCTTGAATGAGTTCTTGTATTGTTTTTTCCTACTCCTCCTATATATAATGAATTTAAAACAAAACCCATCATATCTCTATGAGATTGAAACTCTTCTAATAATGCTCTTTTTTCAGCAGATCCTTCTTGTAATTTATTTAATTTATTTTTATAGTTTAAATCAACTTTAAACATTTCTTTTTCAATATTTTTTTTTCTTTCATTAAGCTGCTCTACATATTTATCAGGCTTTATATTTTTTTCAACTATTCCGCTTTTTATATATTCTCTTACTCTTTTTGCTTTTTTCTTCTTAAAAGTTGAATTTACATCAGAATTTATTGGCACTGAATTTATTGCGTCTAATATATTGTTTTCTTTTAAATAATCTTTTATTTCCGGAAAACTATCAGTTTCAATATTTATCAATCTACTTAAACCTCCATTATCTGAAAAAGCTACATGTGCTAATGTTGAAGCTAAATCTGAGTTTTTATAATGTTTTTGTAGTAAACCTAAATTAATATTTTTTTCACCTTCCGTAAAAGTGTTGTCTTTAGCTTGAGAATTTGCGCCTATTCTTTGCCCTCTTTCTGTATCAAGGCCAAATATATTTTCATATTCTTGACCTAACCCATTAGTATCATAAAGTCCTTGAGCTACTGTTTTTTCATTTGTTTGTGTAGCAATTGCAAGGATGTCTTCGTTCGTAAGGCCTGGAATGTTTGCTTTTTTAGCTAAATCAGTAAAAATACGCGCAAAGGTATTTGAAGGGCTTATTAAATTCATAGCCTTAAAATATACTTGAGAAAGCGCAAACGCCTGATCAGGGTTTTCTTGTGTCCACTCCCCAGCTCTTATACTATACTTTGTAAACCTACCTCTTTCAACATTTCTTTCAAACTCTTCATTAAACAATTTAATTTCAGCTTCTTGAGTTAAGGGTAGTTTTTCTTGAACGCGTGGACTTTTTAAAGCTTGCATCGACTCGTCAAATGCTAATTCTTTTGCAATAGTATTTATAATAAATTTTTTTCTTTGAGTAGAGTTTTTGTTCTTTTTTCCAAATTCATTTAAAAATGCACCTTTGACTTCAGACCAAGGCCTTTTATTATATACAAAATTACCAGCACCTGTTTTTTTACCTGTAAAACTTTCATCTACTCTTTTTGGTTTACCGTCTGCTTCAAACACTTGATCTGTAAACAAAGGTTTAGCAGCTGGACTTTTTACTAAATCTTGTAATGGTATTATATCATATATTTTTTCTGCATAAGATTTACCTCCTTCTTGAGTAGGTTTTTCATTTATTTTATCAAAGTATTGTTTTTCGTTATATGCTTTAAATTCTGTTTCAACATTATCATAAATTAAATTTCTTACGTCAACTTTATATCTTTCTCTAAAGTTTTTACCTTTTTTTTCTTGTATTTGAGGCAGTATAGTGCTTAATGTTTTAGTAGCAGCCTCAAAAGCAACTCCTTTTAAATTTTCAGAAAGGCCTAGCCTGTCTAATACGTTTCTTGTTTCTTGCGCTTTAGCTTCTTGTATTTCTGTTTTTTCTAATTCTTTTCTTTCAACTTCTTCTTGTAAAGTTTCTTGGCCTGCAACATCTACTCTTGCGTCTACATTTTCTGCAAATTTATCAGGGAAAAGATTTTTAGCTACTGTTTTCATTCTTTCAGGTAAAAATCTGCCTACCCATCCAGATAGCTTGCCTCTACCATCAAAATCGTTTATAAGGTCTATAGCCCCTCCTTTTTCTGTTAAAGTATTTTGTATTAGGTCCTCTTTAAAAGTATTATAACCGGGCACCTTTTCATATTTTGTTGCTAATACTTCAACTAAATCTCTATATAATTCTGATATTTCAAAAGAACTTTTGCCGTCTGTATAAGCTTGATCAATATCTTTTGCTTTTATAGACCCTTTAATTTCCTGCTCTGGAATTACTTCTAATTGTTGTTTACCTTCTTGTGATTGAGCAAACTGAATTAAAGCTCCACCTGCTCCTTCTCTTGCAACTCTTTGTTGTCCAGCTGTAAGCTCACCTGCTACTAAACTTTTGTTATAATCTTTTACAAAATTAAATACATCTCTACCCGTATTAAAGCTTGCTTTAACACCTAATCGAGAAAGAGCCTGACGTAAAAGGTCTCCTATTTTAGTAAACACAGTCTCACTGTATTTTATTTGTCCTGTTAATAAACCTTCACTTAATAATGTTATACCTTCCTCCCACGCATTACCCATTTCGCGAGCTGTTCCTCCTTTGCGTTTAGCTTCTACAAAATAATCATTCCAACGTCTAGCATATTCTGAATCTACAATATTAGAAATATCCATGTTTCCTAACTCAACTGCTAATTCACGGCCTATTTTAGTCTGTATTTCCGAACTAGTAAACGTATTTTTTAATATTCCGTGCAATAATTCATGTGCTGCGGTTGTAACTCTATTGTCTTCTTTAGCTGCTGCTTCGTTTAATACAATAGTTTGCTTCCCTGTTGTTGTGTCTTGTATTATAAATCCATAATTTTCAGATTGAGCTATTTCTATCTGTGTGCCTTTCGCTTTTTCTTTCTCAAGAAATGCTTTTGTTTTCGCAGTAGTTTTAAACGTTTCAAATCCTATGCCTTCTTTTTTTGCAATATTTTTTGCACTCGCAGTTGTAACTTTACCAATATTTTGGAAATACAACGAGTTCATTTCTTTTATTATTTCTGTTTTACGCGTTTCTAAATCAGTTTTATCTACGTCTTTGTCTAAGCTTTCAATTTCATTTTCTATTTGCTGCTTTTCAACTTGAAGCTCAACAGCTTTTACCTTGTCTTCTCCTTTTATTTCTTTTCTTATTTTTTGATCAGCATTAATTACGTCTGTAACAGCAGCAAGTTTAGTTTGGCCCTCTTCTTGCGATATTACATTATTATCAATATCTAACTGAATATCTTTTCTAAGTTTGTCTAATATATTTATACTAGCATCCTTATCAGTTAAAGCATTAATTCTTGCAGCCGCTCCTCTTATATCTGTTGCTGTTTGTCTTGTAATATTACCAGCAAACGGTAAAACAAGCCCTACATATCCTCCAATTTGACCACTTTGAAAAAGTTCTTTTGCATCAATATATTTTGTAGCATCACCTCCGGCAATACCTTTCGCAATTTGATTACCTGCGGTTTGAAATGATTCTGTTAAAAATTCAGTAAACCCGCTTTTTGCCATTCCCCCAGTTAAAGATTTTGCTCCTCCAGTTTTAACCCATTCTTTTGCTCCTAGCTTAAATAAAGATACAATACCCTGTTTACCTATATCTTTAAATAAATACCCTGCTATCGTACTAGCCCCAAAAGATTCTAGCCCTTGACTCAATGCTGCAAAAGCCGCTGCTAACTCTCCGTCTCCTGCTCCGTTTTCTATATACTTTAAAAAGTTTTCTTCAGTATCTTCTACACCATCTGTTTCCATTTTAGCTTTTATACCTTCAAAATATGTAGGACCTAATTCCTGCGCAAAAACACCAATACCTGTCAATGCTAAAGCTAACTGAGGTGCTTGCTCAGCAATTATAGCTGGAGTGTTTTTTAGAAACGCACCCACAACCTGTAACATACCGTCAGCCTCATTTATATCATCCATGTAATCATTAAAAAAACTTAAATCATACTCTCTTGCTTTGTATTGCTCAAATAGCTTTGCGTTTTCATTTAGAATATCTTTTCTTCGGCCTTTATATCTTTCAATAGCTTCTTTAACCGTTATTTGTTCTTGTATTATAGGCAGTCTAGCGCTATCTAATTGCGCTCTTGTTGCCATAGGTGCGCCAAATCCTATTTTATCCGTAAGCTTTATAGAGCCATCTGCAATCCCCGCTTCTAACCTCGCTAGCTCTGCTTTATCTTTTTGATATTCCATATCATTTAACGCCCTTGTAGAAGCATTAAAAGTATTAGCTATGCTTTTCTTAGATTTTAAAAAAGATTCTCCAAATTGGTTTTTTTCATCCAATCCTAACTCTTTTCTTTTTTGTTTGGTTAAATCTTTTTGTAGCTCATTGTCTACAGCTTGATTTATTGCTTGTCTACGTTTTGTATATTCAGGATTTGTATTTAAAGAATCGTAAAATAAATCGGTTGCTATTTCGTTTAACTCAACTTGTGCTGCTTCATATGCTTCAGGGGTAAACGTTGTTAAATCATTTAATCCATATTTTTCAGCTAAACTCTTTTTTTGTTTTTCTAATTGAGGTATTACGCTTGTTTGCATAATACTAGGTATTAAATATTGTTGTAAATATTTATCATTATCATGTAAACTTTGTATAGATTCTTCCCTTAATCCTTGTAAAGTTTCATTGTCTTCAAAATCAATATTTGAGCCTAAGTTATTTTTTGAATTGTTAACCGCTGTTTGAGCAAACGCGGTTGCAGCTGCTGAGTCAATTTGAGGTGCAAATGGATCTATTCCTGTACTGTTTAAATATTTAGTTGATATGTTTTTAGTTTTATCATAATTTGATACATAATTTTCATAAGCAGCATCATAATTATTTTCTTTATATAAACCTAACATTAATTTTTCAGCAAAAGGGTCTTTGCCTGATTGTAAATCTAATGCTTTTTGTTCAGGAGTTCTTTTGTCAAAACCTATATTTTCATCTTGTGATTTAATTTTAAAAAGTAAACTAGCTTGCTGTTCAATATTTAAATTGTCATCAGAAATTTTTTGTTGTAATAATTGGTTTATATTACTTTTTTCTTGAACAGGTTGAGCAATTGGAGCTGCTAGTCTTTGTGATTCCGATAAAGAAGTCCCCGATTCTAAACCCGTAACGGCTGCTACATTCTCTGGTGTTGCACTTGCAGCCTGACTTGGAACACCTGTTTGCTTTCCCCCAGCTTCGTCTATTTCTTCTATAAGCTGAGCATTTGGAAATTCTTGCAAAAACCCTTGTACTTCACTTTCTGGAAGTAAAAAAGTTCTACCGTTTACTGTGTATTTAAATTGTTTCATATAACACTATTTATTAATCGTTTACTTCGTATGAATCGTATTTACTTATTGTTGCATTAATACTTTTTTCTAGCTTTGCTTTTTCTGTATTAAGCCAGTTTTCATAATATCCTTTTTCAAGACCGTTTTGTTTATATAAAAAGTCTGGCGCTTGCCCCTGATATTTTATATCAAAAACATAACCACGGTATAATTTTTTAGCTTCTTCATCTGAAATAGAAAATCCTTTAGATTTTAATATAGTACTAAAAATTTCATAATCTTGTGTTTCATCTGTATATGTAAAGCCGTCAGCTATAATAGTGGGGGTGCCATTAACTAATTCTGCATTGTTCTTTGTGTTTTTAAAAGCATCATACCCTAAATCTGCCAATTCGTTTAATTTTTGTTGAACTAAACTAGTTTCTCCGGTTTTTAATTTAAAAGTATTTATATCACTAGCCACTGCTAATGTATCATTTAAATTATTTAAAAATGTTACTCTATTTGCTTCAGCTATAGTTGCGTCATCAAAGTCAGTCTTAATAATAATGTTAGGATCTGCTAATTTTTTTTCATCAACGCCTACTTTTAAATCATAAAATTCATTGGCAGCCCAAGCGACGGTTTTCATATCTAAATGTGTATGCACCGCGTTTAACACGGGATCATTCATTCTTTCTGTATCAGTTGCTTTTCCTACATGCCCATATCTCAGTACAGCCGCTTTTAATCTATCTGTATCTTCATTTGTAAATCCTCCATTTGATAATTCAATAACTTCTTGTACAGCTCTGTTAGTGTGCGTTTCAATAGCTCCTACCGCTATTTTATCATTCCATATCATACCTTTATCATAAGGAGTTAATCGTGTGTTTAAAGCGTTTGCAGCAAAACCTAAAATAAGCTTTCTTTCATTTTCCCCTCTTCTCTGAACATCTTGAGTAGCAATTTCAATACTACCTGTTCCTATTGACCTTTGATTCGTAATGGTTGTTTTTCCAGGAGTATATAAAGCTTTTAATAAGTCTGGGTTTTTTGAAGCATAAGCTTTTTTATTTATTTCATCCATAATTTGTCCCCCCGACGAATCTTCATCAGTAAAATCAAGTTTTTCCATTCCAAAAGATTCTAAATTTATTTTTGATAAGTCTTCTGCGGTTAAAACTTGGTTGTAACCTTCTTCGTCTTCTTCCTTTAAATGGTTAGTCCAGGCTACAACAATGTTCCCATTTTCATCATGATCAAGTTTTACATCATAAAAATTTTGATCTACTACTTCTTCTCTAAAAGTAGCAAACATTGCATCAGGTTGAAAATTTGAATATATAGCGTTAAAATCTTTATTTCCCGCGTTCTTTCTAAGCGCCTCTATCTTTTGCATTGCTCCTCTAAAAAAACCTATATTATCAAATGTTGCTTTTTCTTGCACTGCAACTTCAGCCCAAGCTTCTCCTGTAGGATCATCTTCCGCCATTTGATACAAGGCACTTAATTTATCTGCTTCTATTGTAAATACTTCTAAAGCATTTCCTTGCCCGCTAGTGCTTAAATAGCTTGCTTGTCTTCTTATTCTTTCGTCAAGGTCTTTGTTACGGCTATATTTTCTTTGATTTTTAGCATTTTGATCAGACTCGTCTTTTATTTTTTGTAACCTTTTTTTTTCTTTATTATCAGCTATTTTATCTATTCGTTTAGCTATTCTATCAAAACTATTGTAAGTAGCCGCTTCTGAAGCTGCAAAGCTTCTTAAATAAAGTTCAGAAAAATTAGGTCTCTTAATTATCGGCTGTTGCTGATACGCGGGAGTAGGTGTTGTTGTAAATTTTGGTAATGCCATGTTTTATATTTATATTATAAAGTTTATTATTCTTCTTTTGCCGCCGCATAAGATAACGCCGCAGACCCGACCCCTCCTATAGCTCCCGCAATTGCCCCGTCTCTTGCTCCTTCTGCTGATATAGCAGCTGCTTCTAAATCTGCAGCAGTTTGAACTTTTTGTGTTTCTAAATTAGCTAATCTATTTAATCTATTTTGCTCTCTTGTTTCAGCTACTCTAAACTGGTATTCTCTAGCCATTGCATCTGCTTCTTGTAATCTTTGTTGTTCACCTAATCTAGATTGCTGCAACCTAAGTGCTTCTGCAATTTGTATTTGCTGTAGTCTTCCAGCTTCATCAAACCCTGCTTGCTGTAACCTTCCAGCTTCTCCAAATCTACTTTCTTGCAATCTTAAACTTTCATTAAGGCCAAGCTCTTGTTCTCTTAAACGATCATCTATTGAAAGCCCTTGCATTCTTTGTTTTTCTGCTAAGCTTATATCTCTTAACGTTCTTCCCTCTTCTAGTTCTAAACCTCTAAGCTCTCTACCTTCATCAAGTCTTGTGGTGTCAATTCTTAACCCTTCTCTTTCTCTTAAGCTTTCTAGTCTAAGTCTTTCAGAAAAAGCAATATCTTGTAGTCTTTTGCTTTCAGACATTCTTATTTGTTCAACTTGTTGTTGACCTTGCGCTCTTAATTGAGTGTTTCTTGACTCTTGCTGCTCAATTGTAGCGGAAATTCCTAACTTACTTTGAAGAGCTGCTTGTGCAATTGCTGTTGCTCCTCCAGCTCCAGCACCTGTTGCTCTTATTGTAGACAACGTGTTTGCTAAAGCTTGATCTGTTTCTTGTGCTTGTAAATCTGCTGCTTGAGTAGCTACCTGAAGATTAGCAAAAGTATTTGAAGTTAAATTACTTGTGTCAGAAGCTATGCCTGAAAAGTCTTGACCTCCTTGTCTTAAATCTGTTACTCTTCCAGATAGGTCTTCTAACCCTGTAGCTAAATTTCTTTGACCTAAACTTAAATCAGTAGCAAGACCTGCAGTGCCTTGAAACATATCGGTTCTATCTGTTAAAAGATCTGTTCTATCAGTTAGCATTCCCGATCTGTCTGTTGCTAAGCCACTAGTGTTTTCAAGTATTCTACTTAAATCTACAATATTAGCGTATGGGTTCACTATGTTGCTACCTTGATACATTTGGGCGTATCTTGGGTCTGCTACCATTTCAGCCACTCCCCTTGGAAGGTTTTGATAAAATTTGTTTCCTTCATCTGTATTAGGGTCAGGAGCTATGACACGTCCTTCTCCATCTCGAGGTAAGCCTTGAGTGTAATAATTAAACTCTTGCATTGGCAAAGCATTCTGAAAATTAACTGGTTTTTTAAATCCAGATTTAGGCTTTCTAGTTCCAAAATAAGCTTCAGCATTAAATTTTAGATTACCTCCTTCATCATATTCTATAGGTTTGCCGGGAGCACCTGGCGCTCTATCATCATCCCCATAAAAACCTGCAGGATTTTTCATAGGGTTTAATCCTTGAAGCGCTCCTTGTTGATTTTGTAAAGAAAACATTCCCCCTCCCCCGGGGCCTTCTGATATACCTAAATTTAATCTATTTGCTCTGCTAGCAAAATCATTGTCATATCCTGGTACATTTTGATTATCTGTAAACCCTGGAACAAAACTTCTGCTTTCTCTTGCTGCTAATTCAGCTGAGGCTAATCTTGCTGCGTCATTTGCTTTATTTGAAGCTCCTTCTGCTTTCTTTTTCGTCTGATTTGCTTTTACGCCTTTATATACTCCTGCGCCTACAGACACTACAATTCCTGTTACTAACCATGCCATATTACTATTATTTAATGTTAAATTTCTTTTTTATTTCTTTTAAATTATCAATACTTATTTGTGGATCACTAAAATCTTTAGCTATAATTTTTTCTTCTATTTTACCAAGATCTTTTAAGTCAGTTGCATGCACTGTAACCCATGTAACATCCTTGTGAATATATATTACTCTTTTAGTTCCTGGTTTTGTTATATCATAATATGGTGCTTTTATTCTTTTTGTACCATGTTCTGTAAAAACCGAGCATTCCCCTTTCATAAGAAAAAATGGGTGCTCTTCTTTGTGTATTTTAGTAATCAAAATTTGTCCTGCAGGTGTATTTATTTCTCTTAGGTAGTAGCCATCTGCAAAAGTATGCTTTAACGGATTATATTTATTTAACTCTTCTCCAACTAAAGCACCTTCCATATTTTTTATTTGTTCTTCTAACTCAACTACTGCTTTTCTGTATTTAGTTGTTTTTTTTACTATATCCATTTAATTTGTTAATAGTTCGTATTCACTTGATACCGCAAATAATTCTTTTGCTGAAGTGTCTGAAACACTAAGTTGTACTTTGTTAAAAAATCCTTT
>Ga0209336_10001214_pt1 | contig 12634 bp, 12 predicted proteins | sample LinPmetageLP32_FD_184042 | JGI IMG/M metagenome (GOLD analysis project Ga0209336, IMG submission 184042) | Marine viral communities from the Pacific Ocean - LP-32 (SPAdes) (version 2) | ecosystem: Environmental > Aquatic > Marine > Oceanic | place: Pacific Ocean | collected 2009-08-23 | reverse complement strand
GATGAAGATATATTTGACACTATTGATTTAAGTATTAGAGAAAAAGATATACAGAATAGAGTAGTGCTTATACTTAATCCTGTAACTAAAGAACATTGGATTTATAAAAGGTTTTTTGAAGAAAAAGGTGTAGAAGCAGGTTTTAATGGTGTCAGAGGCAATGTATGTTACATACACTCTACATACTTAGACAATAAAGAAAATCTCTCACAGAGCTTCCTAGAGCGTATTAAGACTATAAAGCATAACAACTTTAAAAAGTATAAGCATAAGATATTAGGTGGTTGGTTAGACAAAGCAGAAGGAGTAGTATTTGACAATTGGAGTATAGGAGATTTTAATCCTGAAGGCTTACAAACTTCTTGTGGTATGGACTTTGGCTTTAGTGTTGATCCTGATAGTTTAACTGAAGTGGCTATTGACAAAAAGAAACAAAGGATATATTTAAAAGAGCATATATATCGTAATGGATTAAAGTCGCAAGAACTAGCACAAATAATATTAGACAAAGTAGATAATAAGTTAATCATAGCAGATAGTGCTGAACCAAGACTTATAGCAGACTTAAAGCATTTAGGCGTTAATATCAAGCCTGTAAAAAAAGGAACTATTGAAAGTGGAATAACTCGTATGCAAGACTATCACTTAGTAATAACACCTGAATCAACTAACATAGCTAAAGAGCTAAATAATTATTCTTATCAAGACAAAGGCTCTAAATTATATATTGACAATTATAATCACGCTATTGATGGAATAAGATATAATGTTATTTATCACTTAGACAATCCTAATGCAGGTAAGTATTTTGTGCAATAGAAAAACCCCCCACTGAGAGAACGACAAAAGAAAAGAAGCATATTGTGGGGGGAGTATAAAACTAAAATGAGTTGCAAATATATAACAATAAACTAAAAAACAACAATTTCTATTATATAATATATGAAGGTTAAAATTAAGAAGGAAGGCAAGGTTAAAGAGTTTGATTTAATTAAAAGCTGGGAAGATGTAACTTTAGAAACTTGGTTAAAGTTAATACATTTTCATAAAGGAACAAAGAGTGAAGAAGCAGAAGAAACAATTGCAGCTTTATCAAATATTCCTAAAGATTTAATCAAAAGATTGGAGCTAAAAGATGTTGCCGCTATAATGAGTGCAATAGCTGAAGCACAAGAGAATCAGAATAGTTCTTTAAAAAGAATAATACAAGTAGATGGCAAGAGATATGGATTCCATCCTGATCTTGATAGTATAACGCTTGGGGAGTGGGCAGATATTGAAACATTTATAAACCAAAATATAGAAGAAAATCTACCTGAAATAATGGCGGTTTTATATAGACCAATTGTAGATGAAACAGATAGTGGTATTTATACTATTGATGCGTATGATGGCAATATAGCAATACGAGCCGAACAGATGCGAAAGATGTCAGCTGAACAAGTGCAAAGTGCATTGGTTTTTTTTTATCTTTTCGTAAATCTATTATGTCTGACTTCGGCATCATTTTTGATACTCAAGCAGAAGGAAATGAAGAAGCAATAGCTACTGAAAGCTTTGCTGAAAAATGGGGATATTTTGGATTATTTTATAGATTATGTAATTCAGATATTTCAAAGTTAGAACAAATAACAAGGCTTAACGTAGTTGAAGCGTTTACTTGGTTAAGTTATGAAACAGATTTAAACTCGCAAAATAAAGTAAAATATGGCAGTAAACAATAAAACATATAATAACGTAATAGATACTCTTTGTAGGCTTGGGCAATATCATCAACAAATAACTACAGTTTCTGTTGGAGATATATTTGACATTAACATAGAAAAGATGGAAAAGATGCCTCTACTACATATAAACCCTTTAAACGTAACAACAGGAGATGCAGAGTTAGTGTATAACTTCCAGCTGTTTATTTGTGATTTAGTAAGTGAAAAAGAAAATTGGCAGACCTATCAAGCAAAGGAGCTAACTAAATTACTTGATCCTAAAAACAATGAGCAGCAGGTATGGAATCAAACACTGCAAATTTGCACTGACTTTATAAGCTTATTAAGGCATAGCTCTAGGCAATCATTAGCAGGAGTTAATGATATTAATTTCCCTTTATACTTCACGCAGGATCAATTTACAATAGAGCCATTCAGTGAAAGATTTGATAATCTGCTTTGTGGCTGGACGTTTAACATAGGTATAAAAGTTATGAATGACTTTACTACGTGTGCAAATGAAGATGGTGATTTAATACCTGTAACAGATTTAGGAGCTGGATATTAATGTTTAAGTTTAAGATATGGAAAATAGAGATACAATTAATACCACCAAAAATAACAATCAAGCTATGAGTTATGATGATGTAATAGAAAAGCTAGAAGCTATAAGTATAAAGTTAAAGTCTTACACAGACTATCCTGAATCAGCTAGTAATAATGCTAAGAAAGCTATTAAGTATAAAGAAGAAAATGGTAGTAGTTGTGGCACAAGAGTAGGCTGGACTAGAGCAAGACAATTAGCAGACAAAAAACCTATTAGTAGGGATACAATAGCAAGAATGGCATCATTTAAAAGACATCAACAACACAAAGATGTTCCTTACTCAGAAGGATGTGGCGGTATTATGTGGGATGCTTGGGGTGGTTCTAGTGGTGTAAATTGGGCAATAAATAAATTAAAACAAATAGATAAAAAATAAAATTATGGCAGCAGACTTAACAGTAACAATTTCCGAAAGTGTAACCATTAATGGTGCATTGAGAGGATCAACAAACAATTTAACAACAACAAACATAGTAGATACTTTTGAAAGGATATTGACTTGTTCACATTCACAAACAACTACAATAGCTCTTTTTGGTTCTACACCGCACTCAGCAGCAGGAGCATTAGACGTAGAAAATTGTAAGTATTTAAGAATCACAAACCTAAGCACAACAGAAGATATGAAATTAGCTTTAGTAACTTCAGGCACTAATTACCAAGTTACAGTAAGAGCAGGTGGCTCTCATATTTTGTTTCAAGCTGAAGAAGGAGTTATTGGCGAAGCTGACGCAACTCCAGCTTTTGGAACTCTTGCAGACATAGTAACTGTGCAAGTTAGACCTTCAGGAAGTGCAGACTTACAAGTTGAAATATTTGCAGCAATGGTATAATGAAAACTGAAAACTTAGAAAGGTATTTAAATAGTTTTGCTAAACAAGTTGTAAAAGAATCTAAAGATATTTTACGAACTAAAAAAGGCAGCACTTCTTTAGCTGATTCAATTAGAGCAGTTGTTAGTGATGATTCTAATGGATTTAGCGTAAAGTTTTATATGGCAGACTATGGAACTTTTGTTGATAAAGGGGTTTCAGGAAATCAGAATCCAATATCTTATTCTGATGGAACTAAAACAAAATCAAGTCCTTACAAATACACAACAAAAGGACCTCCAATTGACATACTTTCTAAGTGGATAAAAAAGAAGGGAATACAGCCAAAAGGATTAGGTCGGGGGCGTTCAAAAAAGACAGGTCAATTTATCTCGGGGTTTGCTTATTTAATAAGTAGAAAAATAAAGAGAGAAGGAATTAAAAGCCTTAGCTTCTTTTCAAGACCTTTAGGGATTAACTATAAAGATTTAAAAAACAATCTTTTAAAAAAATATTCCAAAGACATACAAACATATTTAACAACATTTACAAAATAAAATAATATGGCAGTAACAGTAATAGAACAAGCACCAATAGTATTAAGCAACCCGCAACCTGTTGGGCAAGACTTTATTTTTGTAGTTTCAAACTCAACGGCAGTAGCAAATGAAAAGAGAGTTAAATTTATAGCTCAAATTCACGTTAGCGATACAACACCACCAAATCCAAATACAACTACACATTTAAAAGGAACGTTTAAAACAACGCCTAATAACGCAGGAGTTGGAATGTTTAATGTAAGGAATATTATAGAGAATTATGTTAAGGCAGATAATATGGCGGCAGAAGATAGTGAGTATAAGGGAGTTGCTACAGATGCTCAAAATCCACATCCTTTACACTTAATAGATGATTATTCAAAAGGAGATAATATTGCTAGGTGGTTGCAAGTTCGTTTTTCTGTTGAATATTTAGATGCTGATACAGCTTCTTCTTCTTTTAATAAAGTAGTAGAAGATGTAACTACTAGAGAGGATAGCAACCTTTTGCAATATTTTAACGCTTACTTAAAATATACAGATAAGTTATTCAAGGTAGGAAATAATTTCTCTTTTGATATTTCTCCCTATTGGTTGTTTGACAATACAAAAAAATTCTTATCTAATGCACCAACAGAGCAATACGCTAATATAGATGATTATGGAACTTTGGGTTTTATTCCAAATGTTTTAGGAACAGGGCAGATAGATAAAATATATATGTTAGTTGAAGATAATACGGGTGCAGGAGTTGTTTCTTTATTTTCTATTTTTAACGCTGCCAATGGTGCTACTTCAGTTACAAGTTCTTTTATAAACACTAAGCTTTTGTATGTAGGATGTTTTCCTGGAAACTTGCAAAACAGAGGTGATGCTTCTTTTCAAGCTGCTATAGCCAACGGAAGTATTTATGGTGGTAAAATTAAAGTAGTTGCAAGAGACTCAGGTGGTAATGATATATCTCAAACTTATACAATAAACATTAATTGTCTTGATAAATTAGGCTATGAGCCTATAAGACTTTGTTGGCTAAATCAGTGGGGTGCTTGGGATTATTATACCTTTACTAAGAAATCAACTAAAACAATATCTACACAGGGTTCAACTTATACTCAGTTAGAAGGAACATGGAATGAGAGTTATTATAGAACTGATACTTTTAAAGGTGGTAAAAAATCTTTCAGAGTTAATGCAACTGAAAAAATAAAAATAAACACAGATTTTGTTAGCGAAATAGATAACGTAATGTTTGAAGAACTTACAAATAGTCCTGAAGTTTATATACTAGAGGGGTTTCAAGATGATCCTGGGGGTGTTGGCGGAACAGGAACAGGTTTGTTAAATAACTATGTTACTCCTGTTAGATTATTGACTACAAGCCTTACAAAGAAAACGCTTGGCAACGACAAGCTAATACAATACACATTTGAAGTTGAAAAAACTAAAACACTGAGAACACAATCAATATAATGGCAACTAAACTTATATTATATCCGCAAACATTTAATGGAGAGCTTGACCCTATTTCTATAAGTGCAAATGAATTTATAGTTGATGGCAATACCTTTTCTACTTTAAATACAAGTGTTTCAAATACAGATAATGTTATTTCAACGAATTTTATTGTTACTACTTACCCACCAACTAATGCTAATCAGTGGTATAGGTATAGATTGACAACAACACCTCAAGCAGCTTATCCAACTGCCACTAGTGGCAATATGATACTGTCAACACAGGCTGCATTTTCAGCTTCTTTTGCATATCAAAGAATAACTAATTTGACAGTTGGACAAGCATATACAATTTTTGTCAAGCCTTTAACTTCAGCAACAGGAACTTTAGGCGCACAAGCTTATGATGGCTCTTCTGCACTTGGTCAAAATGCCATAGTAAACCCTACTTCATCTGATTTACTTACTTCTAATTTTTTAGCTACAAGTTCAAGCATTACTATTATAACTAGATTTTTTTCTGCTACTACTACTACCATAGAAATTGGTTATGTTTCTGTTTTGCCTGCTGGGCAAACTCCTAATATAAGCTTATCAAACGGACAAGTAATATGCGACCTGTATGAAGATGAGGATATACCCTTAACTTTAAGTGTAGATGATTTTAAAAATGCAGCCGAGCAAGTGCAGTCTTATTCTAAGGCTTTTAATTTACCTGCTACAAAAAGAAATAATCAAATATTTGATAATCTTTTTGAAGTAACAAGATCAGTTCAAGGTGTTACAGGTTTTAATCCTTATGCTAAGACTAGATGTGAATTAAAGCAAGATGGTTTTATTTTGTTTGAGGGTTATTTAAGAGTAATTGATATACAAGACAAAGAAGGTGAGATAAGTTATAATGTAAACTTGTATTCTGAAGTTATTGCCTTTGCAGATGTTTTAGGGGACAAAGATTTTAACTTAATAGACTTTTCAGAACTTAATCACGCTTATAATTATACAAATATAAAAAATTCTGCATCAGGTATATTAGCACTTGACAATCCACTACCAGCAGGTAGTTATGCAGGAACTGGCTCAACTACAAGCGTTTTAAGATACCCTTTTGTTGATTGGGAGCATTCTTATACAGTAGGATCAAATGACAAGCCTGTTTTGCCTGATATTGAAAGTTCATTTAGACCTTTTATAAAAATTACTTATTTACTAAGAAGAATTTTTGCTGATACAGGTTTGTTTACTTATACAAGTGATTTTATAGATAACAATCCTGAGTTTCAAAGATTATATATGGATTTTAATTGGGGAAGTAATGGCTTTCCTGCTGTTGAAGATAGATACTCTGCAAGTTGGAAAACAAACGACAATACACAAAATCCAGGAACAGGAGCGTTCATTCCTTTGAAGTTATCAACTAATGCTGCTTTAAGTTTATCAAATGCTAATCAACTGCCACCAAATTATGACGAAACTACAAACCTTATTACATCAACCACAACTCACGAAAGATACATTGTTTATTATCAATATAAAGTAACTGCTATTGATACAACAATAACACATAATATAGATTTTCAATGGATTCACACAGAATCAGGAGTTGCCTTACCTGCATTAAATCCTGTAACTGAATCAATTGCAGTAGGCGGTGGAACAAGAACTTATACAGGGTTTGTAGATGTAATATTAAAAAATATAGGAGATACCTTACAAGCACAATTTAAAACAGATACAGCAGCAGGACAGTTTAACTCTCCTTTTGGCACAAGAACTACTTTTGTCCAATCAGGTTTTGGAGCAACTTCAGCTTCTCTAAACGCTTTAAGAGGAGAATTAGGACAGTGGGAATTTATTAAAGGTATTATGACTATGTTTAATTTAGTTTCTATGCCTGATCCTGTAAACCCTAATAATATATTGATAGAGCCTTATAATGATATATTCTTAAACAATTCTGATAGTCAGCAATTAGATTGGACAGATAAAGTAGATGTATCAGAAATAAAACTAAACCCTTTGACTGACTTAAACAAAAAAACTTTATTTAAGTTTGTAGAAGATGATGACGATTATATCTTTAATGTTTACAAAAATTCTACTCAAGGGCATTTATACGGAAGTTTAATTTTTGATTCTACGCTTACAACAGGCGGTCTTTCAAGCGTCTTAGATGGCGAAGAAGAAATAGAAGCTGAACCTTTTGCAGCAACAATAAGCAAACCATTAATGGATCAATTTTATGACTTTATAGTTCCTAGTATTTATTCTTATAATTCTAGTGATGGAACTTCACAAGGTTTTGACAATAGTCCTAGAATAATGTATCATATAGGAACAAGAGGGGCAGTAGGTTCTGGATTAGATTTTGTTTCAACAGTATTTAAAGTTCAAGCACAAAACGGCTCTCCAGGAGATGATTTTGAAGATGAGTTTTTGCAGTTCTGTCATTTAACAGATGTGCCAACAGTAGTAAGTAACCCTCCTGATCCTGATGATACAATAGATTTTCATTTTGGAGAATGTCAGTTACTACAAGAGATGGGAACACCAACTCCAAATAATTTATTTAATATGTATTGGCGACCTTATTTTAATGAGTTATATGATCCTGATACAAGAACTATGACTTTAAAAGTAAACCTAAGTCCTGGCGATATAAATACATTTAGGTTTTTCGATACTGTATTCATAAAAAATAGAGAATTTAGGGTAAATAAGATTGATTACAAGCCAAATGATTTAGCAACAGTAGAATTTATACTTATACCATAATGACAACAGATTTTTTAAAAGGATATACAATAAAACCTGCAACAGTAAACACTTCAGGTGTAGTTCAGTTTACAGATGGCACTAATATAGTGATACCTAATCAAAGGCAATGCGAAGCTTATGGCTACACATATAACTCAATAACAGGAAGTTGTGAAGCTTTTAATTTTAGCTCTACGTTGCAACAAAATATGGGAAGAGTTAAGAATAATATACAAGGAGCAGGTAATCAAATAGGAACAGGAACGAACAACACTTACATAATGGGAGAAGATAATACTGTTCAAGGATTGTCAGCTAATAACATTATAACAGGAACTAACAACTATATTAATAGTGGTGTTAGTAATGCTTGTGTTTATGGAAGGTTAGGAGAATCAACGGCAGATAATTCAATAGTATTAGGTGGTAATGCTCCTACTGATATATTAGGAGAAAGACAAAGCATACATCTTTTATATGGTGTTCAAAGTCTAAACGGCTCTACAATAAATAGTTATTTAAACAATATAGAAGATAGCTTTTTTACTATTCCTGATAATACTATATTTTATTTTCACGCTGATACAGTAGCTGTAAGAGTAGCTGGTTCAGGAGAAGGATCAGTTGGCGATTTTGCTGCTTGGGTAGAAAGAGGTGTGGTTGTTCAAATTGCAGAATCAGTAACAGTAAGTAGAGAAAGAGATTTAATTAAAAGCTCAGGTAGTGTTTCTAATTGGCGACCTGCGGCAAATTTTACAGGAACAAACTTTAGAATAACAGTTAGAGGAGATGCAGACCAAACAGTAGAGTGGTGTAGTAACATAAGAATTACACAAATTAAAACAAGACTATAAAATTTAAGATATGGCAAAAGAAGTATTAGAATTAGAAGTTAAATCGAACATAAAGTCTGTTGCAAAAGACCAAAAGGCTTGGAATAAAGAACTTGAAACAACAAAAGAAAATATAGAAGATGTAAACGAAGAAGGAAAAGAGGTAGTTGCAGAGATGCAAATTCTAGGTCTTTCTATTAATGGTCTTAAAACAGCTTGGGCTTCTGCTGCTAAAGGTGCTAAGTTTATGTTTCGTTCTGTTAAAATGGGGCTTATATCAACAGGTATTGGTGCTTTTGTTGTAGCCTTAGGAACGATAGCGACTTGGTTTGCAACGACTAAAAAAGGAGCTGAACTTTTAGAAGTTGCTATGGCAGGTTTTGGGGCTGCTCTTAGTGTTATTGTTGATAGAGTTGCAAAATTTGGTGGTGGTTTGTTGAAACTTATAACAAATACTGAAGGCGGTTTAAAAGAAATGGGCGACAGCTTTAAAAACATAGGTAAAGAAATAGCAGCAGACACTATATTAACTATGGCTTTGACAAAGCAAAATCAAAAGCTTATTGATAGTCAAAGAGCATTAAACGTAGAAACCGCACAAAGAAGAGCTGATATTGAAGAATTAAAATTAATAGCAGAAGATACTACAAAAACTGAAGCCGAAAGACTTAAAGCAGCAGAGAAAGCTTTTAAAATTGAAAATGATTTGCTAGAAAGAAATATTCATAACGCAACTGAAGCAGTAAGACTTGAAAAAATAAGACATAGCACAATCACAAAAGAAGCAGAGGATTTAGATGCTCTTGCTCAGCTTGAAATAACTTTAGCAAATATTAGGGGAGAGTCTACTACTAAACAAATAGAGCTAAACAATAAAATAAACTCAATAAAACAAGAAGGGGCAGCTAAAGAGTTAGAAGCTTTAAACGAGCTAAAAGCTGCTGATGCAGAAAGAATGGGAACGCTTACTTTAATGCCTGCTTTAGTTACTGAAACAAACAATGAAATTGCACAAGCTGATAATTCCGCTTTAGACACTTACTTGAATACAAATAAAACAAAGAAAAAGTCAGATGAAGATGTAGAAAATGCAAAAAAAGAAATAGCTAAAAAAGGACTTCAATTAATAACTGCTATAGCAGGGGAAGGTTCAGCTATTGGTAAAGCTGCCGCTATTGCATCTGTTACAATGTCAGGAGTAGAATCAGTTCAAAATGCTTTTACTACTGCACAAGGTTCTCCAGCAACAATAGCTTTTCCTGCCTACCCTTTCGTTCAAGCAGGGATAGCAGGGGCCTTTAGTGCAGTTCAATTACAGAAGATTATGAGTGGCGGTAAGCCAGGAGGAGGAGGAGGAGGTGGTGGTCGTGCAGCAGCAACCCCTGCTCCACAAATGATGTCAGGTCAATTTGAATTAGGTGGGGGTATTAAGCCTGAACCTGTCAAAGCATTTGTAGTTACAGATGAAATGACAAATAGCCAAGACCAGTTAGCAAACATAAGACGTAGAGCTACAATATAAAAATCAAATAAATATTAATTAAATCTATTATATAATATGCCGTGTAAAGAATGTAAAGATGGAAAGGTAAAATGGGGAGAATCAGGAGAATGTAAATATGATTCTATCGCTGAATGTGAAGCAGCAAATAAAGACTATTACGAAAAGACTACTTCTATTGTAGAATTGGTTATTGATGATGATAGTCAGGAACTTGCTATTGATGCTATTAGTTTAGTATCAGCACCTGCAATTGAGCAAGACTTTGTTTATTTTGGAAAAGAAAAGAATAACTTAACATTCGCAAAGGTAGATGAAGAAAAGAGAATGTTAGTTAGCCCTGCTTTAATACCTAATAAGCAAATATTTAGATATGATCCTAACACCGATTCAGAATACTATGTTTACTTTAGCCCTGATACAGTTAGAAAAGCATCTGAGTTGTATTTAAAACATAACAATCATCACAAAGCTACTCACGAGCATAATGAAAGAGTATCAGGAGTTTTAACAACTGAAAGCTGGATAATCCAAGATCCTAAAATGGATAAGTCAAGACTTTATGGCTACAATTTACCAAAAGGAACGTGGATGGTTTCTATGAAAATAAATAATTCTGATTTATGGAACAAGATAAAAGATGGCTCTTTGAAAGGACTTTCAATTGAAGGTTATTTTTCAGACAAAATGGAAAAGATGTCAGAAAAAGCACCAACTGATGAGGAAATATTAAAAGCTCTTAACGAGATAATAAACGAAAATCAAACAAAGTAATTAACTTTCTATTATATTAAAAAAGAACCTATGGACTTAAAAGAACAAATATTAGTAGCACTTGGCTTAAACAAAGCCGAAGAAGAAATCAAATTAGCTTGGCAATCTAAAGGCGAAGATGGAACTATATATGTTTCAACTGCTGAAGAATTAGAATCAGGTGTAGATGTTTCTGTATTAACAGAAGATGGCACTACAATTCCTTTGCCTGTTGGAACTTACAAAACTGAAGATGGTGTTAGCTTTAGAGTTGAAGAGGAAGGAGTAGTTTCTGAAGTTATGGAATCTGAAACTGAAGAGGAAGTTGAAGCTGATTATGAAGATAAAGAAGAAATGGCAGAAGCAGTAGAATTTAAGTTCCCTGAATCAGAAGCAGAAAAAGCAGATTGGGCTAAGTCTTATGAAGAAATGAAAGACAAAGTAGACAACTTAATGGATGCTATTGCGGATATTAAGGAAAGAATGGGGGAAGGGGATTCAGAAGTAGAAGAAATGGCAGAAGAAGTAGTAGAAGAAACTACTGAACCATCTGCAAATCCAAAAACAATAACCACTAAAGAAGTAGTAGAATTTTCAGCAGAAGAAGAATTAGAAAAACTTAAAGCTGAGAATGAAAAACTAAAAACGGAATTAGCAGCAAGTCCTGCTGATAGTCCAATAATCACAAATAAATTTTCTTCTCAAAACGAAAGACCATTTGCTGCAAAAGAATTAAGCAAAATGTCTAAGCAAGAAAGATTTTTATATAACTTAAATAAATAATAACAAAAAAATAAAAAATTATGGCATTCGGAGTAACGAGTAACTATGCAGGGAAAGCGGCAGGATTTTATATCAATGCAGCCCTCAAAGAAGCAACATCATTGGACTTTTTAACAATGATAGAAAACATCAAATTTAAGAGTAATATCCAAAAATACTCAAATTCAGGTTTAATAGTAGCAGCAGCGTGTGATTTTTCTTCACAAGGTAATCTTACAGGAACTGAAGCAGTATTACAACCAACTAACCTAATGGTAAACCTAGACATTTGCAAACAAGAACTTTTAGATTCTTGGGAAGCATTACAAATGAGAGCAGGAGCAGGAGCACCACCACCAGCATCTTTTGATGACTATGTAATCTCTTATATGGGAGAAATTATAGCAGACGGAATTGAAGGTATGGTATGGGCAGGAGCAGGAACGGCAGCTTCTTTTAACGGATTTTGCACAACTACAACAGGAGTTTTAGCAGCTAATGCTGATGTAACTGATGTTGCAACAGTTGGTGGTGCAGGTTCAGCTATTATTGCAGGAAACGTAATTGAAAACTTGCAAAATACAGTAGCAGCTATTCCTAGTGCAGTTTATCCAAAAGAAGATTTATACTTATATGTAAGTCCTGCAACTTGGAGATTATACATTCAAGCAGTTTCAGCTTTAACTTCATTCCCTTATGCAAATATGAATGAAGATTATACTAAAGTATTTGAAGGAATTAAATTAGCCGTTTGTCCAGGAATGACTAATGATACAATTGTAGCGGCTCAGAAATCTAACATGTTCTTCGGGACGGATCTTATCTCTGATGCTACTAGAATACAATTGATGGATATGGCTCAATTAGATGGTTCGGACAATATGAGAATGGTAGCACGATTCTCAGGAGG
>Ga0209336_10001212_pt1 | contig 12648 bp, 24 predicted proteins | sample LinPmetageLP32_FD_184042 | JGI IMG/M metagenome (GOLD analysis project Ga0209336, IMG submission 184042) | Marine viral communities from the Pacific Ocean - LP-32 (SPAdes) (version 2) | ecosystem: Environmental > Aquatic > Marine > Oceanic | place: Pacific Ocean | collected 2009-08-23 | reverse complement strand
ATAAGAAGAATAATCTCCTCCAGGAAAATTGATGATTGGTGCTTCAGGTACTCTTGTTGCTTTAATGAGATGCCCCAAAACACCGATGTGTGCTACAGCAACTACACCACCAACACTTAATACAACCCACTTAAACGGTGACTTATCCATCATTCTACTAAGGTCCCATGTGTTCTACGTATTTCACGAAGTGCTTCAAGATTCATATCTTTGGTGCCTCCATCATAGGCATGAGCATAACCTTCAGTAATCATTTGTTCGTTGAGGGACACGTCTGCATCCCCAATGTAAAGCCAACCCAGAAGACGCCCATATTTCCCAGTCCCACCAACAAGTTCAGTCCTAACAGACAACTCATCATCACCAGCCAAAGTGCCTTCGAGTTTCTCTTTGAGCCAGTTGGTTGCGTCGATTCCAAGTGCCTTCTCCTCTAGATTTCTCGTTCTTTTCTCCGGTGTATCAACTCCTGCAATTCTAACTCTTTCTTTCTTGTATAAATCAAACCCGAGGTCAATAGTGACATCGATAGTATCGCCATCAAGAACACGATTGATCTCCGTCACTCGGAAGTTGTAACAACTCTTTCTGCTCGGTGGTGTCAGTGCTCCCATGGGATTCCCTTTCATCTATTCCTAGTATATAGTAGATATAATAAGAAACTCCCGCCAAAAGGATGATTATAGAAATAATCACACTCCAGACGGGGTCATTTGGATTTTGTAATGGATGTAATATTAGATTCATATAGGTTCAATAAATTACTTCACATCATTCGACGTGAATTGTACCAGTCATACCTGCACCTTTGTGTGGTCCACACCAAAATTCATAGTCACCAGCATCGGCAAACTTGATATCTTGTGACTCACCAGGGGCAAAAAGCAGCGACTCTCTTGAAAGATCTGGACGTGCTTCAACAATAATATTATGTGGAGGGAGGGCCTCGTTTACAAAGTGTAGTACATCGCCTGTAGAGATTGTGATCTCATTAGGCTCAAATGCTAGGTTACCTCCCGCACCCATTACAACATCAACAGCAAAGACTGGTGATGCCATAAACATAGCACCCAGTAAACAAATCAAACTAACAAATTTTCTCATCTTTTTTCTACAAGGTAGGTTTTACAGGTGGTTCACTATCTTTTGTAGTGAACTGAATTGGTGCTTGTTCAATACGAATAGTTTGAGCAGGTGCAGTCTGTGCTGCAGCAGCAATCAATCTTTCCATATCTGCTTTACTGATACCACCATTTCCTTTGGAAGAACCGTCACCATTTTTCTTTGCTGCCTGAACACCAAAAGTCGCAAGCACTCCGGTGAAGACACTTGCGATAAAAGTAGGATCTAGTTTTTGCTCGGGAATACCAAGTACGGGTGGTAACTGGATGTACGCCAACGTGAGTATTCCGCCGCTCCAAACAAGGATGCCAAGCCTAACAAAAGTAGACAGAATATCAAGCTGTTCTTCTTTGTCACTTGCGGCCTCCTTCATCTTTCCAAGAATACCTTTCTTTTTAGGATCTTCCTTCTTGACTTCCTCTGACATTCCGTGTAGAGCAACGCATTTCTATTTAGAAATATACCCCTCTTTGACTAGATACTTTCTTGTCAGTGGAGTTGGTTCATATTCCATCCACATCTGACCAGCAGCACAAGCATTCAGGGCATCAGCAGTCATTCCTTCAGTCTTACCTGCCCAAGTTGCTTCCTTCTCCCATGGCCATGCTGACGCAGGATACGCGCTCTCTACCATCTCACGCCATAACATAGGGACAGTATCTTCTGGCATAATGAGAGCAATCAAACTATTGTTGATAGTGCCTGCCATGCAATCTTGTGCAGCGTGCCATCCTTCATGTCTCATCACACTCATCAATACACCAGGGCGACGCATAAATGTTTTGTTGAGGAAGAAATTATTCCCTACAGTATGATAAACTCCACGATGTCCTACTGGAAAATACTTCTCATCTGCTAAAAACACTTTAACTCCGACCCTGTTAAGGGAAATAAGCATGATGTTGAATTCAGTAGAAACAGGAGTAAAGTCAGAAGTATTAGGATACTCACTAGAAATATCCAAAAGGTTAGTGACTTCTTCGACTCCATCAGTACATTCCCGTAGTAACATACATCCCATAGAATCATTAGTATAGAAACCTTTGGTAGGTTCTGCAAGCACAGGAACGCTCAAAAACGTTGCTGCGATTACTGCTAATAGTTTTTTCATTAGAAAGGAAGACCAACAGGAGGAACAGCACCACCAGTTGCACCAGGAATTTCTGGCATCTCTGGCATCAACCCTTCAATAATACCCGGAATTGCTTCGGCAATTTCTTCTACTGCTTTCTCTCTCGCTTGTTCAATCATGACATCTGCATTCTTATAAAGATACCAAGCACCAGCAACACTAGCACCAGATACTAAAAAAGAAAACGCTGCCATCAAATTAAAAACTTTTTGCATAATATGCCTCATAGTATTTTGTAATTCCATTGCAATTTACATTGCCTTGAGATACCCAGTCATGGGCACACTCATAAATGGATTTGTTAGTATATTTAGATTTTCTAGAATAATCTAAATTTTTACCATATTTGTCAATTAGAATGAATAATGCTTGTTGTCGCACCTTCATGCTATCGTCATCTTTGATTTTATTCCTCATGAGAGTATCATTTGTTTTGTAAAATCATAGGCGTAAGTATCACGCGAACCACGGATACCCCATCCCAACCAATAATAGGATGGAATCATATATTTTGCAACCGTTTGTCCACTACCTTCAAAGTCAGGGAGAGTCCTCACAAAGATGTCTTCATTAATCATATAACGAGTCTGACATTCAAGGGTACTGGGGTCACACCCATACTTACTTGCGAAGTTACCTAACCCCAAATAACGGTTCTTAGAGGTCCACTGAATGATCCCGTAACCACCCCGATGGCAATCAGTGTAAGGAACTCTAGCACCTCCCTCACATATATTGGCAGTGAACTTACTTTCCTGTTTAATGTTACCCAGGATCGTTGCCAGGGCATTTCTATCTTTGATTTTTGTGCCACGTTGTAATTCTTTTAAAACGTATTGTTCTTCTGGCGTACACTCAGGACAAATCCATGTCTTTGGAGATTCGACTACTACCTCTTCTACAGGAGATGGTGTTTGCACTATTTTATTATTACTACTTAACCAATTAATTCCAGATACTAATGGAATAGCAATAGCAACTAATCCAATACTGATAGTGTTGATCATGTTCTTCATAGGGTGACTAATATATTAGCATAGAAAAAGGAGACCGTCAAGTCTCCTTTATATATCAAATCGGATTATATGCTGGAGTCATTAGTCCACCGTCTGGTGGTCCATCATCATCTTCATTAGTTTCCATTAATAATAGCATAAAGAATAGGGGTGTCAAGAAAAAAATAATTGCCTGGGCCCATTCAATACTCATACTTTTGTTCTATTTGGGGTCATTGCTGCTGCTGCTCCAATTGGAATTAGGATTAAGAATGCTACTGCAAGAAATCCCATTACCAAATACCTGGAATAATTTGCCCACTAACGGCATAACTACCCATTGCGGCAATGACTCCGATCATTGCTGCCCATCCGTTAATGCGTTCTGCTTGTTCGTTCATTGTTTTAGTTCCTGTGTGTTGTTGTAAATAATGACTCTACCATTTTCATGAGTGAACATTAGTTCATCATCATGTGCCCAGCAGAGTTCTTCGTATATGGCATTTAATCTCTCCATGTCCTCATAGAGTTGATTTGAATTAGGCATTGTCAAAGTGTTTTACAATGACTTCAATTCGTTCTTCTTCATGCGCGATGACATCAAGTTGATCCTGAATGGCAGCAAGAACATCAGGATGCTCACCGATACCTACAGGGTTTTCTAGATAAACTTCTATGTTAGCCTTTGCTTTGGCAATGTTACCGTTAGCATCAGCACGAAGTGCATCTAGGATTTTAAAACGGAGAGTGACAGACATTAGTAAAGTTCCTCTTCTTTTTCAGTTTCAATTACACAATCACTTGTTGGATAAGCAACACATGTAAGAACAAATCCCGATGCCATCTGGTCATCATCTAAGAAAGATTGATCGGTTTGGTCTACAGTGCCACTGACAATCTTACCAGCACAGGATGAACACGCACCCGCACGGCAAGAATAGTTCATATCAACTCCACCTTCCTCAGCAGCGTCCAGAATATACTGATCGTCTTCACAAGAGATAATGGTATCTCCATCAGGAGTTCGGAGAGTAATCGTGTATGCCATTAGTTCGGTATAAAGTTAGGTTAAGTATATAGAAAGTTTGATACGTTGTCAAGTATCATCCACTAACTTCAAGATAAAATTTGGTTTGATCACTCTTAGAGTTTTCGTAAGATGAAATATCACCGTATTCTTTGTGGTCACCGTAACCAACCATTCTGCCTTTAGTGTTCTGCAGAGCAGGCATAAAGACAATAAAAAAGAATACTCCTGGGGCACCAACTAAAAGGGCACCACCAATCACATAATAAGTCAGAATTTCAAGTAGAGAGGGTTCCATCAGTAGGTTTCAGATAGGTTTTCAATAGAATAGCAAAGCAATACTAAAAATGCAATGCTTGTTAGGGTAAAAGCAAATTCAGTCATCAGAATCCGAAGACACCAAAGAAGAATACACTACCGGAAGTAGTATAAGAGATAACAGCAGCAACAAATCCAAGCATAGCAGTGCGTCCATTTAATTTCTCTGCTTTTTCAGCGTAGGATTCATAACCATAACGCTCTGCGTCGGTCTGTGAAACATACATCGTTGGTTCTTTAGCGAACAGATTCTGTTGTCCACGGTCATTGGTTGTTACAGTCATGTTACACTCCGCAATGTTTCTTTACATATTATATAGGAAACATAAAGTTTTGTCAAGGTTCCCTAGCATATCAATAATCACTTATATACTCTTTACACACCTTCTTATTCTTAGTACAAAACTTTTTTACATATGATTCGACATCCGATTCCAAAGTCCTATGTGCTTCATTATGCACATGGCCTACAAATAACAATAGTCCACCTATCATGAGGACTATATGCAGTACTGGACTGCTTAGAGAAAAAACAATTCTTTGTTTATACGACATAAAAAAAGGGGACCATTACAGTCCCCTCCGATATTATATTGTAGGGTCAGTAACTCAGAAAGAGTACTTAACGCCCAACTTACCACCAACGTTCAGTTCGTCGTCGCCAGCGATTTCGGTCGTTAGGAAGGAAACCTCACCATATACGCCCAGACCGTCCGAGATGGCAACGCCAACACCTGCCTTACCAGAGAACTCAGTCTCGGTGTCAGCACCGTCAGCGGCGACTACCGCAGGACCACCCTGAACATAGTAGGAAGCAGACTCACCAATAGCGCCTTCATATCCCACATGGATATCTGTCGTTGCGCCGGTATAGTCGTCTGCCGCCCAACCTGCATTGGTCTCTACGTTGACGTAGGGACCGGCAAAAGCAGCGCCAGCGGAAAGTGAAAGAGCAGCAGTTGCTGCGAATACAGATTTGATCATTTGAATTACCTTTAGTTACTTGCGGAATGAATACCCGCAGATGATAAGTCTCTCGACAAGAGACTGTGTATGACAAAGACTAGCGCAAGCAATTGGGGCATTCGTCTTATCGAACTGGCACTGTGCCAGTTGCCACATTATTTAGTATAGTAGAAACCTTCAAGTTTGTCAAGTGGGTTGGGTTTCTACTCTCTGAGACGGTTCTGAAACTCGTCCTAGATAAGGATCATAGTTCATAAAGTCCTTTATGTCAACCGTTGCTCCAGTCTGAGACCAGTATCCAAACTGGGCTTGGTAGTTCTGCTTATGGAAAGCATCAACGTGGTCGGGATGAATACTAGAACCTAATTCTGTGCGATAAAGCAGCAGGGGGATAGCAAAGGTATTACCTGAATTATAGATAAGGTCGTCTGCAACAGGACGTGGTTTCACATTCTGGTCTAGTTTATATTTGTCTCCACGACAATGGAGTCTTACTAACTTCTCTGCGTGATAACGAGTAATGATATAACAGGCAGTAGAGAAATCATTTACAAATCTCTTGTGAAGTTTAACATGGATATCTCCTGTGGAAATGATTGCAATCTGAACCACATCCCAATCATAAGGGAAGTGTCCGTAGAAATCACTCCAAGTAAAGTTCCAATACCGAACTAAGTCCAGAGAACAATCATCTTCCATAATCACCGCATAAGGACTATCAGATGTATCAAGGTAATGCTTAATTGCTTTTAGATGTGAAGTAGTACAACCTACCTCACGACTAGTCATATTATTAGGATACCTTCCCTTAAGAATATCACTTAAGTCATCCTCTCTACCATCATAAGCAGAGATACGTTCATAGTTCTCAATCTCCCAATACTTAAATTGAGATTCCATATACTCACGTCTTTCTGGTTGGTCATCCATATTAACATAATAGATAGGACCAATACCTTTCAACTTGAATACAGATCTGTTTTTATCAGAGTTATCATAATCAATCATATAACTTCCCATCCTTGACAATAAAGGTCTTTAGTATTTAAGTGTGCGTTGTTAGGTCCGAACCATTTAGATGGAGCAATGACTTTACCAGCATTTGCCAACCATGCTCCCCACCAGGAGAATGATGAGTTAGCAATAATAAAATCACTACACTGGGTCATCAGATACAGGTCATGATATGGTCCTGCTGCCTCTGATACAAGGAATCTTTCACTATTAAATAAATCTTGTTCCATGCACCACTTTGGATCATCACTAAAGATGACAACCTGTCTCTTTAGATCAAATTTACTGAGAGATTTTTTATAGTAATCAAGAGTTTGGTTATAATGATTATCAGAATTAATTAAAAAATCACCTCTACGTATATGTAACGCAATAGGTTCTTCAAAACACTCCTCAACAATCTCCTTACACTCATCAATAATATATTTTTTGAATGTAAAATTCTGTCTAATCTCTTTAGCGCAGTGTTTGAAATATCTCTCTGTCTGAAAAAACCCATAGAGAGTATAATCAACAGTTCTGCTACTATGAAAAACGTCATGATTAAATTCAAAACCTTTCTCCTGAACAACATAGTCTGTTTTAAGGAGACCTGTGTTGTCTGGTTTGATATCAAAGCAATCAAATAGTTCAATCCTCAACTTGTTGCCAAGTCCATCTACAAGAACTTCATCATGATTTGGAATTGTAAAAGTGACACCTGTATAACGTGCAACTCCAAGTGTTGCAGCATACTGGAACATCTGATTACCCAATTGTCCCATCTTGCCAAGGTAATTAAATCCTACAGTCATTCTCTTCCCTCAGGTAAATCTTTTCGGTCAAATCCTGAATACTCTCTATGAATATCATTGTGGTCAAACTGTGCCCAGTAAATTTCAAACCCTATACCATCTTCAAGAACTTCAAATTGATGCAAGTATCCAGGTTCTACAGCATGATAGTCGCCAGGTTCTAAAATAGTTTCATCAATAAGGTTCTGACAATGCCTCCAGTTCCTAATTAATAGTTTACCAGATACAATATAGAATCCATTCCATTTAAATTTATGCATATGTTTTGAGCACACGCCACCCTTCTTAAAATCAATTCGGTGAAATTCTAATGAATTATTGGCACAGATTAATTCAGTTTTACCCCAGACCTTTCCTTGTTTCATTTCAATAGTAAATTACAAATATCAATTGTTCTATCAAATCCTTCTATAGAATCCTCTAATAAAATATCAATATTAGAATTATAATCCTTAAAGGTTTCATAGTCAACACTGTTCAAGAGACAATCAATCCAACAGCTAGATGGGTAGGTAACATAATATTTCGATCCAATAGAATATAGTTGAGACCTGTTTAAATTATTTTTTTCTAACCAGGCATTGTCTACTAGAAACTTATTTTTATTCTTAAGTATTTTAGTCAGTGTTGGATGAAGTTCACCACCATTAACAGTGGGATGTCTAACAAAGTAACATACACCTTCAGAGAGTTCTTCTATCCTCTTCCAAGTCTCATCTTTCCACTTTGTAGTATAGATACCAGACCACTCACCACCATTGGTTTCCAACTTAATATCCTGATAATTTGGTTTATCAAACCCATTAGTAAAAAAGAATACTTTACTACCTTCATTACAATCAGTCTTGTCATAGTAATGATTGGGGATGCCAACGGAAATAAATTTATCTATTGGAGTAGTTACGTCATCAAGAATATGCTCCCCCTTAATCCAAGTAAGAACATAGTCAGCACTAAAATGATACTTTCCTAATCTTGTAATACCTTCTTGAGAAATACCATGCTGTATAGCAAACGTCTTACAGGATACTTTCTTACAAAGATTATAATCAATACTATGATAGACATTACTAGTTCCTGATGTTACTAACATAGAGTTAGCACTAATAGAATAATCAATCAATGCGCTCTCTTGATCTATATTCATTACATAAAAGTTTTCATACTTATCAGAAAACTCATTAATCTTATAAGAAAGAGAGTCGTTAATTACTTCACTGAAATTAGTATAGAGCAGAACCTCATGCTCATTATCGCAGATATATTCAATCATAGGAATCAAAAATCTAAGATGATTCCTAGTCATAGTACATAATAATATTTTCTTCATGAATCAACTCTCTTGATAGCAAAGATTAAATCATCATATCTATCTTTTACATATCTAAGATCAACTTTATCATAAGTATAGTTTCCTTCAAGTGTTTCCTTTACTTCATCAAAGCACGTTTTTAAATCTTCAAAGTCTTCTATCTTCTGAACATCCTCAATAAACATTGTTCCTCCATCTCTCAATAGAGGAAGATAATACTCAATACACTTTTTCTGAGACTCAAGTGTATGCGGACCATCGTCAAAGACAATATCAAAACCGTCAGGAAATAAACTCTTAACTTCTTCTATATTATCAAAGTCATATGCATCACAATTTACATAGGTAAACCTATCATTATCCATAATCTCCCAACACTTACCATTCATAGTCTCTTGAATATCAAGGAGAAGCATCTTTGATTTTGGAAGGAAGTCATGCCACAAAATAGCAGAGCATCCATAGTTAGTTCCAAGTTCTAAAATAGAAACTTCCTTATCAACGTACTCAGAAAGATTTTCTTCATAATAATCACAGAACCCATGCCAATCATTTTTGTCTGTGCCCCATCCACCAATATGTCTTCCAGAAGAGTCATACTTTCCATTGAAACCATTCATATCATATTTTTCAATGATATCTACTAGTTGATTTGTCATTAGTTTTTCTGGTATAATTAAGTATAAGGTTTACAAGTAAAATGATAAAGATTTTTATTGGATATGACAAGAGAGAAAGAACAGCAACTTCTCTTTTAATTGATTCGCTGAACAAGTACTCATCATCGCCATTATCTATAACTCTTATAAAGAGGGAACAGTTAGAAGGAATCCTAACCAGACCCAGAGGTCCATTAGACTCTACAGATTTCTCAACCTCAAGATTCCTTACTCCATACTTATCAGAGTATTCAGGTTGGTCTATCTTTATGGATTGTGATATGCTCTTTCAAGATGATATCACAAAACTGTGGAATCTACAAGACGATAAACATGATGTAATGGTAGTCAAACATCAATACATTCCTAAGTCTGAGAGAAAGTTTGATGGAGAGAAACAAACACCATACACCATGAAGAATTGGTCTTCATTAATGATGTTCAATAATAGTAAGTGTCAAAATCTTACACTTGATTATGTGAACACGGCACATGGATTAGACTTACATCAGTTCAAATGGGCATCAAGTGTAGGAGAACTTCCTAAGACTTGGAATTGGTTAGCAGATGAATATGAATATAAAAAAGATATATCCAATGTCCACTTTACTCTAGGCGGTCCTTGGTTTCATGATGGAATAGGATCCTATAATAAATCGGACTATGAGGATACATGGAAAGAATATCATAAAGAATGTACTGATTACCTATTCTAGATTTCTAACTCTAGTATTGAGATTGATAATATCTTTCTCAATCTCCTGAATTTTTTGCTCTTGACACTTTAACCAATCAAAATACATTTCATATTCAGTGTCAATATCTTCAGGAGATTTGATATTGCTATCTAAACCATACCGTTCTGCGGCCCATGGGGGAGGAGTAGATGTTTTCCATGGATATATCTTATACTCCAAGTCTGCAACTATTCCCCATAAGACTACTCGTAGCTCAAATAATCTTCCTTTCATTTAAGTGACATCATACGTTTAGCATTTAAATATACAGGGTCATCATATTTTCTTCGACCCTTCCCTGTCCAGATTACTGTTCCATCTCTAAACTCCCAGTCCATAAAGTTGCCATTAAATACCGTAACATCTTCCCGAGGAATATGTTCCACAAGAAGTTGATTCAAAGCAACTTGATCTGCATACCAAGTATTAGGAAGTGAATTAATAATTTCAACTAAAGTTCTAGTCTTATCAATGTAAGTATTATCAAAATAAACAATACCTGCAGCAATCTTAGTTCCTTCTTTAATCCAGTCAGTCAAGTAAGTTACTGGTTTTCTTACAAACAATCCACAAGGTTTGGTTGGAAACTCAAAATCTTTCATGACAAGACAGTCAATATCAAGAACCATAATCCTCTCAATATTTTCTAACAGGAATGGAAGAATAAAAAAACGAAGAGAAGCATAGATACACTTTCTCTGATCCTGGTCTTCCGGCAGATCTATATCATTAAAAGTAAATGACATTGATGTTGAAATCTTTTCTCGGTAAAATTCAATGTCCGCGTATACTTCTTTGGTTGGATTTATGACATGAACATGTACAGGTTTACCAGATTTATGCGCTGAGTTAATAAATGGTCCCGCGTGGTCTACAAAGTATTTGCTGTCACACGCAGCAAATACACATGGTTTTGTAGGATAGTTCCCATAGATATCTTTTGATTCAATATTCATCATGACTTGGATAGATGATAAACTCCAATCTTAGGTCCTCCCCAGAATCCTTTAATATGTGGGAATGAATTCATTACTTCTTCGTGAGACCAATCAGGTTTTACATGAATTTCATACGGATTTCCTTCATCAGCACCTTGAGGCATATAGATGATGGGAATACTAGTATACAGATTGTCAGAAATCTCTAGAAGATCGTTCACAAGTTTAAGTGCTTCTTCCTTTTTCATATGCTCAATAACATCACCAGCAAAGGTGATATCAGTTTGACCAATCCTCGAATAGTCAAATGTTCTTACATCTTCCAGATAGAAGTTGTCATAGATTTCATCAAGTTTATACTTAGGAACCCATGGTTCCCAGATTTCAACACCATACCATTCACAATCTTGAAGGTTTTCAAGGTTTTTAAATAAATTTAAATATGTTCCTTCACCAACAGCAATATCTAAAATCTTTTTATGCTTTGGAGTTACATCAGAAATCCATTTACGAATCTGATCCTTTCCTTCGTAATCACTTCTAGGCATTTTTACAATTCAACTCCCTTTAATAATAGCATACTTGTCAAGACAATAGTCAATTTCATCTTGAATATTTTTATCGTAGGTACTTGAGATTTGATTCTCATGTACCCTATTAGAAATCAAAACATCTTCTAGGTAAATAGGATCACCAAAATTAGATTTAAGATTATAATAATAGTCACAATCCATCATCATTACTAATTTCTCATCAAACCTAATCTTATCAAAACATTCTTTTCTCATACTCAAAACAGAAGGAGAACTAATTGAATTTACTCCTTCTACCATTTTATCATTCCACTTTGGAAACATATCCCAATAAAAGTTATATCCATCATCCTTAGTGTGATTACATCCATTCACTAACCACATACTATCACTCTTATCAAACTCAGAATGAATTTTTTCTAATGACTCAGTATCATAAAAGAAATCATCTTGGAACATAACTTTAATAATATCCCCGGAACACATCTCAATTGCTTTGTTTGTGTTAGCAGGTCCATTACCTCTGTCAATTTCGTTCTTTGAATAAACAATTTTAAATTTACCTTCAAACTGTTTTAGTTCTTTTACAACTTCATTACCTATACTATGATCAGATATACAAACTTCAAAATCTTTATAAGATTGTATTTGAATTGTTCTCAGAAGATCGTTAAGGTATTCCGACCCTCTGCCATTAAATTCCCAGGTAGGGATAGCAATTGAAATTTTCATTGTTCGATCTGCTCACCAATCCATGCATATGTTTTGCGGATACCTTCTTCAAGTGTTTGAGAGTAGTCCCATCCAAGTTTTTCCCGAATAAGATCATTATTAGAATTGCGACCACGAACTCCAAGAGGTCCATCAATATGAATTTTGGTAACTTCCTTATCAGCAACCTTAGCCGCAGTCTCTACCAATTGATTAATAGTAACCATTTCCTCAGAACCAATATTAACTGGTCCCGTAAAGTCACTATCCATCATTCTTCTAGTTGCTTCAATACATTCATCAATGAACAAGAAGGAACGAGTCTGTAAGCCATCTCCCCACACCTCGATTGCTCCACCTGACTCCGGGAGGAAAGCGACTTTACGGCAGATT
>Ga0209336_10001211_pt1 | contig 12649 bp, 17 predicted proteins | sample LinPmetageLP32_FD_184042 | JGI IMG/M metagenome (GOLD analysis project Ga0209336, IMG submission 184042) | Marine viral communities from the Pacific Ocean - LP-32 (SPAdes) (version 2) | ecosystem: Environmental > Aquatic > Marine > Oceanic | place: Pacific Ocean | collected 2009-08-23 | reverse complement strand
TTTTGCCTCTGCCTCTGTCAGCTTTAGTTGCGTTTCGGCTTGCGACTTGGCGGCTTTGTTTCTCAGCACGCCGCCTGCAAGTTCAACCAGCGGCCCTATAAGCGCGCCGATCATTTCTTTGCACCGCCATTAAGATACAGGCCAAACCAAGCCGCACCCGCGCCAACAATGACGCTGACAAAACCAGCCTGCGCATTATTTGGCAAATCCAGCGCCATGAACCAATTGCAAGTCTGGTAGAATACAATCATGTAGCTGACAATCAGCAGGCGCGGCACGATGCGCCACGCGTCTAATCTCTCTGGTGTCATTCAAACTGTCCCTTCAATGCGTCCAATGTTTCTTTGAGCGTCGGGCCTTTGTCTTTAGCTGGGGAATATTTGCACATGAACCGAGAGGGGCATTCACGCCAAGATAGTGTTGGGTAATGCAGTTGTGTCCCGCCATTCGCGTAAACATAAACACAAATTTTTTCGCCATAGACAGTGATCCGTTTGGCAAGCTTGCACTCGGTATATTCTGGCGTTGCCACCCCAGCCAATGTGACCGACAGCACAAGCGCAAGGATCATGTCAAAAACATCCATACGCCCCAAATCATGCAAACCAAAAGCAAAACAAACAGCGCAACCGCCGCGGCAATTTCAATTCGTTGCTGCATTTTTGCGCGCCTTGCTTTTTCTGCTTCAATACGTTCCCGCTTGATCCGACCTCTTAACTTTAAGAGTTCTTCCCAAGCATAAAATCCGCGAGTTTGTATGACGATTTTTTTTAAGTTTTCTTCTAGGTCATCTGCCTTTTTCAGCGCGGCAAATGTTTCAAGTGCTTCCTCGCTGGCCGACGTAAATGGCGATGCTTTTTTCTTTTTATGCTGGCCGCGAACTTCGTCAATTGCGCCCCACATCGCGCCGACGTCTTTCATCATTGACTGCGTGTCTTTGCCTAGTTTGACGCCTGTTTTTATTGCGGCAAAAGCCGTCATGGCAATGGTAATCGGGTCCATGCTCAGCCTCGCTTATGCTTCCGGGCTGACCCGTTTTGGCACGCAATACGCCAGCGCGCGATCTCGTGGCGTCTCATATCCAAATCGTTTGACGATCATTTGCGCCGCAATCAAACAATTTGGCAAACTGGCAAACTCAACCTCTGCTATAATTTGCCGATCAGTTTTAATTCCCTGCCATAAGATAAGTACAAAAACGTGGGTCACTGCATCTTTATTAAAATTGTTACGCAAGTCAGCAAGATCGCGCCTGTGCTGGCAATGAGCACATTTTCAAGCTTTTTAATTCGCGTGAATAGCTCTTTATGTTGAATTTGAACGGTCGTTTGCAAGGCGATCATGTCCTTTTCAAGCTGAATTACGCGGTCTGAAATATCAGCCATTTGGTTTGGTCGGCCATGTTATTGTGTTTGGAAATTCTGATTGCTGTGGCAAATCACGCAATAAATTTCGATAGTTTCGCCATTCGGTTGACAGTGTGAGGTCAGTTGATGCTCTCCAATCAGTTTCAGAAAGTCTGACATTCCGTTCTAATCTTGCTGTATTTGCAAGTGCTACAATGTTTTGAGCAGGTTTGTTTTTATGTGATTCGACAGGTGGCGCAATGTTTCTATCGAAAATTACAGTTTCATTGCCATCGTCATCCCAGTAGCTTTGACCACGGTAATCGTGTTCGACAGACCAATCAGAGCCGTTCCAAACAGCAACTTGATTTTCGCCAATTTGGGGCGGCGCAACGGTTGTACTGTTTACGGGAAATACTTCAAGGCCATCAACTCCAACTTTAGTAATGTTTTTGCTAAGAAACTCATGTGAATCAGAGTCAAAATTATAAATTTCAGTCATATTTCACCTCTTATTTCAAGACCATGTTAATATTCGGTCCACCGTTTCCGACATGACTTGCCACCGTTCCTGTTATTCTCCAATAGTGATCGTCTGGAATGATTGCCGCCACCGTTGTCCTTGCTCCGGCAAAACTGTCACCAGATTCGCTAGTGCCTTTACTGTCAGCAAGAGTCAGCCAAGTCGAATTGTCTGACGAAACTTGAAAACTTGCAGTATTTCCAAATCCCGTAAATCTAGAAAAAACCATTATCGGTTCGCCTTCAGTGTTTTGACCGTTCATAGTGTTTGTTTGCCACGATTGGCTGACACCAACTCCCCCGCCACCGCCTGAAGATGCCGCCGCCCAAGTTAATCCGCCCGTATTGGCGCTTTGTGCTGTAAGCACGTAACCGTTGACGGCCGCATTGCTAACCTTTAAATTAGCTTCGTCAACGACATTATCCGCTATGACAGTTGCGCCGTCTGCGCTGCTGGTTACTTCACCGCTATGATTTGGGTGACTGTAATTGTTAGCTGATGCAGCAATGCCGTCCAGTTTTGAATGGTCTGCATCAGTGAAAACATTTGAATCGGTAGCGGCGTCAACAGCGGCTCTAATTTCAGCGTTAGTTTGATCTGCAGTTGCGCCCGTTTCTATCCCGTCCAGTTTTGTGTGATCAGCATTTGTAAAATTATTCTCGCTTAGTTCGCCATCTTGAATGGAATAAGTAGTGTCGCTGTCAGAGACACCGGCTCCAATTAAATTGCGAATTTCCCCGGCTGTAATTCCTGTTTCCAAAGTTGGTACTGGCGAAGCGCCGCCGCTGCTTATAATAGCTGGTGCTGCAGCGACAGGCAAAGTAGACCAGTTAATGTCTGTGGCGGTGCAAGTTAGAACTTGACCAATAGTTCCTTTTGAAAGTTTATTTGTACCGGTTGCATCACCAAATATAAGCGAGCCTCGAGGTATCGTTGCAAGCAGGTCTATTTCAGTTGTTGTAACCGCTGTGCCTGCTAGTTTATTAATTTCATCGCCTGTTGCTGTGATTGCCGTTGCTCCTAGAGTGAAACCGGCACTTGTAATTGATGAAATTTTGTTTGTTGATTGATCAAGCGTAAACAAATCAATCCAATCTGTATTGGCCTCATTTCGAATTTTTACAATAGTTGTAGTTGTGTCATACCAAATTTGGTTTGCGACTGCATTGTTTGGTGCAGTTGCGCCCGACGAATTGGACGCCAACGCAACTAATGCGTTATTTATGTCAGTCCGTGTCGCGGGAAACAATTGATTCCCTATATTCAAATCATGTTGACTCATATTATATTAATTCCTTCCCAAAGCCCTTTGCAACGTAATCAAAAATAACCGTATTTGTGCTGACTGCGCTGCCCGTGAAAATGTTAATCGTAAATCCAAGCCTTGTTTTGCTTGTGATTGTGTATCGGTCGCCGTCTGCTAAATTTTGGATTGACAAACTGACGCCGGGAACGAGTTGAAACGACCGCGTAAACGTTATGTTTCTGCTACCAGTGCAAGAGATATTGTTTTCAGACAACGTGACATCAGGCATACTGACCGAAGCACTTAGCGCAGATATTTGTGGGGACGCTTGCGTATTTGTGCTAGTCAATTTTATTCGAAATTCAAACGCTCGGGCAGATAAATCAGTCACAGCAAATGGCAACCAATTCGTGTAGGTTGCAACACCAGTCGGATCATCATTTGTATGACGTTCTTCCATTTGGAAACTCACATCGTCAAAAGCGTCTGGATCTCCGTCGAATAATCCAGCCCTAGCGTCAAATGTGCCGCTTGCACTATCAAATGTGCTTGTTTGGTCAAATCTGACCATTGAAACATCACTTGATATTCTTGCAGTATATTTTTGTCCTAGATCAATTTTATTTGCAAAATAATAAATACCTTCGGCAACAAAATTCCCGCCAGACTGCGCAAGCACTAATTTATTATTTGAATCTTTTATTGTGTTTGTTTTTGTTCCAAGAAAATCTGGATGCTCGCTTACTGTCGCAACAGAATCAAAATCTGATATGCCTAAATCAGCAACGACAAAACTTGCTGCGTTTACTGAAGAAATTTGTACGCTAGTTGATGAGTCCACAGCTTTGATGAAATACGTGCCTGCAGCCGCAGGCACGGTGACGCTTGACGTGCTTTTGTCAACTTGCACTAAAGCTTCCGAAAACGAAAACGTTGCCCCGCTTGTTTGATTGGAATAGCGGAGATTGTAAAATCCGACGTCAAGTCCAGCCACAGGCGTCCAATTTAAATGCAACGAAGATCCGACCACGTTCCCAGAAAAATTAGTTACATCACCCGGTGGCGTGGCTAAAGCGTCAACATAAAAATTGCTGATTTCTGTAAAACTACCTCGTATACCAAGGGCATTTATTGCCCGCGCTCGAATGTCGTAATAACCTTGAGCGACCCCAACTATTTCGGACCGCAACGTCCCAATTTCTCCGCTTGAAACAGATACATGTGAATAATTTGTTTCACTTGATTTTCTGTATTGGACCTCAACTTGATCAACTAAAACAGACGAAACAGTTACGTCAATTAGCAAAACTGTTATTAATTTTCCGCGCACTTCGCGCAATTCAGTTGATGCAGCCACCCCGACGTTTGGTACAATAAACGGAGATAATAAATTTGTGTTGTCCTGCTCGTATATCACCCCATCGTCAAATTCATCGTACACGCTCGCTGCGGTTTCTTTCAATCCCAACTCGACGCCAAAGCTTAAATTTTCGTCAAGTCCGAATGCCCAATTTTCAACTTGAAACAATTTATTTGACCAACTAAAACGTTCGTTAGTAATTGAAACGGTATCTCCAACTTGTAACGCTAAAGCTCGCATTCCAAAGCTTGCTTGAATTGAAATTTGTTGCCGATTTGACTCCAACATAATGCGCGCAATTCTGCGCGCTTCAATCACGTTATCGGTAAAAGGCAAATCAATGTCAGCCACACTTTTTTGATTATTATCTGCAACCAAAAACGCTGCATTTGTGACGGGCGGGTAATCAGTAACTTGATAATTGCTTTGTCGGCCTCGGAACGTACCCTTTACCTCGCTATAGTTATCTCGTCTTGAGTGCCGCGTCGAAACTTTTATTCCACTTCGCAAATCATTTTCGTCAAGTGACATAACCGACGTTGTAAATGACGCAGCTTTCATTCTCCATTGCCCTTGTGCGTACCACAATAAACCACACATGGAAGTTAGAATGTTTGTTAAAAGTTCGCCCGGCGTAACTTCAGTTGTAAATGCTCCGTTAGTAGTATATCGCCTACATTCAACCACACCTGTAAGCGTATTAATTATACTTTGTAAAACCGTTGGATTATAAATAAAAACAGTTCCAACAGTGCTATTTGCAGCGCCTAACAACGAGAAATCTGTATTTCCAACGGTTTTGATTTTATATTCGTGTCCAACTATCATTTTTTGAACGGACAGTTCAACAAATTGATCACAAACATTTGCAGCGGTTGCAACAGCCGTGTCATCAATTAGCGTGCTATTTTCAAGTAGCCCATAAGTTGAAACGATATAATCTCTAATACACAGAGCCGGATTGTCTGACCAACTTGTTATTGACGTACGCGGGTCATATAATTTTTTTCCTTTTATTACCGCTGTTATTTCTGGCAATCCGCTAGGAAATGCCTCCGAATCGTAAGTAAATTTAACATATAAATATGCAATTCCGCGCAGTCTGTGATTTGTAGTCCAACTCGTTGATTCGCCCGAAAATTCGGTTACAAGGTCCGCGTCCGCAACTTGATTTGCTGATCCAAAGTGTTTTTTAATTGTAATTAAGGGCGTTGCTGTAGTGACAAACACTCCGAAACAACCGTCTTCTTCGCTGCCCGAGCATGCGTTCCCCCCTGCATCCTGTCTCACATATCTGGTTGACGATTTGAGATATTTTGCTGGTGCGGTAACGTTTCCGTTAGCGTCTAGTGTCACAATTTCATCGTTTAGATAAATTTCGTCAAATGCTTCAATTTCGTGACCAGAAAACGCTAAAATCCGGTGCAAATATTTATTATCACCGCCTGTCGTTGCGTCGAAAACTCTTGCGCCAGCCACGCGCATTTTTCCGTAAATGACTTGATGATCTAGTGCTGACCCGTTTGCGGTTATCAAATAACCACGTTGTCCCGCTGAAACTTTTGGTTGTGACGTAAGCGCAGAAAGAAGAAAATTTACTGCAAAAGATTTTAAAATAGAGCCGAAAAACGTGGACGCTATGTAGCCGATCCCCGCTTTAAATCCCGCGACGCTAAATATAGTAGCTGTGACAGTCACTATATTTTACCTAAAAACTTTAAATAAACTCGCTCGGCTTGCTCAAATCCACACCTTTTTAAAATTGAGTCAAACGGGCGATGGACTTTTGTGTTTATTGTCATGACACTGACTCCATCATTTTTTAGACATTGCTCTGCAAATTTAATCAATTTTATTCCTGTCCAACCGCGTCGGGCGCTTCTTGATAAATATAAAACATCGTTTGCAGCAAAAACGTGGTCGCGGTAATGCGGATTTAGCGTGCTAATCGTAACAAAATAACCAACTAATTTAGTATTTATTCGCGCTGTAAAAATTGATAACTGACCAGATTTTTCAAGCGCTTCATAGGTTGCCCAATCTGGATTCAATTTTATTTGCTCTTTGTTAATTGCAATTTCTTTCCAATGATCCTCGATCAAAATTATAGCCTCGTTTTTGCATTGCGACAAAAACTCCTGTTGAAATTTAGCCTGCACTTCGACCCCAAATAACATCTTTGTCCTGCAAACTCTCGACGTAATCTAAACCCTTGTCATTCGGAAAAATTGATTTCTGATAGGCAGAAGTAAATCTTGCAATTCGTGGCCGTTCTAAATCTAGTAATTTGTTTTCAACTTCAAGTTGAATTGTGCTTGTTTCTACATCTTCAGATATATTCATTTGATCCATATAGCCGGAAAAAATATTTGTCAAAATTGGAACGTCAAATAGTAGCGGCGACGTACTATCAATTTTAACTCCAAAAAAAATATTGCAAATTCTGCCTTGATATTCTTCTCCAAGCGCCAAAGACAAAATTGAAGCTGGAACTCCGCTTAAAGTCAACGACACACCATTGATTGAAAGATCGGAAGTTTCTTGAATTGTAGACATTTTGAGCAATGACCCGACGCCAGCCCAATCATTATTTTGGTATGATAGCACTCCGATGCCTGTCCAAATTCGCAAAACTTTATTGCCGTCAAATAGCATTTCAACCGCAAAAAACGGTTTCAAAACATCGTTATCGAGCGCGCTTGCAAGCGCTGCGCTAATGTCACGAGACATTAAACAGCCTCTACAACAGAGAAAGTCATACCATAAATTGCAAGTTCAGTAACAGACCAATTTGTTTCGTTTTCAGACAATCGAAATACGCCTTTTGTATTTTGCACGAAAACTGCCTGATCATCAGCAATTGTTGTTCTTACAGTCGGCCAAACATCAACAGCGATTTCTCCGCTGCTGTTAGTGTTTGCATCAACCAGAACCTTAAATAATTGCTGCGAACCTCCTGTCCCGGTCTGCAAATAATCACCAGCTTTTAAATATGCTGTTTGATTTGTCGGACAAGAATCAAGGTTAATTACACTTTTGTCAGCGATAGTCCCATTTATTAAAATACTGTCTGCATCGCGTGCAGACCCGCGCGGGGTTGCCGCCAATGGATCGCCCATTTGAAATGTTCCAACCTGACCTTTCAAGGATAACAGAAACGAAATCCATTCTTCTGCTGCTGCGCGTTTCATTGGTGGCAAAGTAACATTTGCCTGCCACATTTTCCCCGAAAATTCTTGCGCCTGACCTGCAAAGGTGAAGGGCGACCTTGAATAGCTCACCGCGCTTGTTGCGGTAAATTCTATTGATCTAATTTTTGTTACTGTTGGCATCGCCAACGGGTAAATAATCGTCATGTCAGAAGCCGCCCGTATGTGCCACCGCGACGTTTCGCATCCAATACAGCTGCCTTTGCGTTGTCTGCAATTTGCGGCATCATTCCTTTGATCTCTGCTCTGACGGTCTGTTGCACGCCTGTGCTGATGTTTATGTTTTGAACAACCGTGACAGAATCGCCACCGCCAGCCATGCGGGTTTGCGTTGGTGAAAGTATCCTGCCATTCTGCGCGGGTACAAATAACTCGCGACCGCTTTCGCCCGTCATGTATGCGTTGCCAGCCTGCACGCTGCCGCCGCCTGCGCGTGTGCGTGTGCCAAATATAGCAGATTTTAAAAATCCACCTACACCGCCACCGAGTGCCGATGTCGCCGCGTTGACCATTTCTTGCACAACTAAAACGCGGTAAAGTTCGCTGATAATTTGCGCCGCCATTGATTTAAAAGCATCCTTCGCACTCATAGTGCCGCTAACTAGCCCCATCATGGCCGATTCAATGCTGCTTTCAACAACTTCGAAAACAGACGCAAATTCACTGGCCGCAACTCGCGCCTCTTGCGTTTTTTGGCGCGCTTGATCAATCATATTGTTTGCCTGATTTTGAGAAATTCTGCCGCTTTCTAATTCTTTGTTAATAATTTCAAGCTGTTCTGCGTATTGTATTGTCGCGTCAACGGCTGGGTTAAGCGAACGCACCAGATCTTCATACGCACTAACTTGCTCCCGTATTGCAGCAGTGCTTTCTTCATCAATAAAATTAATGCCTAAGCCACCTTTATTGGGCGAGGCAGACGGCGACGGTTTTATCATCGGCGTGCCTTCTTTCATGGTCAGTTTTAATGGACCAGTTGGATTAACTAAACTACTTATTTGCGAGTTAATATTGTTAATTTCTGTTGTCAGGCTCAAAAGATCACTTTTTTGCAATTTTATATTTACGTTAAGCATCGGATCAAGGCCCTTTTCAATATCCTGTTTTATTTGCTTTTTTATACGATCCATTAAATTTTGCTTTTCGCTTTGCAGCCTTGCTAATCGGGATTCCAAACTCTGCCTAGTCGTATCGGTTGACTTCTGCAAAATCCCGTCAACAACGCTTTCACGCGGCGTGCGAATATCAGTATCACCCCTTAATTCGCCAAGCACATTTCCAATGACTGCCGAGGCACTTGCCGCAGATGACAATACGCCCAATAGTTTTTCAATCGCCGGGATGCCCGTGTTTATTATAAAGTTAGTCAAATTCTCTAACTCATCCTGATTATTGATCAGCATATTTGTGAAACTTGTTTGTATTGTTGTGCCGAGCGTGTCTAGTTTTGCGTCAAGTGCCGCCGCGCCTGCAACAGTTTCATTTGACATGATCGCGCCAGCGTCCCGCGCCTGCTTGCCGATCTCCTTAAACCCAGATGCATTGTTTCTTAAAAGTGGCACAAGCGCAGTGGCGTCAGATGCCATTGCTTCCATAAAGAAGGTAAAATCTTGCTGGTTTGCGCCTGCTTTCTCCAGTGTGTTGGCATAAAGCTGCAATGCTTGCGGCCCTGATAAATTCCTGAATTGCTCGGCAGTAACGCCAACCAACGGCGCAACTTGCTCAAAGAAATCCTTCATTGGACCGCCCCCGGTCGCAAGAAAATCCCCAACGCGGTCATTCATATCCTTGATAATATCTGACAACTTGTTTTGATCAATGCCGACCGTTTTGGCGGCAAACGCCAACTCTTGAAATTCTTCAGCCGTCGTGCCTGCGATGCGCGCCAAGTCTGCAATCTCTTTGCCAAGCGTAATAGCGTTTCTTGCAGCGCCAACGCTGACCGCCGCCGCAATAATTGGTGCAAGCCGTTTGGCCGCTTTCCCTAAACTGTCAAATGATTTAGATGTGCGGCTTAAATTTTGCTGCGATTTTTTCGCAAATCTGTTGACGTTTTTTGTGCTGCGATCAAGCGCTTTTGTGAGCGCCTTATCCTGAGCGCTGAGAATGATGTTAAGCTGTTCTGCGCTTATTGCCATTGGCCGCAGCCTCCATCATTTGATTTAATTCTGATTTTGTCGGCGCGCCTGATCCCGGTGTCGCGGGTTCGTGCGCTTCTTGCCAACCTTGAAATACAAGGAAAGCATCCTTTGGGATCATGTCGCGAATATCGTCAGGTTTTAGCCCAGCGATTATTCCTGATTTGATCATCTGCCGCACGTTTAGGCGGCGAGGCTTTTCGCTGACTTTTTTTTTGATGCTGTTTCGTCGTTTACGTCGGGCATAAACGCAACGCCCAAAACTGCCTGCGCGATCTGATAAAACCGCAGCAAGCTTTCAGGTCCAGCCGCTTGAATTATTGCATCGGCCTCGGCGTCTTTTTTGCCACCGCCGACCAAGCCAAGCGCCAGCAAGTCGCGCACTTCTTTTGAATTTGGCTTTTGACCGCGATCAAAGAAGCCTTCCCATAATTCAAAGATGCCCCTGTGCTTATCTTCGAAACGTTCAATTTCGCGGTTACGCAAAACAAATGAATAAGAGGCGTCACCGATTGTTTCGACAACGCCTCCCCTAGGTGCTTCAGCGGTTATGCTCATCAATCAGCGACGAATGTGACCAATGTTGAAGATGATAGGCTGATCGAAAACGTCACAGCGCCTTCAGTTTCGCCGCCCATCTCAAAGCTATCTACATGGAACGCGCCATAATATGCGCCAAATCCCGGCACAGTGATTTTAATATTTCTGATCGGGCTTGCCGATAAAACTAGCGTGTTCATTGCATCCAAGCTGGTCGTGCCAGCAAAAATGCCGTCTCCGCTAATAGTCATCTGTTTTAGACCAGACAGGCTTTCGGACCAAATCACGCCAGCTTCAGCGCCATCCACAGGCGTCGTTGCGTCAATTGGCGAGTTATTGATTGTCAATGATTTTGAATTAATTCCTGCGATGGTTGTGTAAGTGTCATCTGCGTTTGCATCGCCATCGGCCTGAGTGCCAAGCGCCAGCAGCAAGCCGCGCCCAAGTTGCTTTGCCATTGTCGTGGCTCCTTCTGTGGGAAAATGGACGTCATCCGACGTTCAAAAGCGGGTGCCTAAGCCGCGAAAAAGGCAGTCAAAAACCTAAGTGGTTTCCATCATCACGTTAAAAGAAATATAGGCTGTATAGCCTCGCCCATCGGCGTCTCTCTCAGCGAAATAATCGTCAAAAATAAGCTCAATCAGGTTAAACCCTGTTGTCGTTACGCTGGCCTCTTGCCTGTGCAATGCAGCCCTGACAGCCTCGACAACTTGCGTTGCTTCAACACGACCTGACGCGCTGCGAGAATGTGCGCGCATAGTTAAATCAACCCGCGCGCCTGTCTTGTCATCAACATCAAATATGCGTGGCTGCACCTCAACAAAACGCAGGTATGGAAACACAACATCTGCAGGCGGCTCGTCATATACGCGCGTAGATATAAGCGCGGTCAGATCGGTATAATTAATCAGCCGCGTGCGAATACCTTTCTGCAGCGCAAGCCCGAAACCGTCAGCCATTATGCTTTCTCCATTCCAATCTTGACCGCGCGTTTGATTGCGCGCTGGAATTTATCGCCAATGAAATTTCGTGTTGTTTGGATGTATTGATAACCCTGCATCGATCCGCGATCTTTGCGGGTTGCGCCATACGAAATGCTGACCTGCCTGATTGCGCTTTCTTTGGTGCCTGTGTTAAAGTTGACAAAACCTAAAACGCCGTTGTCGTTGACCATGACATGGCAGCTTATTGCGTCTATTGTTTTGCCGCTGAGTTTTGGCGCAATCCTGCGCGCAAAATTGCGATACCGTTTAGTTGATCGGCGCGTGACTTTTTCTAATTCCTCGCGCACAGTGTCAGGCATTTTTTTAAACTGCTTTGATAAAGCGCGCTGGCCTGTGACCTTCAAGATGCCACGCCTTTTTCCAAAACAAACTCGCGCATTTCGCCTTTGGCGTCGGCCTGTGTTGCCGTCTGTATTGACCAAGTAATACCGCGCGCAATCACGCGATCTGCCGCTGTGATCGCCGCTGTGACCCTGTCTGAACGGCATAGAAGAATAGCGCGTGCCACGTCTTGCAGTGCGCCGCCCTCAACTTGCCGTTGACCTGTTTTTTCTGTTAACTCTGCAGATCGTGTCGCTAAATCTGACCAGTTGTTATATTCGTTGCCGTATGCGTCAGACCCAGCGTCAAGCCGTTGAAACGTGACGCGGTCGCGCAGCAATCCCGCTCTAGCCATACCAGTGACCCCGGCTCTGACCCAGCATGTCCTCAAACCCATAAGGCAACGTTTTTGAGTTTGTGCCTATCAGTTCAAGTTCACGATTTTCATAATGGTGAGCCACCAGCATCATAAGCGCGTGTCTAATATTTTGCGGGACACTGTGCGACGTGCCGCCATATCCGCAAACATATTCTATTTTTATTGCGTCATCCCGCTGAAATGTTGTCGGCCAATTAAAGCCATTTTTTGGCGCAACGATTTTGCGCGTTTGGGTGCCGAGAACATTATAATTTGACAGCGTGTCAGTTTGCAGCGCGTTGTTGACGTCGTAATATTTGACCGCAGAGACAGACTGTACCGGCCCGAGCAATAGCGTCACAGTGCCGGGGTTTTGCCTCAGCCATTGACCCCACGTCTGCGTCATCATGCAAGCGCCGAGCGCGCCAGTAGCGTCAACGTAAGAAGTCGCAACATTGATCAGCCGCGCAATGATCACGTCATCGTCGTTATGCTCAACGCGCAATTGCGCCTTGGCCTCGGACAACAAAATCGGATTGGCAACGGCAGGCGTCACCAGTTCAAGCGCGTGCTGTGCGGTCAGTGTCATTTTTTAGTTGCCTTG
>Ga0209336_10001205_pt1 | contig 12670 bp, 18 predicted proteins | sample LinPmetageLP32_FD_184042 | JGI IMG/M metagenome (GOLD analysis project Ga0209336, IMG submission 184042) | Marine viral communities from the Pacific Ocean - LP-32 (SPAdes) (version 2) | ecosystem: Environmental > Aquatic > Marine > Oceanic | place: Pacific Ocean | collected 2009-08-23 | reverse complement strand
GCCGTCCTCAGTGCTATTAAGGCACTTAACGATGGCATAAAGACCGTCAAAGAGGGGAAGGGTAATTTAGATACTATACTAGGTAGCTGGGCCGAGGCAGACGAAAAATACAATGACGTAGAAAAAGCCAAAGCCGGGGCAATGTCGTACAAAGACGCGCTCAAAATGGAAAGCGCCAAGAGGCAATTACAGAATTTTGACCAGCAATTAAAAGATATTTGTATGATGCAAGGTCAGTTTGACCTCTATACGAGCATCAAAAAGAGGATGGAAGAAAGCCGTTACGCGCATGAGAAAGAGTTAAGGATTATCAAAAAGCGTAGGCTGGAGTTTAAGAAGACACTGAAGTTAGCTGGTACTGTAATCTTTACGTGGGCATTCTTTATGGTATTCTTATTTGCGGCGATATGGGCTTATAGACAACAGTAACTATTAAAAGGAAGTTGTACATGGCAGCTAAGAAGAAAGCTAAGTCTAAAGTTAATGAGGCAGGTAACTATACTAAGCCCACTATGCGTAAGAGGTTGTTTAGTAAAATTAAGTCAGGTACTAAGGGGGGTAACGCTGGGCAGTGGTCAGCACGTAAAGCTCAGATGTTAGCCAAACAATACAAAGATGCTGGAGGTGGGTACACATGAAAGGCGTTAATCATTACAAGAAAGACGGGACTTTGTTTACAGGTAACTCACATAAGATGTCTGACGGCTCTTTACATAGCGGGAAGAACCACACTAAAAATAGTGTAAAGTTGTTTCACAAAAGTGAATTGTCTGCCACAGCAAAAAAGAAAACTAAAAAATGATTAAGAAACCTCAGAAATCCCTAAAGAAATGGACTGCCCAAGAGTGGGGTACAAAGTCTGGTAAGCCTAGTGCTAAAACAGGTGAGCGTTATCTGCCTAAGAATGCTATAAAGGCTCTAACACCCGCTCAGTATGCAGCTACTACTGCCAAGAAAAAGAAAGACACCAAGGCAGGTAAGCAGCACAGCGCACAGCCCAAGAAGATTGCGAGTAAGACCAAGCCTTATAGGGCTTAGGCTATACAGTTCGCCAGACCCGTATACCCATCTTACCCTTATCTACCCACGGCAGTATCCTACATGTCCAACCTTGCGTTTTCATGTAGGCGTAAACTTGCCGCTTTGCCTCTTTGATATCTAGGCAGGGTATGAATACTGACGTACCCCTTGATAGTCTGTCCCACCGCACTTCCATAAGTACCCCATCAGGGTCTACTAAGTAGTCGAACAGCGGGGGCATTTACAGATCACTGCTTTCGTTATCGGTACTCCCGAAAGAGAAGTGTATCTGCAAGACTCGGGCTTTAGGTATGTTTAACTTGGTACCCTTACCCATCCGTTTTTGGACGTACCTACCTTTGTGGCCCTCTTTAAGCCGCTTCACCAGTGCCTCAAAGTTTAGCTGTAAAGGTACACACCACTCACGTAGTGCCTTGGGGTTAATAAAGAAGTCACCCGTATCAGTCTCATACCTAGCCACTAGTCTACCCCGTGCCAATGCTTCAGTAGGTACAGCCTCCGTAGACTCCCCACTCTGCCTAACATCTGCGGTACTGCGTATCTGTAGTATGTTGCTAATGTTCTCTGAGAAAAAGTCAGCCATGATATCTTCTACGCTAGCTTCCAGTTGCGATACTGACAACTTATTCTGCGGAAGTAGGACATTCATTACCCACCTATAGATAGCCTTAGTGTCGTAGTCTACTAACCCCAACTTCTTAGCAATAATTGCTCCCGTAATGGTGCAGGTTATACCCGCAGACCAAAACCGATTCTCTTGCTTAAGCTCCCCATCACGGTCTACTCGCTTCTGTACATCGTGATATAAACCCTTAACTGTTTCAAGATTATCAATGGTGTACTGGGCTACTAGTGGCCCTGCATGTCCGTATACCTTAAGTACACTTTCAGTGAACCTGTCGGTCTCAGCCTTGTCCGTAAACAAATGACCCACGTTAGGGACAAAGCACTCTAGTACGCGTTGGGCCTCTGCCCTAGGCATCTTCTTCTCCTTGGCAACGCGCTCCAACATACTAGAATTACCAGTAGTAATAGTTCCTAGCTTCCATTCCCTACCACGCCACCGTTCAAGGTTACTGTTAGAGGTCATACGGTTACGTTGCTGCCCATCGGTAATCGCATAGATTAAGTCTGAGGCTCCTGCAGGATCAATATTAGTTAGCTCATCAAAAGTCCACGGCAAGTTATGGAACAACTCCCCCCTGTTAAACTTACTAGCTATAGAATCCTTGTTGGTCAGCGTCAGCGCCTTGGGGTTACCCCATACGCCTTGGGCCGCATACATAGCGGTAGTCTTAGCTACCCCAGAAAATTCATTATGTAAATGTAATGTTGAGGCATTGACGTTAGAAAGCTCCATGAATATAGACCCTATCCCTGCACAAAGGACATACTGATATAGTTCACAGCCGGGACGATTCCATATAGCCATAGCCCCCTTCCATTCTTCCAACGTACCTCTAGGTTCATAGTGGGGTATAAAGTGTTCAGTCTGTTTTGTAGGGGGGTTGGCCTTTGAGCCTGACTTACTGTAAATACGATCACCCAATACAAACTCCTGCATTGTGTCATCTGTCCACCCAAACTGCTTGTGGGCTACCCCCGCCTTACTCTGCTCTTGCAATTGATTCACCCATGTAACTACGTAAGACATAATTGGATTCATGTTGTTTGCGACTACACCCTGTACAGCCAACGCTTTACGTAACTCTTCCCTAGAAGTTACTGTAGCTAGTGACAGGGTAAACTCTTTAATCCCATCCATTGGTAGGTGTAGCCGCATGACAACCGACTCCCCATCCTCTGCGTCATATATCCGCTTAACTACGTATAAGTCGTTATGGTACACAAGGGCTTGAACGTCATCCCCATCGTCATCCCGAGTAGTTAGGTATATACCCCCGTTCTTGCCTCGCGTGTAGGGCTTAGGGTATTTAGGTATTCCCCCACCTCCTACCTCAAGTATATCTACAGGCTCTTCAACCTCTTCGGACTCTTCAACCTCTTCAGACTCCTCAACTTCCTCACTTTCTTCACTGCTGTACCCCGCCACTGGGGAGAAAACAAATGTATCAGGGCCAAGCCCCACAACTATTTTACCCAGCACTATAGGAGATTTTATCTTCCCCCAGTGTGGGCATTTAGGGCATACGTCCGTATTAAGGCCATCAATTACCGCACAAGTGTACGGGCCTTTTACGTTATCCAGTTTGTTGTGTGTTTCTTCAGAGTTGTATTTGGGGTGCTTGTTAGATATTAGTCGAGAGGCTTTATCCCCATCAGTGCAGAACCTAGCAATAGACAGACCTGCCCTCCACAAAGGTTCAGAGGTACTATCTTGGTTTGTTATTATAGTCGCTAGTTGTTCACACCCTTTACCTGCTGCGGTCTTATCCAGTATGCGCTTGAAGCAATTCTCTGTGTTGCCCTGCATTCGCTGGGATACCGCATTCTCTTCACTGTCGTAGTTAACAATGTCCACCCGTCCCACTTTCGCCTCAAATTCTGTAAAGGTCGTAGTAGGTAATTCTTTAGGGTCACCATAAATGGTTACTTCAAGAGGGTTTTCTGTCAGGTGGTTATGCGTACCGGGGATACGGAGAACCCTAGCTACATCGTCTGTTACCGCAGCATCTGCCTTGAAGCCGTGTTCGGCACAAATCTTCTTCAGCCCCCTAGCTACAGGTATCCATGTCTCCCTAGGTACAGGCTTATCCAATACCCAGTAAACATGTACGCCGTAGCCCGAGTCAACAATCGTTGGCTTAGGTAACTTGTAGGTAAGGCAGAAATCCCTTAGTGCTGACACCGCCTCCGCTTGATCAGGGTAAGACTTATCCGCTTCTTTGTGAGGGCCAGCATCTATGTCTAGGAAGAACGTATTTATGTAGTCTACGTTACTTCCCTTACGGTTTAGGTTTGATACAAATGTACCTAGCCCAAAGTATGCGTTCTTCTTCTCTGCGTCTGCTTGCTCTGCCGCTGCTACTAGATCAGGTATGTCCTTAAAGAACTGCTGCTTTACCTTCTTATCTTTTATAGCTAGTAGGCAATAATATTTATCGTCGTGCTGCGTAGTACCCACTACCGTGGATATAAATTTTTCTGCATCCATTACAACTGCTCTCCAATGGAGCAATGGGGGTGCATGTACACCCCCACCACTTGGCTATATGGTCGTTATCAGTCATCCCATTCATCAATAACTGAGGCCATATCTCCACTTGGCTTACCTTTTTTACCTCCCTTCTTCTTAGCGACAATAGGCTCATCGTCTTCATCGGCATCTTCTACCACGGTTAGTACAGGGGCAGGTTTCTCCTTAACAGGCTCATCGTCTTCAAGCGCAGTCTCCCCCACAAAACCTTCTGGTGCGGAATAACCTTCTACTATTGAGAACGGTGACTTGGCAGCTATAGCCAACAGTTTAGTTACCTGTACGGAATGTAGCCTTAGTGATACACCGTGGTTCGTACTCATCGAATAAGGTACTAGCGTAAATGCTACGTTAGCGGTGCTACCTGTACTCAATGGAAAGTCTGGTGACGTTACGTCTACGTTCTTCGCATCAAAGACTTGGGGGGGATCAGTAAGTTCCCCATCGTAAGCAGCTTTCTTCTTGGCCTTGACTACGTAAGTCTCGTTACCTTCTTCATCTTCCAATATCTTAAAAGGGAGAGGACAATCTTCAGGCCACTTAGGTTTGCGACGATCTTCGTACAGAGCTTTTGCCATCTTGTTCAAGGCTTTAGCTTGGTCTTTAGTTACCTCAAATTCCATCAAGTATTCTGCACCTTGCTCCTTGGCTCCACATGGAAGGGTACGATTTTCCTTATCGTCAAACTTATAAGGTTTGTTTATCTTAGGGTATTTAACTTTTACACTTCGTGCTACTGCAAAATTTTCACTTATTACTTGCATTAATTTAGTACTCCAAATTAAGTTGTTGTGAACCCACTCTCGCTAATGCTGAAAGGTGATTCGGTCAGGTCGATACCTACATAGGTACCTGTGTCCATCGCAGCCATAGCTGCATCAGAACTGATTGCTTCTACTACGATACTCATTTCCTCTTCTTCTAGGGGGCGCTTAGGGTAGAACAATAACTTTGGCGCTTCCACATCTTCTGCAAAATATATCCTTGTGAACAACGTAGAGGCTGCAGTACCGTGCTGTTTTAAGAACTTGCTGTACCCCCGTAGACTACTTCCCTTCTTACCAAATATAGATACTGCTGATACATGTAGTTGATATACCTCATCCAAACTGCCCTCGAAAGAAACAGCTAGCTTTTGGAAAAACCTACACGCCCTGCCACCGTTAACGGCACTACCTAATATGTCGTGCTTACAATCCAAACATCTAACGGACTGTTTACCTTCCTCAGATACATTGGCTGATGGGGTTTGTGAATCACTAGACCAGCAAGTAGGTATGGACACATCGCTAAAGAGGTTATCAGCGTAGTAGTTCCTGCTTAAGGGGGATGCCCCAAGGATAACTACGTTGATCTCTTCGCGGGATACACCCTCAATACCTTTTGGTAGCCCAGTAAATACCCCATTACTAGTACCGATCCGATTCATACGTCTTCATCTGTATCAAGAGCATGTATCCCAGTGCGGCTATACTCGTCGCTCTCTACCTCAGTAACCTCCTCAGTCTCACCCACCGCACGTAATTGCTCTTGTATGCCTTCATCACCCGTAGATACTGGTGTAACTGTCCACTCCGGTGCTGAACTCTTCTCATCTTCAAGCAGAGCTTGGTAGGCAAGGTCAATACAAAACCTGTAGGTGTTACCCGCTTTTAGGTAAGCACTCCTAGGTATGTGTCCGTTCTTTACCCACAAACGTATGGTAGCGATTGACACGGAAAACTCCTGTGCCATATCCTCTGTCGTAGCGTTAAACTTCGTCGCCATTATCTTTCCCCTTCCTTACTGTAATAGTGTATTGAGTATCCGTTTGTAACCCCTTAATAGTTTCTTCGGGGTTCTCTGCTAGATAAGTCTTCATATTCTCTTGCGATATTCGCCGCTCAAGCAACTCTGGTACACCTTTACTTCGTATGACTTCATACATAGGTTCCCAGTCGGAAGTCCAGTAACGAGTTTTTGTGCCACGAGTAAAGCTACCACTATCAGCCTTAGCACCATTGACGTTTGCTATTACGCAATACTTCAGTAGGGTGGCTTTCAAGGTGTCCTGTTGCTTACTCAGCCTATCGTCCTCGCTAGTGTATTCCTTCTTGTTTACTGCTCGTTTGTCTCGTATCTTGCGGAACACCTTGATCAACTTATTAAGGTCTATCTGCTCTTCACTTTCTGACTTATCCATGACTCGCTCCTTATAGGGGATGCCGACTATATTTAGTATTAGTCTACTAGTCAAGTATTTCTTTATATAAATCTAGTATTCTTGAGTGACTATCTATTCTTTTACTTAACATTGTGTATATATGTTTCTCTACGTTAGAACCTCGTATATGAACTACCGTACACTTGTTAACTTGTCCCGCCCTATGCACACGGGCGTTGGCTTGTAGGTAAGTCTCCAGCGAACTGGTTGGCCCCCACCACACCACGGTATCTGCGGCAGTTAGGGTTACACCATGCGCTGCCGCTTGAGGCTGGATCAGCAGTACTTGCGGGTCAGGCGTAGTCTGAAACTTATTAAACAAGTCAGTCCGTTTGTTAACCGCTACGTCCCCACGGATAATGCCATTAGATACGTTGTCTTTTCTAAGGCGTTCTTCTAGTACGTCAATGACATGCTTGAAAGGAATGAACACTAGAACCTTATTACTGGACTCATCAATAACTTCCTTCAGCACTTTGTACCGATTGCTTATATCAAACTCTAAGGTCTTGCCATCGTCTGTATACACAGCACCACAAGATATCTGTAAGAGTTTGTTTAGGTTCACCGCTGCATTCACTGCCGTAACCTGATGCTCGGCAGCAGACATGATCATGTCTTTCTTTAGCTTGTTGTAGTATTTAGTCTGTTGGCTAGTAAGCTGGACTTCCCTATCTACGTAAACCATTTCTGGTAAGTCCAGACATTCTTCTTTGGTAAACCTAATAGCTGGCTGCAAGACTCGGTGAACAGTCTCTGTAGACTCCTTCTTGGGTACCCACTTGAACTGAGTAATCCTGCTCATCACTGTGTCACGCCAGCTACTTGCAAACTTAGGTACATTGTTTGGGTTAACTAGTTTAGCTAGTCCATAAGCGTCAATGGGTGACTGTGCTGCGGGGGTGCCCGTCATAAGCCATAGCCAAGTATTATTATTTATCAGCTTGTTAAGTACTTTCCATCGGGCAGTGGTGGGGTTTTTATAGTGGGTAGCCTCGTCTACAATGATCAAGTCAAACCCTCCTTCGGCTATTTCTTTCTTGACGATCTCTATCCCGTCATAGTTAATGATGACGTACTCTGCACCACTCTCAATGATATCTTTGCGCTTCGCAGCGTTCTTGTTATATGCAATTGAGACCGTGCGGTGCATAGCCAGCTTGAACAAGTCAGCCCTCCACGCGCTATCCATAATAGATAGTGGGCATACTATTAATACCCGCTTTATCTTGCCTACGGACATGAGGTAGTCGGAAGCCCATATAGCACTACCTGTCTTACCTGTCCCCTGCTCGTTAAAGCAGAACGCACGTTTGTGGAGGGTGAGGAACCCCGCTGTTTCCTTCTGGTGATCAAAGGGGGTGTACCGTCCGGGCCACTTATAGGTGTTCATAATTGGGGATGGGATAGTTATGTTTAGGTTCTTTAGGACAAGTGCCTCATCTAGCCCCCACTTAACAAGAACCTCGTCGTCAGACATCTTTTTGCTCTTGGGTATTACGTCTGTAACCCTTTCAGGGTCGCGCAATCGGAGCAATACTGCTCTGTCATCTACTATCTGCATACTATTCCTTAATACTAATCACTTTTATGCACGGGGTTTTGACATGGCTCCACCCGCTGCTCGGTTTTTACTGCGAGAAGCTAACTTTGTCCCGTCCTTGTTTGTGCCACCCTTACTGATTGGCTTGGCATGACTTATATCTTTACCAGTGCGGTCAACCCCTCGCTTGTCGTAATCTCGCCTAGCACGTTGGCGCTCCATCCTGCCTTCATGCTCCCCACGGGCAAGTGATTGCTGGTACTCTTTCTTGTAGGGTCTAGGTGTCTTTGTATATGCCATTAGTTCCTCCCGTTATGGGGACACTCAAGCACAGGGCAATGGTTGTAGCACAGGCCGCTGGGGTTGGGGTTCCACACATCATTATCAAATGCGGTATTCATCTGGGAAAACTTACCGTTCCATTTGTCCCACAGTACCGCTTCATCGCTGACCTTATAGGTCTCACTTACTATACTACCGGCAACTACAAATAGCAGTGCCCCCTTAACTGTTTTAACAGCAGGGAAATGTTTGAACACAGCCATTGCCATAAGCTCTAGCTGGGCCACATCTGCATACTTATCCTTACCTGATTTATAGTCTACTACCCGTGCTACCCCATTATCTGCATCCAATATCAGCAGGTCTATGATGCCTCGCCACCATACATCGGGACTGAAAAACCCACAGGCTTCTAGGTCTACGGTAAGGCCCATCTTGTATTCACATAGTCGGGAGTCACCCTTAGCCATAAGGCTATCCAAGGTAGGCTTAAGGAACTCAAAGTCTTTCCCTAGCTCCTCTCTGTCACGGACATATAATTCTGATGCTTTGTGTAACCTGTTGCCGTAGAACATAGCCTCGTTAGTAGACTCCGGGTACTCAGCTACTACCTTTACGTGGTAGAACTGCTTAGGACAAGTCTCAAAAGACTTTAGCTTTGAGTAAGACCAAGGTGCTGCGGTTACTGCCTTGCTCATCCTGCATCTCCATAGTTATCTGCGAACCCTGATTCACACTCAAGAGGTAAACCCTCTGCCCATGTGGGTATACGGCGCATACACTTCTCAATAAACATCTGGCCTTCTACTACCTCATCGACTGGCACTAAGGCACCAATACTGTCATGTACTGTCAGTACGGTACGGTACTTCCTAGCTACCTTGACCATCTGTTCGGCAATAATTATCCGTGCTAGGGCTTGGCATAGGTTCTCTATAACCTTACCGCCGTATATCTTAGTCCTACCACTACGGGTCATGTAAGAAAACTGTGGGCCTTTATGTGTCTGCTCACATACCATGTCCTCGTAACGTAGTATCAATCCAGAGGGTAACGTAAACCCACAATTCTTTATCTCTGCACCTATCTTTGATGGGACGTTCCTTAAAAGTTTGTCCCTACCAAAGCTGAATGCTTTACCGTTAAACATATCTTCCAAAGCATTCTGAGCGTTACGCCATAAGTGACATACCTTCCAGTTAGTATCTCGATAGACCTCAATAATCCTTCTGGCCTCGTCTAGCTTAACCTCTACCCCAAATATGCGTAGCTGTTCTTTAAACCTGACTGCACCCATACCGTACCCTGCACCTAGTATCGTAGACTTACCTACAAAGCGTTGCTCTTTGGTTACTTGCTCTTCGGGGATAGCGTATATCTTTGAGGCCATCTGCTTGTATACGTCTTCACCGTTAGTAAATGCAGTCACTAAGTCTTCTTGTTCCGCTAACCACGCCAGCACTCTAGCCTCAATCTGAGAGGAGTCACAGTCAACAACCATGTACCCTTCGGGAGCTTTTATGCTCCGCTTAAGTTGTTTAGCGTCTTCCCCCCTACTAGGTAAGTTCTGCAGGTTTATGCTGTCATCCCCACCAAACCGTCCAGTGTGTGCGGCGTAATACTTTATGGGTACAGGTAACGCACCGCGCCCTGCGATATCTATAAACCTCTGAGTACGAGTCTCCTCAAGGGTAGACTTGTTACCTAGCCTAGCTGACACCAACGCCTGTACCGCAGGGTTAGCATGTTGTAACAGGGCCATAAATTCTTTGTCACTTTTGGCAAACGCGTAAGTTTCTTTCTTGGTTGTCGGGCTAGTCTTCATGGGTGGGGTAGCCCCTGCTGCTATAAGCAATTGGGCAAACTTTGGGTTGCTCATCAGGTCATCTTTATGCACCCAACAATCCTCTAGCATGGCAGCTTTTCGCCCTTTGATAGCCTTTAAATGCTCGTTAAGCAGTGCCATGTCTAGCTCAAGTAGCGGCTCAGTAAACATACGTAGCGTAGTGTCTATTATCTTTAGCTCTGACTTGGGGAACCCATCGCCCATAATATGGAACAACTCATAGCATAGTTCTGTATCGTTAATACAGTAATCGCCATAGGCAGATAGCTGCTCGTCCCCGAAATCAGTGCGGTGTAACCCTAGGGCATCGCCTATCTCAGTACCTTTTGCACCTATGCCGTACCTCGTTGCTAATACTTTGAGTGAGCCTCCCACCTCTACACCATGCAGCGCACGGGCCATGCATAGAGTATCTGCTAATACCTTGGGGTGTATGTCGAATATCCAGCTAAGTATGGCTCCGTCAAACATAGTATTGTGCGCTAGCAGCATACTATTGCCCCAATCAAACCCCTGTAGATAAGCCTTAAGTTGCTTATGGGAACCACTTGCCCACTCAGCTTCCTCATCATTAACCTTGACGCTTACACCGATAACTTCAAACTCATCACTACGTATGTATTCTTCTGTGGTCAGCTTCTTAAGGGAGTACTTACTACCATAGTAAGTCTCAAAGTCTACTGTTATTAGATCCAAGGGACATCTCCTGCTCTTGGGTGTTACACGATGATTCATCAAGCGCACAGCATAGCGTTTCTATCTGTAGGCTAGGGTTACCCTCAAGGATATGCTCCCTAGCGGTGTTACATACTTCAAAACTTTCGTAGGCTTCAAACTCTATCCAACCAAAATTAGCTAGGAATAAGTACAGTACTACCTTCATATCATTTCTCCGTTACGGATATCAGCCTATGTAAGTACCACTCAGCCTTCTTTAAATCTTCTATAGGCCACGCCTTGATCTCATAGCGCCACAAGTACTTCAAGCAATTACCTTTTAAGTACCCTTTAAAAGCGTCCTCGCCCATGCTTGCACGTATGGCTTCGATGCACTCTATATCGCCTTGCTTGTAATGTTCTGGGTTTACTGGATCACTCATCTTCTGCCCTCTTCCATATGTTTGCGGCTTTCATAATCCTATCCAAATAGTCCGTTGCTAAGTAATCAACGTCACGATCTTCTATAACCCCAACTATCTGCGCTTCAAGCAACGCTAACTCGTAGCACTTCGCTACTATTAACTGCTTGTGGTCTATGTCCTTATTGCTCATCCTCAGTCTCCTGCTCAACAATTTGTACTACTCTCTCAAGGGATACAGCAATACGTTCTAGTATCTCTATAACCTGCTGGTCTCTTTCAGCTTTACTCGTTGCTCTAGTCATTGTCTTTCGTTGCCCTCGTTGCATTATGCAGACCATCCGTAAGGTCTGACCATCCCTGACTCCAACATGAAGGCGTTTAGGTCACGCCCATCTACGAAAAGTGTGCCAAGGACACGCCCAAACCTACCTCGATTATCATATGAAGTTTTTATTGTTACCGTCTTATTTGCCACCTCACGCTTCAGCCACGCTTCAACCTCCTGCCCTCTCTCTTTCTCTACAGGGTCAGTAGCCCTACTCTCTGGAGCGTCAATACCTAGTAGGCGAACACGTTTTGACATATGCACATCAAACCCAAGGTCAATACTGCAATCAACAGTGTCCCCGTCCACTACCTTAGTCACTACGGCTTTATACTCGTACATGTATCAAAACGCTCCTTAGTTCGTCTATGTTGTTCTCGTTAATCACTAGGGCTATCCCACCAGCTTCCGTTATATCGGCAAGGTTCTTCTGCTGTAGTGCGGTAGGGGTATTCTTCCCAGCTTTGCATTCAATACCCAAGAAGTTACCTCTTACACAGGCCACTATATCTGGCACTCCACTCCTCCCGTACCCATGTGTTGCGGGGTAGAAGTAGTACGCGCCAAACTCTTTTAGTACCTTAACGACTTCCTTCTTAACTTTAGCTTCTGGTGTCATACCGCCTCCACATTAACGATCTCTTTATTTTGAATAAGTCCCCAGCTACTCAGGTGCGCATCCTGCTGGGGTAGGACGTTTACGGGGATAGGAGTACCAAAACCCCCGCACCTGCTTAAAAAGTCCCCGACTACTCAGGTATGCACCCTGTCGGGGTAGGGTGTAACTGGGGCAGGGAATAATCACCCCCACACCTGCTTAAACTTACTTACCACCTGTACCATACTTATCATCCCTCTTAGCCTTAACTGCTACTCTTAATGTACGTAAGTAGTGTTCAGTTATAGGGTCATCCGTTAGCCAGTAGTAGTCCTCTAATGTGTAGTCAGGGGCTATAATGTCTGCCACCTCTCCTGCATCGTACCTACCCCAACGTACTTGTGAGTCAGGTATAGGTTCTCCCAACACCCTCCAATCAGGTACGCTAAAGTCTAGCGTAGTTAAGTCTGGTGCTTGTCTCAGCTTAAGGGTTAGATTTAACTTATCAGCCCCCCATGTTCTAACCGAATCCTTAGTCTGTTTTGCTTTCATGCCCTGTCCTCGCCAGACCCGCACCGCGCCAGCCTGATGCC
>Ga0209336_10001201_pt1 | contig 12683 bp, 15 predicted proteins | sample LinPmetageLP32_FD_184042 | JGI IMG/M metagenome (GOLD analysis project Ga0209336, IMG submission 184042) | Marine viral communities from the Pacific Ocean - LP-32 (SPAdes) (version 2) | ecosystem: Environmental > Aquatic > Marine > Oceanic | place: Pacific Ocean | collected 2009-08-23 | reverse complement strand
ATAATAAATATGTGTTTTTTCTTGTCATTGTCTTAATTTGTTGTAAATTTATTTCGTTCTAAAGAACAACCAAAATATGAAAACCAATACCCAGCCCATCGAGGCCACTATCATAGAAGTTGCAGAAGTCAAAACCCGCCAAGGTTTGGCTCTAATCTACAAAGGCTGGCAAGAGGAATCTTGCGCCGTTGTCAATGTCTGGACTGACGCTAACAAAGTTTCGCCTTTTCTCAAAGGCAAAACGGAAGGTGACACCATGAGACTAATCGCAGAATCCCGCACGGTCACCGACCTAAACGGCAAAAAGTCTTCCTCTCAGTATTTCACTCCTATTCCCTCGGTCTAATGAAAACAGCAGCACCAACACCTTTTCAAGCTACTATCATAAGCCGAGCCCTAAACGCGCGTAGATACACCGACCGACACCGCGCGCTCTGGTCTGCTCTTTATGCTCAGGCCAAGGCCACAATCCGAGCCCATAGCCTCACTTGGGACCCTGAGGAAGTTGTTTCGTATTGGCTCGACCTAGCGACGGCCGAGGAATCACCCAGCGCAGGCAACACCGTTGCGCTTGACGACATCGCAACAGGTTTCCGCACCATATCCCAAGAAGCTGGTTCTGTCGTTGTCCCTCTCGAATCCCTCGAAGAGTTTGGCGATACTTGGCAAGAAGCCCCTCGCCTCTCAGATGCAGAGCAGCTTTCCGACCTTCTGGACTGGTCGCGCTCAGTTCACCCAGTCACCCAACGCGACCACCTCCCGCGATGGTGTGACGGCATGTCAGACCCGGACCCAGAGGCACACCTCGAACCCGCCGAGCCTGTGTTGATGCTCATTTAACTATCACCAAATAAATCTTGCTCTAAGTGTTGCTTTTGCTGCACTTAGGGCATTTTTTTTCGCCTCGCTTCGCTCGGTTTTATCCACGCTACGCAACCCAATGAGAACGCTCGCCTTGCTCGCTTATCAACACTCGTTACCTCGTGTATACTCTTCGCTACGCTCAACGTCAACTATCACCTCACTGAGTTTATTTATTTTATTGTAGTTATCATGGCTACAGTAACCAACAAAAACAAACCAACAAATACTATGGAAACACTAACTCCACCACAACCCGCTGTCTCAGCTCCTACACCGCCAACTTTGTCTGTTATGGGCAAAGGCACAGAAATACGCGAGCTTCACGAGCTTGAGCAGTTCCACACGCCTCAACCCTTCGAACAAGGCGAACGTAACTATCACGAGCACAACAGGCTCACGCCACACAGTGACTTCGCTCGACGTATCCTAAACGGATGTCGTCATTACGGTCTCGTCCTTGACGAAGTCGCTATGAAGGTAGACGGAGTCGAAGAATACAAAGTAGAACCAAAAAACTGGACATCAGCACTTGTTTACAAACACAAACCAGCAAAGAAAATCGCTAACCGCTTCTTCCTCATCGCTCGTGTTCGCAACTACGACTTCCAAGTTGCAGACGACGTAGAGACTTTCATCATCGCACGTAACAGCCACGACAAGCGTGTGCCTATGGAGTTCGCTATCGGAAATAAAGTTATTGTGTGTTCTAACCTAATGTTCGGCGGCGACATCGCTATAAAAGCCAAAAACTCACGCTTCGGTATCGAGAACTTCGCAAGTCGTCTAAACTCGCTACTCAGTGACTACCGTAACAACGTTGCTCAGACGCGCAAAGACATCGAGTTCCTCAAAAACTACAACATCAAAGCAGAAGAAGGACTATCATTCATCGGTTATAACGCCAGCAAAGCTGACTTCATCCAGCAATCGCGCACCGCTCAGGTATGTGACATGTTCATCAAGCCAGAGCACCCAGAGCCATATCAAGACTCAGAAGGTCGCGAGAAATACACACTCTGGCGTTTGCTCAACGCATACACATACGCACATCGTGGTGACCTTGCTATCGACCCCAAGACCAACGAGCCGTATCCTGACGCAAGACGCAAAGGTGCTGCTACCCTCGAAAACAAAAAGAAATACACAGCAGCTCTTTGGTCTAGCCTATCGCAAGTAAAGCTAGACGGATACGAAAACTTCAACAAGAAGTGGTATAACCAAGTTTCCTAGTATGCATGAAAGCCCTTGTCCCTTGTTTTTCATATTATCAGGGGGCAAGGGTGTTTCTCACTATCACAATGCACAAAACATTCACACACAAGCGAGCACTCAAAGACTTGTCTAACATCGCAAACATCATCGAAAGCGATAACCTAGTTACATACGCACACAAAGCTGCAAAAGAATTAGGGTTTTGTTGTGCTGTGTTTACTAACCGAGTTGTTGTCCAAGACGGTAACGGTCGTCAATCAGTATACACACACGTCAAAAAACCAATAAACAAAACAGTAAAAGGCTTGTTGCTCACACACGCTCTACTACACCACAAACTACACTAATGCCCTACGACACACAAAAAGTAAGAAAACGTCTACTATCAATACGCGAAGAGCTTGTGCTCCTCTCCTTCGTCAACAAAGAAATGACAAAGTCAGTAGACACAAAGTTACACAACATAGACACACCGCCGTTCAGAGATGACTTTGGCAGAACTACAAAACCAAGTAGGTAGCCTGTCGTCTCCTAGCAAGATGCCGTGTCACGGATACAGCATACCAGCTAAACACTGTAACGTTGGCGCTAAGCTTCGCAAAGTAGCCAACTCAGTATGCTCAAATTGCTACGCACTCAAGAACAGATACATGTTCAACAACGTGCAAACAGCAATGACCAAAAGACTTAACGCACTATCACACGACATAACACTATGGGAACGCAACCTCACTGAGCTTATCAACCGCAAAGAAAAGTCAGGCTACTTCAGGTGGCACGACAGCGGTGACTTGCAAAGCATGGAGCATCTCACGGCAATAAACAACATAGCAAACTCTCTGTCCCACATCAAGTTCTGGCTCCCAACAAGAGAAAGAAGTTTAGTGGGTTCATGGACAGCGCAGAACAAACTAGCCAAAAACTTGACTATACGTCTAAGTGCTAGCATAGTAGGAACAGGACTTAGCTCTCCGACAGTCGGAAACTACATTATAAATACATCAAGTGTCGGTTGGGCTTCGTCCGCATTTCACTGCCCCGCCCCTGAGCAAAACAATGCTTGTGGGAGTTGTAGGGCTTGTTGGGACAGAGATATACCCAACACTAACTATCATCTGCACTGAACAAAAAAGCAAAAGACGCATGGATTAACATACTCCTGCGCCAACACTACATAACTTGGGCTATCTGGGTAGCGCTCTTCATCAAGCTATACCAAGAAGCAAACAAGTAACACCAAAAGGGGAACTTAGCGTTTAAGCTAGGTTCCCTTTTTTTTGCTGCGCCCACACACCGCTCGCCCAATGCCCACACCGACGGGCCGCCCCTAGCCCCGGCACCCACCCCTACGCAGCCTCCCTCGCTTCGCTCGGTCGGGGGACTATCATGATTGAGGCCGGTTCAAACTTTATTCTTGACTGCGATTTATATATCGCTAGTAGATACGCTTGTGGCCGACCTTACGCAAGAATCTTTAAATGAGTCAATGCTCACGCTGGGTGTTGGTAGGTATCGTTCTAAAATCGAGAACTCAAAAGCCAGAGAAGCAGAGTTAGAAACAAGATACGGTCAAGCTTTAATGCGAGAAGCTTTACCCAAGTTTTCCGTTAGCATTAAAGAGTGGCTTGTGTCAATAGCAAAATACGCTACTCCAGCTCGCTACCAAATAGAACTACAGACGCTAGACCCTAAGGTAATTGCCTACATATCCACCAAGGCTATAATTGACAGCATAACAAAAAAGAGACCAATGTCTCAAGTGGCTATCTTCCTCGGCGCTCGTCTTGAAGATGAGATTAGATGTAAATTTCTACTAAATAATAACGAAGAGAAAGCTCAAGGCATTCTACTAGGAGCTAAGCGCAGAAAAGGACTCAACGCTAAAGTCCGTCACGTTCGCTCCTCGATGAAAAACGAGGCAAGCAAAGGGCTTATGCCTGAGTTTGAGAAGTGGGCAACGAGAGATAAAACTAGTGCGGGATTAACAGCGGTAGAATTATTCAGAAACTGCACAGGACTGATTGAATATAACTATGTTCTTGAACGAGCTGGGCGCAGGCCGACTAGGTTTGTTGCTCCCACCAAAGAGCTGGTCGATTGGATTGAAAACTACAACGATAACCGGGAGCTTATGGAACCCTTTTGGTTGCCCACTGTAGAATTACCTGAGCCTTGGACAAGCGTGTGGAAGGGAGGCTACCCGGCTGACGACAGACTACCAGAGGTTCCCTTCATCAAGACTTCGAACATGGACTACCTACGCTCGATACCGGGAGAGCTGAAGGAACCTATGGGTGCTGTGAATCTAATCCAGCAGACTCCTTGGGAAATAAACTCAGCAGTAAAGGATGTCATGGAGTGGTCTTGGGACAACAACGTAGCCATAGGAGACATACCAAACCGAAAGGACGAAGAGTTCCCTCCTCTACCAAATGACTTCAAAACAAACCCGGAGGCTAACGTCAACTGGAGACGACAAGCTGCCAAGATATACGACATAAATCTATCCACTAAATCTAGACGCCTACTCACAGCTAAGGTTTTACACCTAGCAAACAAATTCGAAGGCAATCGTTTCTTCTTTCCCTCTAACGTCGATTGGAGAGGCAGGGTCTACAACATCCCTTCGTTTCTTAACGTCCAGAACGCCGACCCATCGCGGGGGTTGCTACAGTTTTTTCGTTCTGAGCGTGTCAAGACAGAAGCACAAGCTGAGTGGTTAGCTATTCATGGCGCTAACACATATGGCAATGACAAGGTAACCCTTGAAGAGAGAATCCAATGGGCAAACGACTATTCTGACGAGGCTTGTTTGATTGCGTCCGGTCCTAAAGAAAACCTAAGTTGGACTACCGCTGACAAACCTTGGCAGCACCTCGCTTGGTGCCTAGAATGGGCTGCGTATAAACAGAAAGGATTTGTAGATTCTAAACTACCTTGTGCTCAGGATGCAACCAACAACGGACTACAACTCTTAGCTTGCTTAACGCACTGCGAAGAGACCGCTCACGCTACCAACGCCTCACCCACCGACTACCCTCAAGATATATATTCAGTGATTGCGGCCCGTGTTAACGGCAAGCTAAAAGAAGACGCAAGTACGGGAAACGTAGTAGCTAAGTCTTGGTTAAGATTTGAGGTTGACCGTAAGGCAACAAAGAGACCGACAATGGTATACCCATATGGCGGAACTTTTTATTCTTGTAGAGCTTACATCGACGAGTGGTATCAAGACCGCCTGCGAAAAGACCACGTTCCAAATCCCTTTTCCGAGAGCGAACGATACAAAGTCACAGGCTACCTCGCTAAACTTGTGTGGCATTCTATTCAAGAGGTGTTCGATAGACCCACCAAGTGCATGAAATATTTACAAGGAGTAGCCTCAGTAATGACCAGAGCTGGCAAGGTTGTTGATTGGGTCACTCCTTCCGGGTTCCCTGTGCTACAACACTACGCCAAGCAGACTTCCAAATCAGTGTCTACTAAGATTGGAGGTGAGGCTACTTGGGTAAACTTCCGCGACAGCACTGACGAACTCAGCGTAGCTAGGGCCAAGCAAGGAATCAGCCCTAACTTCGTGCATTCTATTGATGCTTCGATTCTCACCAAGACTGTGTTGGGTGCTAATTCATTAGGTATATGGGACTTCTCGTGCATCCACGATTCCTTTGGAACACACTCAACAAGGTCCCACGACCTAGCGTTAGCTATAAGAAAAGCAGCTTCTGAGATTTTTAGTGTTGACTTGCTCCAAGAGTTCGACCAAAACCTCAGGTGTTCTAACCCTGAGTTGGAATTCCCTGAGTTACCTGAGTATGGAACATTTGACCCACAAGGGGTTAAACATAGTCGGTATCTCTTTAGTTAAACAACACAAAGAAAAACCAAAACCAATGAGTACAAACCTAAAATTAGTCACCCCTATCGGAACCGCAATCTACCCTAAGTTGGTAGAGCCAGACACAGCGTTTGATGAAGTGGGTGTTTTCACCTGTAAGCTTCACGTTTCGGAAGACGAGTTCGAGGCTTTCAAAGCTAAGGTCGATGTCCTAGCCAACGCTGCTTACGATTCCGAATGTCAGCGTCAAGGTAAGACAGTCAAGAAGGCCAAGAGCTGCCCTGTTCGAATCACCGAAGATGGCGATTACGAAATCTTAGCAAAACAAAAAGCTAAGGTCACTACCCGCGCTGGAGATGTTATTGAATTTAACATCCCATTGTTTGATGCTGATGTTAAATCCATCACCAACAAACCTAAGATTGGCTCTGGTTCAAAAATCCGCATGAGTGCCGTCTTTAAAGATTGGTATGTCCCAAGTCAGGGATGGGGTTACACCCTCCGACTTAAGGAAGCACAAATCCTTGAGCTGGTTGAGTATAGCGTTTCTGGCGGTGGAGGTTCCTTTAGCAGCGAAGCGGGAGGATACACCACATCTGGAGAATCACTCAATGAGGCACTGGAGCAAAACCAAGAGGAGCAGGGTCAAGTCGCCCCGTTCTAAATTCCGTTCGCGTTTCGAGGAGAGGCTCGCTTGTGGCTTAGACAAGCGCGGCGTTGCCTTCTCCTACGAATCGTGTCGTTTAGAATACACCGTAGTCCGTAAGTATACACCTGACTTCATTTTCCCAAACGGAGTCATGGTAGAAGCCAAGGGCTACTTTACTTCAGCCGACCGCACCAAGCATCTACGTGTTCGCGAATCGAATCCTCTTTTGGATATTCGATTTTGCTTTCAGAAGTCTGACAACAAGCTCAACAAAACGAGCAAGACGAGTTACGCCGACTGGTGTGACAAGCACGGGTTTCTTTGGTGCGAGCGGGTGATACCAAAAGAATGGGTTTTATAAATACACATCAACCATGCGATGAATGTGGAAGCAGCGATGGACTTGCAGTCAACGAAGATGGCAGCTCAAAGTGTTTCGTCTGTGGAGAATTCACGCCAACAACCAACGAAGAACAGAACAACCAAATGGAAAACACAACACAACCGACTCCCCGGTTTATACAGGGAGACTTTATGCCAATACCTAGTAGAGCCATTCACATGGATGTCTGCAAACGGTATGACTACCGCATAGGAGAACACAACGGTGACGCATGTCACATAGCAACCTACCGAGACGAGGAGAGGAACATAGTCTCTCAAAAGATTCGTCTTGAAGGTAAGGATTTTAGAAGCATCGGAAGCCCTACTTGTTTCTGGGGACAACACCTATGGCCTAACGGAGGCAAGCGCCTTACCATTACTGAGGGGGAGATTGATTGTCTGACGGTAGCTCAGGTAGTTGGAGAAGGTAAGTGGCCTGTGGTTAGCTTACCCTCAGGTGCTCAAGGAGCTAAGCGGGTATTTCAAAAGCAAATGAAGTGGCTTGAGAAGTTCGAGGAGGTTATCCTTATGTTCGACAACGACGAACCCGGCAACAGCGCAGCGGAGGCTTGTAGTCACGTGCTACCCGCTGGTTCCTGCAAGATTGCCAAGCTCACAGCAAAGGACCCCAACGAACTTCTAGTCGAAGGACGAGGCCGGGAGATTGTTGACGCCTACTGGCAAGCTAAGGTCTGGCGACCCGATACTATCATTGACGGAACCGAGCTACTAGACCGACTCACCACTAGCAAAGTAAACGAAAGTGTTCCCTATCCTTGGGAAGGTCTTAACGATAAGACACACGGACTTCGCAAAGGGGAAATCGTGACGGTTTGTGCTGGTTCTGGTATAGGAAAAAGCGCAGTCACCAAAGAGCTAGCTTACCACCTTCTTACGCACACCGATAAGAAGATTGGTTACATTGCTCTGGAAGAATCTATCGAACGCACTGCTAACTCAATCATAGGTCTCGACATGAACAAGCTCTTACACCTAGAGCCTATTCAAGTTAACGATGATTATCGAAAGAGCTTTGAGAAGACAGTAGGTAGCGGTCGCGTGTTCTTCTACGACCACTGGGGTAGCCTTGAGTCTAACAACCTATTGAGCCACATCAGGTATATGGCTAAGGCCCTTGGTGTTGAATATTTGGTGTTAGACCATTTATCAATAGTTGTCAGCGGTTTAGACTCTGGAGACGAGAGGCGAATAATCGATAACACAATGACCAAGCTCCGCGCTCTGGTTGAGGAGTGTAAGATTGGTCTCATCCTTGTGAGTCACCTTAAGCGCCCGGAAGGTCGAGGCCACGAGAACGGAGCAGAGACTAGCCTAGCTCAACTTAGGGGAAGCGCGTCCATAGCTCAACTAAGTGACATAGTTTGTGGACTGGAAAGAGACCAGCAAAACGCTGAGTCTCGAAACACCACTAACGTTCGCGTGTTAAAGAACCGCTTCAGCGGAGACACGGGGTTAGCCTCCACGTTGACCTACAGTCACATCACAGGACGGCTGGCTGAAACCGAGATTCTCGACAACGAAGAACCCGAAGAAACTGATACCCCATTTTAATGAAATATAACAGTAACTTTAAGTATGACCTAAAGGTCGGGCAAGTAGCTGAGCAAGAGCTTGGCGAGATGCTTGAAAACAAAACCATTGAAGTTAAACGAGACCTTATGGCCAAAGTTACTGGCAACCTGTTTATTGAGTTTGAGTCCAGAGGTAAGCCGTCCGGGATTGACAAGTCCGAGGCTGACTACTGGTGCTTCGCTCTCGAAACAGTTTTTATCCTTATCTCTTCTGAGAACCTTAAAGCTCTAGTCGAACCCCTAAAGGGAACCGACAGGGAGAAGAGAGGAGGAGACAACAACACCTCTGTCGGTGTGCTGCTAAAACTCACCGACTTAATACAACACAGCAAATGAAAAAAATAGTAATAGATATAGAGACCAACGCCATCGAGTGTTGGGCTACACTCAAAGGACTGAAGACCATCCACTGCATCAGTATTTTAGATACAGCTACAGGAGAGATGACATCTTACAACTCCCAGATAAAGGGAGGAATCGACACAGCGTTTTCGGTAATCGGTGCCGCTGACGTTATCATCGGACACAACTCCATCGGGTTTGACTGGCCAGCCATGCTCAAGATGGACAAGGAAGGGTCACTTGGTTTGGACCCTCCGTTCGTAATTGACACAAAAATTATGGCCAAGTGCGTCTACCCGGACCTCAAGACTGAAGACTTCAAAACTAAAAGCGTTGAGCCTAAGTATGCAGGAAGTCACAGCTTGAAAGCTTGGGGAATGAGACTTGGAATACACAAAGACTCACACGGTGATACTGAGGACTGGTCACAATGGTCTCAGGAAATGCAGGACTACTGCGAGCAAGACGTTAGGGTTACCTTCGCTCTTTATAGCCACCTCAACACTAAAGTCCCTAACAAAAATGTTCCGTTGCTTGAGCATGACTTCGCGAACGCGATTCGCAATCAAGTGGAGACAGGCTTCCCATTCGACATAGACAAAGCAAAGAAGCTGGCGTCTAAACTAATGACAAGAAGGGTTGAGCTACAGGATGAGCTACAGAAGCTATTCCCTCCTAAGATTGTTGAGACCAAGACTCCGGCTGGTTGGTCAGTCGTCGAAGAAGGAGTTACCTACACAGCTACCACCAAAAAAGACCTAAAGGTTAAGCTCAAAGAAGCAGGACTAAAGCAGACATTAGCTAACCAAGCTGACAAGACTGGAAACAAAAGCATTGAGGTTCCATTCAACGCTGGTTCTCGTGACCAAATCTCAGCTAGGTTGATTGAGTCCGGTTGGAAACCTAACGCTTACGAAGGCAAGCGCCCGGCAATCAACGAGGCAGTCCTAAAGGACATCAACACTCCAGCTTCCTTAGCTCTGCTTGAGTATCTTCTCATTCAAAAGAGACTAGGCGCATTAGCTGAAGGTAGGTATGCTTGGATGGGTATGGTTCAGAACGGACGCATACACGGCGATGTCGATTCGCTTGGCGCTTACTCTGGAAGATGCACTCACTCGAAACCAAACCTTGGACAGATTCCCGCTACCCGTGCTCCCTACGGCGCTGAGTGCCGAGAGCTATTCACTGCTCCCAAAGGTAAGGTCCTAGTAGGAGCTGACGCTTCCGGTATCGAGCTTCGCGTGTTAGCAAGCTACTTGTCTAACTGGGACCGAGGGTCCTACGCTAAGACGATTGTAGAAGGAGACATTCACACCGCTAACCAAGAGGCGGCTGGATTATCAACGAGAGATGAAAGTAAGAAATTCATTTATATGTGGCTCTACGGCGCCGGGGACGCAGCCATTGGAGCTATCGTTGACGGCGGGGAACGCGAAGGCAGAGCACTGAAGAATCAATTCCTTGAGAAGATTCCTGCTGTGCGCTCTTTGATGAACGCCATCGACCAACGGGTCAAAACACAAGGCAAAATCAAAGGACTAGACGGTAGGTTAATCCCGGCGCGTAAAGCGTTCAGCGCTCTCAACCTTCTGTGTCAGTCAGCCGCCGCCATCATAATGAAGAAAGCTCTAGTGCTCTTCGCTAAACGAGCTAACGGATACGAGATGCACGCCAACGTCCACGATGAGGTTCAGTTCTCCTGTGACGCTGACAGAGCTGAAGAACTAGGAGAACTATTTGTTGACTGCATCAAAAGTGCAGGCTTCGAACTCAACGTTGCATGCCCACTGGATGGGGAATACAAAATAGGAAACAACTGGAAGGAGACACACTAATGGACTCAATAATAATTGACGGAGACATGGTAGCCTACCGGGCTGCATTCGCTAGTGAGTATGAAACCAAATGGGACGAAGACCAATGGACTCTTCTCTGTTCTGAGACAGACATGAAGCGAGAGGTTGAGACCTTCTTTAGTAACTTGAGGACCAGACTTGACTCTAATGACTTGACTCCAGTGTTCTCGCCTTCGACTAACTACCGCTACGACATCTTCCCGGAATACAAAGCCTCAAGAAAGACAAAGAGAAAACCTCTTGGATTGAAGTGGTTGTTTGGTTGGATGAAAGAAACCTACGGTGGCATCACCGCTGAGAACATGGAGGCTGACGATTGGATTGGTATCCACTGCACCAATGAACCAAAGAAAACCATAGCTGTGTCAGGTGACAAGGACTTCGCTACTCTACCTATTCGTTGGTATAATCCACTGAAGGACGAGCTAAAGGAGATAACAGAAGAGGAGGCTCGAAACTTCCACCTCATTCAGACACTAGCCGGGGACCAAGCTGACGGCTACGCCGGGGCTAAAGGTGTGGGTCTCATCGGAGCTAAAAAACTGATGGACAAGAAGGGATATACATGGGATACCGTGGTAGGAGCTTTTGAGAAGGCAGGGCAAACCGAAGAAGACGCACTGGTTAACGCTAGGCTAGCCTACATCCTTCAACACAAAGACTACGACAAAGATACCAAGAAGATAAACCTATGGAAACCTTCGAAGTAAACGACCCTAAAGGGGAAGCTGGCTCAAAGAAAGCTCCCATGCATCTGCTTCCTCCGTTTGCAATGGAGGAGGCGGCTTGGGTCCACAGCTTAGGGGCCAAGAAATACGGACCATACAACTGGAGAAAAACAGGGGTTTGTGCTACTACGTATGTGTCTGCCATCATCAGACATCTGAATGCTTGGAGGGACGGAGAGGACCTAGACCCTGAGTCCGGGAGGAGTCACATAGCTCACGTCGTGTGTTCAGCGAACATCTTATTGGACGCTCAAAGATGCGAAACCCTACAGGACGACAGGTATAGAGTGGGTATATGTGAAAATAATGAATGACTCGATATGTTTCCAGAGACTCATTTCCCTTTAAATTCAGAGCTAATTAAGGCTCTGGACGATAGATTCCCTATGCGTGACTTTGATACCAAGGTTACGCTAAGGGACATCGACTATCATCACGGGCAGCGTTCCGTTGTTAATTTCCTAAGGGATAGACTTGAGGAGCAAGTAGAGAACTCTTTTAATTCAACATTAGAATAACGCTATGTGCATGTCATCCCCATCAGCTCCACCTCCTAGACAGTCCCCGGTCCCCCCACCGAGGCCAGCTATGAAGGTAGAACAAATCAAAAACATCGGAACAGAGAAAAGAAAGAAGACTTCCCGAAGAGGAGGTCAACGCTCACTGACCATCAATCGAACCGCTCCAGCTACCGGAACTACCGGGAGCGGAGCTAAAGCTTACTAAACCATGAGTTACTACGGAAAAACTATAAACAATTACCAAGCTAGTCAGAACTATGACATCCCTTGGAATGGAAGCACTGGAATGTTTGCTGTTTCTGCTTCTAACTTCAACAGCACAGCAGCCACCCTTCAGCAGAAGATTGGTGATGTGTGGGTTAATTTTGGAGATGACGCTGTGTTATCAGCTAACGGAGCTATTATCTTTTCTACTTCTGAAACAGAGCTTCGCGTTTCTGTTAACGCAGGAAGCGGAAACCCTACAAGCGGGGTCATCCTCGTTAAGCCAGTCGCAGAAAACAGCGCCCTTTAAACATGCCCTACAGACCCCATCTGGTTTCTTCCACCACACGTCCTATTGTTAGGTCGCTGGTGCAAAAAGTGTTTGGGGACTTTGACCCACTACGTCTTGACCCTTACTTGTTCTTTGACGCAGCAACATCAATGGTGGGAACCCTAGAGAACCCAACGCTAGACCTAGACCCAAGCAAGC
>Ga0209336_10001197_pt1 | contig 12715 bp, 23 predicted proteins | sample LinPmetageLP32_FD_184042 | JGI IMG/M metagenome (GOLD analysis project Ga0209336, IMG submission 184042) | Marine viral communities from the Pacific Ocean - LP-32 (SPAdes) (version 2) | ecosystem: Environmental > Aquatic > Marine > Oceanic | place: Pacific Ocean | collected 2009-08-23 | reverse complement strand
AAGAGGCCTCATGAAACATGTAATGTTATCATTGTTAGACTGTGTGAACAAGCGAGAATGCATCCCGACGGTTATAAGATAATGAACATGAGATCAAAGAAGATATTTTCAATATCAAAACTGTTTGCAGAAACGTACTTGATGAAACTGGCATAATGTATACAAGAGTGACACCATATGACTACGATACATCTGAGGTTTCAGAAGAAGATAAATTAATAATTGGTGATATGATTAAGCACAATGAAGTTATATATGTTCTTATTGAAATAATAGGTCTTTTAGATGAACTCTGTATGTATAAGCTGTATAATATTGGTAACGGTAATATAGATACAACAACTCACTATTTTGTATATTATACCGCAGAGAGGGTGGTTAGCGTTAATCCAGTGTGATATACAAGATTGCTGGACCTGTGCGGGCTATTGTTTGCTTTTAAAAAGTTCGCGAGTGTGGTGATGGCCTTATACATACACACGCCCGCGTAACACCCTTTACGGCTCTGTAAACAGCATGTCTTCTACGATACCGATAACACCGTAACATTATTATATACGTTGACAGCATGCTGTTTACATGTTATAATAGAACCAACGATACTTTCATCTCTCTATAAGGCGGAGTAACACTTTGTATACAATTGGCGACATACTTAAAGGCGCGAAAGGACCATCTTTGTTCGTGGTCATCGAGGTCTTAAGGCATTCTGTGACGTTATACGCATGCGCCGACGGTGTTATATTTGGTGCACCAAAGAAACATGTCCGTAAATATTTTATCTCTCTATAAGGAAGACCCCTATAACTATTCCGATGATATCGACGTTTTTAACAATAGGCAATTTGTACTCTTATAACGATAAACTAAGCGGATTTACGAATCTAATGGTATATCTTGGAGAGCGTTACGATAGGCATGAGTTCTATTTAATACATGATAGCATGGGTACATATGTAACACAGAAGATATATAGGTTAACCCAATTGCAGCTAGTAAGGCTAATACATGCTAAAGAATTTAAGGAGGTGTACACTGATGTTACTTAAAGGAGACTTGTGTTATGTAGTGTTAACACGCTTGGGTTATATTATTCCTTCTGAACTCTGCATAGTCACAGACATATATCCTGCCAGTGTTATCAGAGAGTGTTACGAAGTATACATAATAAGTACAGGCGTAACAGAATATGTTACTATAGGACAGATTGAAACAATAGATGTAACAAGCTTGTAACGGGTACTACCGGGTACCCCCCTACCCCCCTCCCACCGGAATCTATCTCGTCCGGAACCGCCGGGCGCGCGAGGCTGGCCATGGTACATTCGCAATACGACCGCAAATTTTACAGATTTTCGGTTTTTAAAAATACGCCCAAAAAAATTTGCTAATTATTGAGATTCATGTTATAATGAAGATAAGGAGAAAACCATGAAAAAGCAGCTAATCATCGAGAGCAAAAAGCACGGCACCCACACTGTCTTAATCGATGAGGAGGATTGGGAAAAAGTTAAGGGCTATACATGGTCACTAAGTGTAAAAAAGACGAACACGTTTTATGCCAAAACACAAATTAAACATCCTTCCGGCGAATCGATATCGTGTAAAAGAGATGGCAAAAGACCAAAAGTAACAACACTCCAGATGCATCGATTAATTATGGAACCAATACCGGATGGCATGCAAGTTGATCATGTCAACCATAATGGCTTAGATAATCGAAAGAAAAATCTTCGAATTTGTACCAGTCAACAAAATACTTGGAATGCGCAAAAACCAAAGTTAAACAGAGAAAGCAGTTCTCAATATAAAGGTGTTAGTTGGTATAAAAGATATAATAAATGGGTTGCCAGGGGCACGCATGATGGCAAAAGAATCACTCTAGGGTACTATAATTGCGAAAAAGAAGCCGCCAGAGCCTATGACGCTGCAGCAAAAAAGCATTTTGGCGAGTATGCCCACCTAAATTTTCCTGACAAAAAATAATCGAGTTATTTAGCAACCAATAAAACTACTTATATACGAACAACTTCTAGGAGAAGAATAATGAAAATCACAAAATCGCGATTGAGAAAGATCATCAAGGAAGAAATTGAAAAAGTCACAACGGAAGGATATATGTCAAAAATGTCCGATGAAAACAAGAGACTGGTAGGATACCGGGATGCACTGACCCTCGCCACAGACATGCCCCGGGAATTCGAGGCGTCACTGCCCGATCGACAAAACAGCACGATTTACTTATATGACGGTGGTTGGGATACGGGGCTTGCACAATTGCTGAAACAAGGCGATATCTCCCAAGAAGAATACGACGCGATGTTGTCGCCGGATCGAAATGTAGCGCCACAAAGCCACTCTTAAAGGGAATTATCAAATGAAAATCACAAAACGACAACTTAGAAAGATTATTAAAGAAGAGCTTACAAAGGCTTTGAGCGAGGAAGTCAGCGTAATGGATATTATCCAGTATGATGTAGAAGATCTTGCTGATGAGGGTATGAATGCTGAACAAATATTCAATAATCTTATGTCAAGAAGAGAGGATCTACAAGGCAAAGGCGAAGAAGTCAAAGCAGCAATTGCCACACTTTTAAAAATTGGTCCACAAAGTTTTGAAGACGAAACTGGCATGGCAAGATTATAGATCACTAGAGAAGGGTTAAATAATATATGAGATTTATGATTGAAACCGAAGAGGATACCACGTTGCGCATGCTTCTAGAGCTAGACCCAACGCATGCTCGACGCTTCATTGTAGCGCTAAGAGAGACGTTTCCTGACCTAGAAAAAAGATATAACATGGCAAGGACAGAGCAGTGAAAATATTACTTGAAAATTGGCGAGAGTTCTTAAACGAAGAAATCAAATTTAGCGGTATTCTTAAGTTAATGCCAGAACCAGAAGTTATTGCTCATGCTAAATCTCTTATAGAAACTTTACCCGAAGAGGCTGTTCCATTGGGAGATGATCGCTTACATATAACTCTTGCCCACCAAAGCGTTTTAAAACCTTTTAGAAAACAACTTAAAGCACTGGCCAAAACTGGAGGACTGCCACCCGAGCCAGTCGTCGTTTTAGGAAACAAATGGGAAGAAAGAGTTAACGAAGAATTAGGCCGCAAGTCTTGGGTTGTGTGGGTAGAAAATCAAAATGAATTAAGGAATTATGTAAATCAAGTAATGGAATTGGTTGGAGGTACCTCCGATCCAGAACCACAACGACGCTTTCATATTTCACTAGCCAACTTAACCGGTAATCCGGGGGATTCAGTACGATGAAGCTCCTTCTTGAAAATTGGAGGAAACTAGTCGAAGGGGAAGTGATCGATTTTCCTTCACAACCTGCTGCCGCAGAAGAACCCATTCAGAGAGTCATTAAACTTGAAGGCGATGTTGCTGAACTTTTGGCTGCTATGTATGGAAATCAAGCGGAGATCCCCGTTGAAGTAATCGATCAATTGGAAAAGTTGGTTGATGCTGTGGAGAAAACACTTAAATGAAAAAATTATTGGAAAATTTTCGGCGATTTATCACAGAGGCCGACACATATCCATTTAAACTTCGACAACTGAGTTTTGAGGAACTTGAGACTTTTATTAAATTGGTAAGAATTTTATCCGGAGGCGGAGTTGAGTACGCCTTCGAATTGGCGGAAAAAGTTGGACTGGAAAAAGAACTGATTGAAGTTGTATTTGCCGGAGAACCAGGGCTAAACTGGAGATACGCGGCAATGTTGGAAAAATACGCGAAAGATACGAAAGATACGAAACTGAAGGAAAAGGCCACAGAGATGGAAGATTATCTTGTTCAACAGCAGCATACCAGAGACTCTGTTGTATTTGCGATCGAGAACATGAAAGAGCCAAAGTTGATGGAGAAGATCTGGGATACAGGCGCAGCACTCAAGGAAGCCGGTTCCTGGGGTAGACCCAATCCTGAGAGGGCACTCAGAGGAATCATCAAGAACCCCAATGCCTCCGAAGACCTGTTGAAAAAAATATTGCGACAGGTTAATGAGTGGCTGCTGATTGGTGATGAGTATCGCATTGTGACAACGCTCGCTTGGGATCTGGGCACCGAACTGTTACAGCACCCGAGCATTTCCAACAAACCGGACAGAGAGGTCTTTCGTTCCCCGGGGTACAGTGATCGGGGCGAAAAGTTTACCATAGATAATGAATGGGCCAAATGGGCAGGAGTAAAAAATGAAACTCCTACTTGAAAATTGGCGACAGTATTTGAATGAGAGTTATTATCATATCACCCGCTCAGAAAATGTTCCACTTATTATGAAAGGTGGTTTGCTACCATCAAAGCCCGATGACATGCAAGATGTTGAGGGTGTTTATTTATTTAAAAGCGTCATGGACGCAGGAGACGCTCTGATGAATTGGTTTGGAGACAGGTTTGATGAAGATGAACCATTAACCTTATTGCGAGTTGATAGTGCCGGTGCAGGCGAGTTAGATACTGATTCAGCAGCAGGGTTTGAAGTTGTTTCCAAAACCGCCATCGCGCCCGAATTTATTTCGATAGAGCAGGAGAACATTTGAATGAAACTCCTACTTGAAAATTTTCGCCGGTTCATAACTGAAAATGATAATTCAATGACAATTGATGATGTTGAAACTTTGGCTAAACTGTTTCGGATCTTAAGAGGTGTTGACGGCGCGGGGGAAGCGTTTGCCCTGGCAGATGCCATAGGAATGACTGATGAAGTGTTGGAGGTTCTGTACTTTGGCGTTGGTGGCCGAAAAGAAAGGGTTATCGATGTTCTCGAAGATCTAGAGGAGGATGAGGCAGAAGAAATTGCTAAAATTCTAGATATATCTGTTTCTAGGCGGCGTATAATGAGAAATTTTATGGAAACTCCGGGTTCTGTAGAGATGGCCTCCAAGAGAACCGATGATGGCGAACCCGTTTTATTGGTCACCAAGATCTTGGATATATCTGATGAAAAGTTTAATACATCCGGATTTCTCGGTGGCTGGGATGGACTCTTTGAGGCAACAGTCATTATCCGCATTATTACGAATCCAAACACTAGTGATGATATCATGAAACGGATTGTAAGGCTTACTTCCAAATGGAACTCTACCGGAAAAAGCCGACGGATGATGCTTAAGCTTATAAAAACGCTTTCTGCGTCCAGAAACCTTTCAAATGCTCCCAATGCACCAAAAGGCCCACTGGCCGCAATTGGTCCCGATCTGGGGCGGCAAGGTGGCCACTTCTCCATAGGATCAAAAATAATAACGCCAGAATGGCTGGAGTGGGCAAAACAATGAAACTATTAATTGAAAATTGGAGGAAATTTTTGGCGGAAGACCGGGAATACTCTAACCAAGAAAAAATACTCGATTTGTTAAATAACGAAGACCCCAAGCTGGTGGCGCAAGGTATGCAACTTGCTCCTTATGGTGTGCCGGAAGAATATGAAGAGGCTGAAAGATTAGCTGTCAAATCCGTTGCAAGAAGCTTTGATGTCTTAGAGATTCTGCCTCCAAATAGGCTTGGCCAACACAAAGATGAACGATATTATTATGATGATGATGATAAGGACAGATTGAGTGAACTTCGCGAAAAAGCAAAGACTCTCGCAACTCCCGAACAGCTTAAAGCTTATATTAACGAGTATTTATCCTTTAGAGAAGAAATGAAGACAGAGTACGGATTCGATGAGGATGATTATTATTTCCCCTTAGAATTTATGGGTCACTTTCCAGAACTGATGGGATCCCCAATGGGATACCCAGAATCAATTAGATTGACAGACATGTTTGGCGAAAAGAACGAATTCGTAAATCATTATGTTGTTCATGAATTAAGAGCGATTCTGTCAAACAAGACTATTTAAGGAGAAGGATGATAATACAATGAAAATCACAAAGAAACAACTTAAACGGATTATCATAGAAGAACTCACGAGAGATGACAAAACTGAAATCAGAGATATGATATCAAAAGAGATCCAGACCACTCTTAAGAGCAGGGATACTAAAGATATTATCGAAAAAGAAATAGAAAAAATGATTGGTAACAAAGCAACAAAAGACCAAATGGGTGACATCGCTAAGAAAGTATTGAAAAAACTTTATAAAGACTTATCCCTTCAGCACCCATACATTATCGATCGAATAAAGGTATAAAAAAAATGAAATATGTAATTGGATTTTGGGCAATACTTCCCTATTTGCCCGGTGAGAACCTATTTATAGAAGAGGAAGAAGTAAATATATTACAAGCTGTAGTTTTAAATTCTGACGAAATTGATACTATTGATGAGAAATTTATTTTAGATCTGCCTCAAAACGAATGGTACAACTTCAAAAATGATATCGTCGCCAAAAATAGGGGATTTAATAATTGAACTGGAAACCAATTCAATTGGCGTTCTTATTGAGAAAAAAAGAAAAATATATATAACAGATGAGGAGGAATACTACTGGATGATACATTGGATTCTAGGATCGTATATGCCTCCATATATTGAAGAAAATTACTTGATTATTTGCCTGGAAAATGGTATACTAAGAATACCACAGGAGAAAAAATGACAACAAACAATTGGAACGTATACAAACTTTTTGCAAATGGAAAAAGAGCGAAATTTCCCATGCATACATTCAAATATGACGATGAAGCACTGGTTTTTGAGTTTTTTACGAAACAGATCGAGCCAACTTTCACTGTAAAACAGAAAAAATCAAAATATATACTGATTCGAGAAGACCTTCCGCAAGAAAGAGATGAAAATACAAAGAGGCCAGAAGAAATTTTGCATCAAAAACGATCAAAAGTGTTTCGCGAGCACCTCATGAGCGTGAATAAAGCGGCTATTGCCGAAAAAAATACTCAATTTGGGATGATTTTGTGCGAAGAAAGCGAATGGAAGTGGCAATGGGCTGCTATGGAGACGGGGACTCTTCAATATTTGCTTGGGGTATCCCCGCTTTTTAAATCACAAGAAGCCGCAGTAGAATGGATGGACTCTCAAATTTAAAAATGCCAAAAAACTTGCAACATGAGGGGCGCTACAACTTCATAAAAAAAGGAGATTTGGTAAAATATACAGTTGAAAGTTTTTCTATGACAACCCAAAGCGGCTTTATAATCGAAGAAGAGAGGTTTTTAGGCATCATTGTAAGTGATCTGATAGAAGCTCATGGTTATGGGACAATTTCTGATCTGTCTTCACTTGGGCACCCGATGACTGATAATCACGACATGGTTCATTTTAGAGTCTATTGCATAAACAGTGCCGAAGTATTATATATTTCTTGCGATAAGATAGAACTAGTCTCAGGCACCTACTAAAAGACGACAATTATGTCGTCTTTTTTTTGTCTAGGGTAATGGAACACAGTCAATCCAACTATTTATAGTATATTCTATATGAAGGACAGGCTGTGGAGAAGAAAAAAGTAGCAAATGTGATTATTTTGGATGATAATGATCGTTTTTTAGTAATTAAGCGGACAAAAACTGCACCAACTCACCCTTTACACTGGGATTTGCCCGGAGGACACGTTGAAAAAGGCGAATCTTTTGAAGAAGCAGCAATAAGAGAGGCTTTTGAAGAGACAAATCTCGAAATTAGCGCGCTACAGGCTGCAAAAGTGACAAATCCGTTCAGAAGCTTCTTTATTACAAGAAAATATTCCGGAAATATTGAATTTAAAGAAAATCCAGAGTCAGGATTCGTCGAACACAGCGATCACAAGTGGGTAACACTCGAAAAATATAAAAAAATGGAAGATCTAAGCATAAAACCAGAGGATATTGAAAAAGCAATGGAAAATTTATCGAAAAAAAGCCTTTATGAGCAAAAATATCAAGAAAGATTGGAACTTTTGCTTATGGAAGGCCGCAAAGACAACGTTTTTAAAAAATATGCCGCATTGGGGCAGCAAAATTTAGGAAGATTTGCTGATTATGACGAAGAAAACAATTATAAGCACTTAGGGTGGATGGCAAAACAACTTGCGGCCATTCCAGACCTAGATAAATATAAAACAACTGCGCAGCGCGAAGAGGCTGTAAAGATTACCGACGCTGTTGATAAATTTCTGGAGTATGGTCCTCGCTTAAAGCGCAAAGATCTAAATCAGTACAAAAATATTGAAGATATTGCCATGGCAGTCCATACCGATATTATAATGCCGCGAATTGCAAAGTCCAAAAAGGAGAGAGGCAAAGATCCTAGAACAACACAGTTCTCAGAAAGGGGCGAAGGAACTATAATATACGAAGATGATCGATATTTTGTAGTTAGACCTGATACTCTGGAGGCTTCTTGTTACTTTGGACAAAAAACTAGATGGTGTATAGCCCAGCCAGGAAATTCATATTTTACAGACTATACGGAAAATGAACAGAAGACATTTTATTTTATAAAAGATGATGGCTTGAGAGCAGATGACCAGTTCCGCCAAATGGCAGTTCAAATGGGGCCGGGTCCGACATTTGAAATGTTCTGGGATAGACACGATGAGCCATATGATGACCATACGGAAGATTGGGAAATGTTCGCGGAGCATATGCATGATGCAACAGATATGCCGATCGGTATTGCTGAAAAAATTATGGAAGCAATATATGATCACGCAGAAGACAATCCACCTCAAGAGAATGCGTTTCGCGCATTATCTATGAGAGTTGATGAGGAGAACGAATTTGATTCACAAAATATAACACTCCACTCCGGTTTCGATGATTATGACGACGGGCGGGGGTCGATGAGTCCCTATGGCGAAGTGAGGATTGTCATTGATCTGGATGAACAGTTAGAAGAATTTTTAGCACAGAGGGCATTCATAGATTGGGAAGACGAAGAAGCAGACTTTCAAGAAATATTTATTGAACGACTTGAGGCGGGCATAACAGAAAATGAGGAAGAGTATCAAGATTATAAAACTGGCGAAGAAGTAGAATATCCAGAAGGTTTTGCAACCGATTGGTGGCACATAATAGGTGTTGAACCCGAGTCGTATGTAGATTTTGAAAACTTAAGAATAGGCATAGTTGGTGATAAGTTCTATCTTGATTTTTATGTGGCGGAGAAAGGTAGTTATGGAGACACAAGACTGTTTACAGACGCTGATGAGGCGGAGTATGAGATTGGGCACTTAGCTAGTATATTTGATAACGATGCTGACTTCTCTGGCTTGGAGCCTTTGTTATATCAGTTGATTCCTGAGATGATTACAGGCGGGATGGCAATGTCGGATGTAATCGAAGCATTCGATAAAATGGCTAAAGCCCTGCGACTTACTTCTTATGGCGATCATAAAATATCGATCGATGTAACTCGGGTCGATCAATATAACCGTAATGCTGATATGAAGGCTTTATTTGACATTCCAGTGCCAGATTTTTATAAAAGTCTTGGTTATAATACTGGAGAGATTGCAATGCAAGAACAGTTGGAAGAAATTATTAGAACAACGTTAAAAGAAATATGGGATAGCGCACACGCTATGGCTGCAAATCAACTGCGGTTACAGTTTGGCTCTGAATATGATGAAAGAGGTAGTGGTATGGCCATGCCAGGGGTTGTTGTAAATCTTGTAGATCAAACGCGCCAACGAAAAGCAATCCGAGCATGGCTTAGGGTTGATGTCCGATTTATGGATACACCAGAAGAAATGTGGACAGCATATAATTTCTTTAAGTTTATTGCCACTAATTATGATAAATTGTCGGCAAAGTTCACAAAAGAATTTAATCGAGAAATAGAAATTATGCAAAAAAGAACTGGTCAAGTTGTTGGCTATGCCGGCGGGGGTCGGGTAAATATAGGGGGTGATGAAGAGGCAGTAATCACCGATGACGATATTGTATCAGAAGGAAGCAAATAAATGTCTAAACAAAACTTAGAAGAAAAGAAAGCACAGAAATGCTGGCCCGGTTATAAAAAGAAGGGCACCAAAAAAATGTTTGGTAAGACAGTCAATAACTGTGTCAAAAAAGAAGAGCTTGAAGCAGTTCTTGATGAGAAGCGCAAAAAGAAGAAGAAAAAGTCCAAAGGCAAGAAGGACGCCTGCTACCACAAAGTAAAATCTCGATATAAAGTTTGGCCTTCTGCATATGCTTCGGGTGCTCTTGTAAAATGTCGCAAAGTTGGTGCTAAGAATTGGGGAAATTCTAAAAAAGAGTCTCTTCGCATTGTCATCGAAGATGAGCTTTCTCAAATAATGTTAGAAGGAGAACAGGATATCGACGATCTTAAAAAAGCAATTATGAAAGCCTTAAGAGACGAAGGTGGTGCAGCAGGGATGGATGCTTTAGAAAAGCATACAGATGCATCTGAAGAAGAAATAAGAAAAGTCATCAACAAAGAAGATGATATTCAAGTTCATGACGATGGCGATATTATTGATATTAGTGGACTAGAAAAAACAATCGAAGAAGAGCTTATGGCATATTTATTGGAAAAGAAGCAAGCAAGTTCAGAAGATAGTCTTCGAGATTGGTTTGGCCGGAAAGGCGAGAAAGGCTCCACCGGGGGCTGGGTTGACTGTAATGCTCCAGATGGCGATGGTGGTTATAAAAAATGTGCTCAAGGCGATAGAAAAAAGAAGCCGTATTGTCGTCCGACACCTTCGGCATGCAAAGAAGAGCCTCAAAATGAAGAATTGGACAGAATTATCGATGAGGAAATCGACGCGGTTCTTGATGAGAAAAAGAAAAAGAAAGCCTGTAAACCCTCGAAGGGAAAGCGCTTTGCGAAGCGTGTAAATGGCAAATGTCGCTCATACGGGCAAAAAGGAAAAGCCAAGGATGGCGGAGATCGTATACGACCCGGCACAAAGAAGGGCGATGCGTACTGTGCGCGATCAGCAAAGATTAAGAAGTGCAAAAACCCCCCCTGCGCCAACGCATTATCCCGCAAGAAATGGAAGTGTCGTGGCTCAAAATCTATGAAGAGTGAATAATGGAATTAATTTCAACACATATATGTAAAGGAAAAAACGTTGGTGTTCACGGAAATCTATTCGGTGGCACAATGTTAGCATGGTTAGATGAGGCTGCCGCAGCGTTTGCCGCACAGTCTTGTGATACACCCCGTGTAGTGACCGTGAAGCTATCTGAGGTCCATTTTAAAAAGCCTGTGAGGGTAGGACATATCATTAAAATATATGCCGACGTAAAGAGCATAGGGGACACTTCTATGACGATTAATTTAGAGGCCCGCAGACACTCTCCTTATAACGGCACTCAAAGATCTGTTTGTGAGATGCACATTACTTTTGTTCGAATTGATGGAGATGGTGAGCCGATTCCATTAAGTGAAAAAGTTAAGAATAAATTTAAAGATGGCACGAAATGAATATAAGAAGTATTTATGTATGTAAGTAGAATTTATTCTTATTAGCAAAAAGGGAGAAGTAAAATGAAGTTATTGCTTGAAAATTGGCGTAAGTTTGTGAATGAGGCAAAAAAATTAGTTTGCCCGAAGCCGACACAGGATCTTGAATTAAATACAAAGAACAGAAATGCGGCTATTCAAGCAGAGCATATACAATATGGGCCTTTAAACCTAGCAGATGAAGAATACTGGGAAAAGGCTGCAGATCATTGGAATACCGATGTTGAAGTCGCGAAAAAGTCTCGTTGTGGAAATTGTGTCGCTTTTGATGTTTCGCCAAGAATGTTAGAGTGTCTTCCTGGTCCTGTCTCAGAACCAATTGAAGATGAAGAAGGCAAATTGGGTTATTGTTGGATGCATCATTTTAAATGTCATTCTGCACGGGCTTGTTATACATGGGCCGGCGGTGGTCCAATTTCAGAAGATGAAGTTTCTGCTGAGTGGCAAGAGCCAGGAGCGAAGGAGTGAAGCTTCTATTTGAAAATTGGCGAAAGTATTTGAATGAGGCTTACCTTGATACTTATGCAGGATTTGCTGGCCGGAAAACAAGGACATCTCTTCAGGATCCTTTAAAAGATCCGGGCAACGAAGGATCCTTTAGCCAATCGAAAAACACTTTAAAAAATATTTTAACACTTTATGCCATTGTTGGTGAAGAAGGAAACATTCTTACAAAACCAGAGGAAATTAGAGGAAAGTATCCACCAGCGCTGGAACGTTTTATTCCGGAAGAATGGGCTAGGGGAAATATAGAAGATCCCGAATTGAAAGAACTTGTAGGCGAAAAGTGGAAACCCCTAGGAGAATTCAGCCTGCGAGATTGGCACAGATATAAGAAACATAAAATAAATGTTTTGTCCCATCTCAGAAAGTATTTGCTCGAAGGAGTAAAAAATGAAACTCCTACTTGAAAATTGGCGAAAGTATTTGAATGAAGTTTCCTTTTCGGACGCAAAAGATATTCTGGACTCCAAACGCACTTTAAAAATTATTAAAGCATATAACTATGATAGAGCACAAGATGATGTATATTATTCTGTGCACGATGGAGAGATGGGTATTCAACACCGTAACTTCAAGAACTATCTTCTAGATATGATACCAGACGATCTAACAGATAATCAAAAAGGCACCTCTGTTCTATGGATTTTAAAACTGGCAAGAGAAGACCCAAAAGTTGCTTCGGATCTTATTAATGGTCGCATGCGACCGTACCGGGGGGGTTGGTCCGGACTGGAAACATTTTTCCACCATCAGCGATTTATGCCTAGGCAAGATCTCATGCAAGTCAAATCTTGGATAGATCTTATTGATATGGTAGACGACGCAAAAGAGGAAATTC
>Ga0209336_10001196_pt1 | contig 12736 bp, 25 predicted proteins | sample LinPmetageLP32_FD_184042 | JGI IMG/M metagenome (GOLD analysis project Ga0209336, IMG submission 184042) | Marine viral communities from the Pacific Ocean - LP-32 (SPAdes) (version 2) | ecosystem: Environmental > Aquatic > Marine > Oceanic | place: Pacific Ocean | collected 2009-08-23 | reverse complement strand
GGTCCCCATATAGTATTGTGATGATCTATACGTTGCTGTCGCTCTTCGGGTGTGTCGTTTAATAAGCCATAGCCTCTAAACTCTATAAGCACACTATTAGGTCCTAGTGGAGTAACACTATCACTACGATAAGCACTACCACGTAGGTTAAAGTTAAAGCCTGGAAACAAGTCTACCATGTACCATTGGTTTGGTGGTAGGTTAGGAAAACTTAGTTCTCCGCGATCAGTTGCTCCTGCAAACTCCGTATAGTTAACTGTGAAACTACTTACGTTTACATGTCCGTTATCAAACGGAATATTCTTACGTGCAAAGTATTCATCATTAAATCCTGTTACACGATTAAAGTAATGCATAAAGTCGTGATAGAATTCACTATTAGTATCGTGCCATAATTTGTAATTGGTTGGAATAAGTGCTTTATGATAATGGAACACTTCTAGTTCTTCTGTGTCAATAGCATCAGCAATACAATCAAATGCTCCGGCGGTCCATTCTTCAACACTCTGCGTTGGATTAGAATCAAGTGTTACCCATACCATACCTCCGTGCTTTACTTCACAGTATAGTTCAGGCTCACTTGTTATAATAGGTGCTTCAAGTGTTCCAGAAATTTGATATCGTGCATCATAGAGTCTATAGGCCTTAATCCTATCACCTGCATTTACTACAATAATATTTTCAAACGCAATCTGCGATGTTCGATAGTCGCCTTCGTTTCTTATTTCGCTTTTGTGGATAACAGGTACCCATACTTTAGCAAAGATGTTTTTAATCTCTTGTTCAAATATTTCTTGACTGCTATAGCATTCGCTACTGATAGATTCTACTGGTGGTTTTGCTAACCAATTCTTGTGGTTACGTGGTGGCATAAACATTTCTCCTTTTACAATGTTATTTAATATATAATAACACCAAAAAAGGGAAAAGTCTAATTGATTGTTCCTATAAGCTAATAGGTATTAGTTGACTAATAGTAAGGATTATTAAAGTTAGGATCGTCCATGCCATCTACAGCATTTACTTCAGGTACATAATGTTTAAGCATATTCTCTACACCCATTTTAAGTGTAATAGTACTACTTGCACAGCCAGAACATGATCCTTGTAGTAAAACACTTACACGGCCTGTTGTTTGATCGAAGTCTTCAAACTTGATAAAGCCGCCGTGTTGTTCAACTGCTGGTTGAACATATTGATCAATAACTTTATTGATTGTTTTTACTATTTCGTCATATTCTTCTTTGTTCATATTAATATTTATAATAAAAGTTGGCTCTGGGGGAAGGACTCGAACCTCCACGATAAATAAATTGCAGTATATCTATCATATGATTAACAGTCATACGTGTCTACCAATTTCACCACCCCAGATTATTCTTATATCTTGTTGATTTTTTCTAGTGCAGGAATCATACGTGTAATACCTATGCCTCCGCCTACTCTTTGGAAGAAGTCAAACTCTAAAAACTTTTCTAGTTCTGCTACTACACGTTCTTTACCAAATAATTTAAACAACAGCTCCGAGTAAGCTCCGTCTGTAATTGTGTGGAATGTATCTCTCATCATATCAACATCACATGATCTTTCTGCTGAACCAATAGTTTCCATACCACCTAGTATGACATCAATCTTTTTACTTGTTCCACCACCATCGTTTCTACTCATATTCCAAAATGGGCTAGTCATCTCTGGAAAGTCTGTAATCATTGTTTGACCAAAGTCAGCCGCCATCTTTAGTTCATGTTCAGCATCCATCTCGTTGATCCAATCAACTCCGTAATGCTCTTGCCAGTCTCTATAAGTCTTTTCTGTAATGTTGCCAAAGCCTAAGTATTCACATAGTTCATACTCCATTGCTTTAAGATCATCAATGCTACCTGGCATTTCAAATTCAAACATTGGAAATATTATGTCATGTCTGCCTGGTATTGCATTTGGCTCTTGTCTATAGGAAGTGGACACACAAAAAAACCCCTTACTATCGGGGCTACTTAATAATTCATGTTCTAGCCACATCTGGCCTGTTTGCGGTAATGGCCAAACCTGGCCTGCGTAATTGTAAGTTGCTACATTGAATGGATCTTCACATGCGGCAAGTATGCTTAGTCTGTTTTGGGTATGGACTTCTAAGAATCCTTTGTCCAAAAAAAATGACCTTAAAAGGCCAATTGTATCTGTAAATTTTTGTGGGTTTATGAGTTGCGTCATCTTTTTTCCTTTTTCGAGTTGCGACCTAAAAAAAATTTGCTCAAAAAAAATTCGAGCCTATTTGCTTTGTCGAGTTATTTATCTTTTATCTAGTAACTGGTGCCGGCACCAAGATTCGAACTCGGGACCTATTGATTACAAATCAATTGCTCTACCAACTGAGCTATGCCGGCATATGGCGGAAGATGTAGGATTCGAACCCACGGTAGAGTTACCCCTACGACGGTTTAGTAAACCGCTCCTTTAAACCACTCAGGCAATCTTCCTATTAGTTATTTACTTAGTAAACCTTAGTGTCTGTTGTTTACCATTGTACATAAAAGTTACAATCGAATGACTGTAAACTTGTCGTTGTGATTCTTCATACCTAGTTTCAATTTGACATTGACGTTGTGTAGTACTAGGAGTACTCTTGTTATTATTGCCTCCAAGTATTGCACCAGTCATAGCACCAATACCAGTCATAGCAGTCTTACCATCACCTTTACCAAATTGGTTGCCAATAACTCCACCAAGTATTCCACCAATGATAGCACTACCTTGATCAGTTTTTCCTTGAATAACAACATCTTTACAAACTTCAACTCTATAAGGTGTTTGTTCAATTATAGACTTAAAATGATCTGTAACTGTTTCAGCACTTGCACTTGTTGCAATTAATGTAAAAATTCCTGCAATCATAAATTTATTCATTATCTTCTCCTTTTAATTTTTTAATTCTATCTTTCATCCAGCTAATTGCTGTATGAATATGTCCTGTGTCATGTTCTTGTAATTGACTCTGTGCGTATTTAACTTCATCTTCTAAGTACTTGACTCGAATAAGATTTCCGCTAAAGTCCTTCAACTTTGGTAACTCTATCATACCTAAAACTCCTCCAACCTTTAGCATTTGTGTCCCAAACAGTTACATTACCTTCTTTGGTTGTTTTGTCTGTTTTAGGCTGTGCCTCTTTAGGAATAATATCAAAAGACTTTGTACAAGTCATTATACGTTCATTGCCATCTAACTTATTAAATGTTACAACTAAAGTTTCTTTGCGGAGTTGTTCAAGTAGTAATTCCTGTGTAGGAATACCTTTCATCTCTGCTACTGTATCTTTTACAGACGTATCCACCATATCTTTTGCTCCTTTGCTTGTGACCATTTATCTTGAAATTGTTCTCTTACTGCTTTACGTACCTGTGCTTGATTAACATCATGCCCAATCATGTATCCGCCCTTTCTAATTTTAGGATACCATGCTTGTATATCTGCTTTAACATCTTCGTACTCGTGTCCTGCATCTACAAAAATAAAGTCAAGCTCTCCGTCGTTAAAGAATCTATGTGCATATGTAGTAAAGTGCCTATGAAAAAATACTCTGCCTTGATAGTCTTTAGCCCATTCTTGCAAGTCATCTAAAAAGCTACTATTTACACTGTCCTTTTGAAATTCTAAGTTTTCACTTGCAGTTCCATTCCAACGCACTTCTTTTTCAGACCAAATATCAATCCCATGTAATACTAGGTTAGATTTGTTTTCAACTAGGTATTTAAAATTGTGACCTTTTTGCACTCCTAGTTCTGCACCTAGTATAAGATCGTGCTTGTCTAAAAAATTAACCAACCATTGTTCTTTGGGTAATCCTCGCTTCATGACACTTGTACTGCAATATAAATGCACAATGCAATGATAAACAATTTACCATAGTCTAGATCAAAATCAGTACCTTCGCCAAACCTTTTTCTAAATTCACTAAGTTTCATTTACAACTCCTCTGCTATACCTAATATTTCAGCAACAAGTAAACCTGCGGCTAACCACCCCCAACTACCTGTAGCTAGGGCGACTACACAACCTGCAATACGAATTGCACTTTTAACAAGACTAATATAAAAATGTTTCTTGCTTGGGTCTTTAGGCTCAGGTGCTCCTGGCATAATAACTCTTTCTGGAATAGGCATTACATCTTCTCTACAATACGATCAATAAGCCCATAATCAAGAGCTTCTTGTGCAGACATAAACGTATCTCTATCCATGTCTTTGGTAAAGTCGTCAAACGTTTTACCTTTAGTATTGTGCTTAACATACAGTTCAGTTAACATTTTTTTGTAATGCATAATTTCGTTATAACTAATTTCAATATCACTAGCCATACCTCTTGCTCCACCACTAGGTTGATGAATCATATGTCTTGCATGTGGTAACATCATTCTATGTCCTGCTTCTCCTGCTTGTGCTAAGAAACTACCCATTGAACATGCTTGGCCCATTACAATAGTATGTACTGGCGACTTAATAAATTGCATTGTATCGTAAATACTCATACCATCACTAATAACACCACCTGGACTATTAATATAAAAACTAACAGGCTTACCTGGTGCTTGTGATTCTAAGAATAATAGTTGTGATACAATTAAACTTGCCGACATTGAATTAACATCAGTGTCCATAATTATAATACGGTCCTTTAATAGTCGACTATAAATGTCATAACTACGTTCACCTTTAGATTCTTTTTCAACAACTATTGGTACTAAATTAGGCATCAATAGCCTCCTGTCTTACTAGCGGAGAAATGCTTTGACTATCATGGTAGTCACCGCCCGTTGAAAATTGTCTTGTTGTTACTTCCTTACGTAACATACCATCTTTAACACGATATGTAATAAGTTCTTGTTTGACAACACCTGTAGTATCGTTTTCAAACGCACTTACAAATGGTCCGTCTGGTTGATTAGTCATTATCGTCCTTCCTTTACGTTATATGATTCTGGTCCTGGTGTAGTAAATTCGTATCCAAATGCATTACCTACATAGACCCTTCCGTTGTATTTCATGTGAATTTTATTAGTAGCCATAAACACATTCATAGAATCTTTAGTTCTAAAGTTATCTACTTCTGCTTCTACAATCCTATCGTTGTTTGTACATGTTACCATGCATTTGTTTTCAAATACTTCCATTTTACACCTTATAAAGTTTAACGTAGTTGAGTCTAGTTTCGTTTGCACTAAACAATTTGTTTTTTGTTTGAGCTTTTACTTTGCCTTTTACACGTAGCATACTATCTACATCATATGAAAACTTATTCATAAAGCTCACTAAGTTTCCATCTATAACAGCAACATAGTTATAGCTCTCCCATTGTGTACTATAACGTTTATCAAGTATTTTAATAACACCTTCAACAACATCTTTCTCTTTGCCTAGGTATTGACTGTTACGGTACTCAATTCGAATTTCTTTTGTAAGTCCTGTTTCGTGTTTGTCACGTTTTACAAACTCAGGAATAAATGCAATTCTACCTAAGTTGTTTTTTATTACAGTATCTTGTGATACTGAATTAATCATGTCTCTTTTGAATTCATCTAAGTCAGCAAGTCCTAGCATTACATAACGTTTCATCCACTTATGTATTTCTGCTACTTTAGTATAATCGTCTGCTGTTGGCTTAGGTAAAATAAAATCAATTGGACGATAGTCAGGATTGAATGCAAACTTAACTATTTCTTTGTTAGAAAAGATAGTTGGATTGTCTTCTGAAAATCTACGTGTGTCTTTTACATAGCCTTTGTTAATACGTTGTGCGGCTACTGCAAATGCTAATGCTTCTTGTGTAGGAACTGTTTTCAATGGTAGTGCATCCTTACTTAAATATCCGTTTTTAATCTTAACATCGCTGATCATAGTGTGCCTCATTAGTTAATTATGTGTATATAATAGCATCAAATACTATAGATGTCAACCTATAAAATGTCGTCTGCTATACCTAAATCAACCAATTGTTTGGCTGTGTAATATTGATCGGACGGGTTCTTAATAAATTTAGTATTAACTTCTTGAACAGTCATACCTGTTGATTCACGTAATATTTGCATACATCTCATTTCACAGTTTTTATTTTCTTTCATCTGTGCTTTCATGTCATGCATCTTAGCATCCATATTATCACTGTGTTGGTGATTCATAATACCAGCGTTCTTACCAATCCAACGATATCCTTTTGTACCACTTGCAAAAATCATAAATCCTGCACTCATTACAGCACCAATACCTACTGTGCTTATGTTGTGATAACTTGTTTTCATTACATCAATTAAAGCAAACATCTCATATAGATCTCCGCCTGTAGTGTTAACATAAAGTTCAAGTGTACGTTTGGGTTTTTTAACTAAGTTAGCACTAAGTATCCATTTAATAGCTTCACTTATATTTTCGTTAGTAATTTCTCCGCTTAGATAGTGAATATCGTTATCAAGTAACGACCTATCTACTGCATCTGAGCTGTTCCAACTATCGTATTTAGGCATAATTTATTATATACCTATTTATTACATGTTTGTCCATTTATGCTTTCCTAGTTTATTTTCTTCACAATAACGTACAAATAACCCTACTTCGCGTCCATGTGCTTCAATTTCCCATGGTAGATCCCAATAACTTACTTTTTTAGGATTTACAGTTTTACCTAACCAAGCCTCTTTACTTGGGTGCAACTCACGTCTTGCATACTGTTTAACATGTACCATTTCGTGTGCTACAGTTTCAAGTAACTGACGCAAAGATAATGTTCGATCAATCTCTAGTTCAAAGGTCCTATTATTTTCTAATTCTAAACAGTAACCTAATGCACCTGTAGGCTTACATAAGTGGACAAAGATATCCAAATTATATAAACGTGGCATTAATTTATTAGCACAGAATTCAACCATGCTTTGGGTATGCTTCTTTTGGGATTTTGAACCACCAACTACTTCTACAAACATGATCACTCCTAACTAATATATACAGTATACACTATAATAATTAAAAAGTCAAATATTTTGGTTACAAGGTATACTCAAAGTTTTGGCAAGAATTGTGCTTTTCTAAAAGTTCTGCACCATTTCTTAAATGAAAACGTTCTGCCATATCAGTTAACGGACTGAGTGTTATAAATCTTTCAGCTCGTTTTTCGTTATGTAACTGTTTTGCAACAGTGTTTACTATTTCTCTGCCGGCACCTTTTGAGTAACTCCATACTGTATAAAATACTGCAATATTTCCTCTTTGTCCGTCTTGACATGCTTGTTGACTGTACAAGTCTAATTCGTGTTCGTCTTTAGGAACTTCATTAGTATAAGCAACACAGATTACTGCTTTTATATCGTTATCTGGAAAATGCTGTTCTGCATACTTGTTCTCGTATAGTGCATAGACTTCTCTATGGCTACTAGTTCTAAAGTCAGCATCTAAGTGCGGACGAACAGGATCGTCCTTTATAATAGTATCAACTATTTCTTTACCAATATTCGTTATCACGTTGTCCTCTTTTCAATGGTAGTGCTTTGTTATATTTAAGTGCAAATAATGTTGCTTGCTTGTCATCCGGAATATCAACATATATATCACAACGACAGTATATATCTTCTGGCATTGTTTGTGAATTAGATCTGATTAAAACTAAATCATAACCTTTGGTTGCAACGTGTTTCGCAAGCTCTTCTCCAAGCTCTCTACGTACCCAAAGGTCCTCCATAGTTTTATGTGCATGGCTCCATTTATATTCACACTGGGCTAGAAAAAATCTCAACTAATATCTTTCCATTTTGTATATGCTTCTTCAAATCCTTCTAAAGCATATTGGGACCTTTCATGATTGCCCCATAGTCTTTTAAAGTAACCGTTGTAAGATTGTTTCATAGTTTCAAGTTCTACTAGATGTCCTTTGACCATATAAAACATTCTTGCAATTTCTTTTTCGTCTACGTCCATTACCACCATCCTAACACTCTGCCATTACCTGCGATTATCATTAGACAAGTTACTATATGTAATACAAACCACGGTGTTCTAATAATTAAATGTATATGGTCATCTTTCTTATCGTCATTGTATGCACTACTACCCATAGCCTTGCACCAATATTTCCATATACTTTTAACCATCAACACACCGTTGCCCGCTCATTAGTGACTATTCTTGAGGTAGTCTAAACAATTCTTTGGTGTTGACTCCTCGTAAGGATCTTCGTCTGCGCCTTCGTTGTTGATGCCAGGTTCCTGCCACCAATGCTCAATTACACCGTCATTGACAATGCACATAAAGCGCCAACTACGTAAACCAAATCCTAAATGATTTTTGCCAATTAGCATTCCTAGAAAACGTGTCATGTTTCCACTTCCGTCCGGAATACATTTTACATTTTTGATATCCATAGACTTAGCCCATGCGTTCATTACAAATGCGTCATTAACGCTCATGCAATAGATTTCATCAATGTCTTGATTACGAATATTATCGTAACTTTCTTCAAACCCTGGCAGTTGGTATTCACTACACGTAGGTGTAAATGCACCTGGCAAACTGAACAGTACTACACGTTTACCTTTAAAGTAATCGTCAGTAGTTGTATCCTGCCAATAGTATGGGTTATCATCGCCGCTTGATTCGTCGCGGACTCTTGTTTTAAATGTCACTTTAGGTAATTTAAAACCTTTAATCATATTAGTTAATCTCCTGTTAGTTAGTATCTAATACTACACAGATATTTATAAATTGTATAATAATTGCATTACAAACATGGCTAAATATAGTTAGGGTCAACGAAGTATAGAGGGCAAAGTAAATATGGATTTTTTAACAATAGCAAAAGATTTAGGATTCCCAATAGCCGGAGCACTAGGTGCCGGCGGATTTGTATTTTTAACACTTAAATTTATATTAGCAGGTGTTACTGATTCTGTGACTACACTTAAAAATATTATTGGATCTCTTGACAATCGTGTCCAAACTATGAACAACGACTTAGTTAAGATTGATGCATTAATGAGTCACGCATTACATATCAAACCAAATGTAGATCGTATTGCCGCAAATGAAGGTAAAGATGATGCGAGGAGAGATTAAATGAAAAAACTACTCATTATAACTTTTCTTTTAGGAATGGCTTCTGGAGCCATACTTTCATTTATAGTAACATCTAGTATAACAGATGCAATTAATCTTTCAATTACATCAGGAGTACAAGGATAATGGATATAGGAGAAGTAAAATGATGTGGGTAGATTATACAATTAATAACTTACCAGGTAAAGGCTTTAAAGTTGAAGGTGACACTCCAACTGAAGTAATGGACAAGGGATTATACAAGCCCGGCGATGTGTTTATTGTTAATGAAGGTGGCTGGCTAATTAAGTCAGACGAACTATCAGCAATGGTAATTAAACACGAAGCAAAGAAAAAGGAACTAGCGTAATTTATGGAATCAGAAATAACAAATGCAATTAAAGATTTAGGATTTCCTGTAGTTGCCGCTTTAGGTCTTGGTTACTTTATTTTCTTTATATGGAAATGGGTAACAGAAACTATTGATCCTGTTATAGGTCAAACTATGGGTACACTAATTAAACTTGTTGATCGTGTGCGTATGTTAGATAACGATATTATAAGATTAAATACAAAATTAAGTATGGTGCTTGAACACCAAGCTAAACTAGATAAGAAACGTAGAGCTGAATTAGAAGATGTAGTTGCAAAGTATTCTGATACGACCAACGATAGCTTTAACTCTACGGGTAAGAAAGATTGATTGGCGACGACAGCCAATGTAGTACATGTGGACATAAGTGCCATAGAGACAAAGACTGCGAGGAGTGTGCAAATGATGTCTGTTTTAAATGCAACTGCAAAGACTGTAGAAATTAATCATTACGTTAAAAAAATTAAAGAGCATGAGGCTCGTCGTGCAAGTTGGAACGAGCGTATGGAGTATTGGAAAAATTATCATGATAACATGGACAGATCACAAACCAACGATTGAGTACTTAAAGAAACAACCTATATGGCACGGTAAAGATTTATTTTATGCTGTGTGTTTTGGGTTTAGTTTAGGTATTATTGTTGGACTAATTATTTCGTTGTAGCAATAAACACACCATTCCAATCTTTAGGAAGGTCTTGTGTTAGCATATACTCACAGCGTTCAATCCACATATCGTAGTAGCCTTCTAGTTTACCTTCAAACTGTGGCTTTAACTTATCACACTCTTTAATTGCTTCACTAAAGTTCTGTTGCTGATATAGTGTATGCATTCCATCGTGTCTGCGTTTGCTTGCTTCGTAATGCTTCTTAACATCATTTAATACTGTATATATAGCAACACCAACTGTTTTACCTTTAACAGCTAAGTCATCTACTTTAAGAAACATAAAGTCATCTTTGCATTGTTCAACTGTTGCTCCGCCTACTAAGAGGACACATCCGTATTCTTTGCACTTGCTTTCAATTCTTGCGGCTGTGCTAACGGCGTCCCCGAGTACATCGTACGAATGTCTTTCGGTGCTACCCATTTCTCCAATATAGCCAAGGCCGGTATTGATTCCTGCCCCCATTCCAACTGGCGGTCTTCCTTCTGGTTTAATAACTTCTTCATTAAACTTCTCCACTGCTTTAAGCATGTCTAAGCCGCATTGTACTGCCGTCTTAGCGTGATTTACATCGTCTATGGGTGCGTTGTGTATGTGCATACTTGCATCCCCAATATATTTAATAATCATTCCGTCACTGTCAAGTACAGGCTGTGTAATACTATCCATATAGCCATTCATGATTTTAGTTAAGCCTTTAACGTCATCGCCGAAGCTTTCGCCTAATGGAGTAAAGCCACGCAAGTCTGAGAATACAATTGAGACTTCTTTCTTCTGACCGTCTTTGATAAGTGCTGGATTTTCTTGTAACAGTTTAACTACAGTAGGACTAGCGTATCCGCCAAACTGTTTCTTAATCGCTTGCTTCTGGAAGTATTCTGAAACAAATCTATTAAACACTGCATGTAATCCAACTAGTACTACTGTAACAATTGGCATAGTTGCATCAAGCAAATACAAGTGTGTTGTCCAAGCATAATAAACAGCATAGACGAGTCCTCCCACAAATACAACTATACTTCCTCCAGCTAACCAGTAAGGTGCAAATCGTCCAAGTAGCACAAGGGCTATGCCCAAGACTGCTGTTGTGATCAACTCCACCAAGAGTGCCCAGTAAGGACGTTGAATTTGATCTCCGTCTATTACTGTCTGTAGTGTTACTGCGGCTGGCATATAATTAAATTGTGGTCCTGTTGGACTAGCGATTGTACCGCCTATGCCTTCTGCGGTTACTCCTATTATAACTGTCTTACCTTCAAACATACTATAGTCATCAGATGCAATACTTATTGTTTCAAACTGTTTATTCCAACGTAACCATATCTGTCCGTTAGGGTCAGTTTTAATTATAGGATAACCTGGTACTCTTATAGCTTCAATTCCTGCGCCAGCTTCCTTAACTTGATAACTGGGCTTTCCTGTTGCTACACGAATAACTTCAATTGCTAAAGCGGGATACGTATCTTCGCCGACACGCATTAGGAGAGGTACTCGTCTTACTACACCGTCGATTTCTGGATTCGTGTTCAACACGCCCACACCGTCGGCATTATCTCCTAGCAATTGGATTGGTCCTAACATACCTGGCCATTCAAACATATATGGCACAGGATTACCAATTTTCGCAATGCCTCGAGGGACCGCATTACGATTGGCTTGGGTACTTCCTGTTTGTGCTATCACAACACCGTTACCCGCAAGTGCTTCAGCTAATTCAATATCACCGCCTAATCTATCTGTCTCTGACATAATTATAGGCATCACAATGATACCAGCACCTGCTTCGCGAAGTTTCCAGATTATATCTGCAAGTATATCACGCTTCCAAGGCCACTGCCCGTACTTTTCAATGGCGGCTTCGTCGATAGTGACTATGCCAACGTCTTGGGATAATGTTGCCTTATCAGTTTGTTGAAGTAAATCGAATTGCTTAAGGCGAGCAGTTTGCACTAGAGAGCTATCGTTATAGTGCAACCCTATCATGATAAAAGCCGTAATAAAGACCACGGCCCAATGTGTGATATACTTCGTCATACAGTATTTATCTTAATTAATTTTGGGTGATGGTTAGTCCGCAACCAGTTGCTGTTACACACGAACCTGTAATGTTGTAAGTTTTGTTTGAACTTGCTGTTTGATCTAAATCTAATGTATAGCCGCCGCCTGCGTTTGTTAAGTCAATATTTGTTGTGTGCGATCCATATCTTTGGAATACATCAACTGTGTGTCCGTCATCTAATACTATATCAGCAAACTGTGTATCAGTGTTGCCACGTTGTGATAGTTCAACATTATTACTGTCACCTGTTATCTCAATATAGCCTTTATGATCACCACCGCCACGCTGTGTGTGTTTAACATCGTTACTATCACCTGTGATATAGTTTGCAATATGCTGTCCACCATTATTGTTGTCATCTGTTTGATAACTTGCAAGGTTATTATTACTGCCGCTTACAACCCAATATACATCATTGTCACCAGTTTCATCTGCATCTATATTACCATCTTCGTGCTTGCCTTGGTATGCTTTTATATTATTACTGCTACCATTTACTGTAACAGTATTAATGTTGTTGCTCTGATTATGTAGTTGTACATCTATACTGTTTGTACTTCCGTTTTG
>Ga0209336_10001192_pt1 | contig 12755 bp, 7 predicted proteins | sample LinPmetageLP32_FD_184042 | JGI IMG/M metagenome (GOLD analysis project Ga0209336, IMG submission 184042) | Marine viral communities from the Pacific Ocean - LP-32 (SPAdes) (version 2) | ecosystem: Environmental > Aquatic > Marine > Oceanic | place: Pacific Ocean | collected 2009-08-23 | reverse complement strand
TAGCTTTAGCTGTAATTACTACTTCTTCTAATTCTTCTGGTAATATAAAAGAATCACTACCTATATCATAATTAGCATAGTCTAATGGATCAGAAGAACCTTGAGTGCTTTTAGCATTTCTTCTAGCTATTATAGCTTCTTTAGAATTATCTATTTTTGTAGAACCCGAGAAACCAGGATCCGATATGGATGCCGTATTTTCTTCTGGTGTTACAGACGCATCCGTCTCCGCAACACCGTTTTCCTTTACTATTTTTGCTTTTGCAACATAGTCTTCGAAAGTTAAATTAGACTCTTCAGCCGCGGCTGTAATGTCTTCTAAACTATACTTTTTTCCATCAAGTTCGTACATAATTTAATTATTAAATATTGGTAAATCAGATGTATTTTTTGGTTTAGCTATTAGCAGTTTTTTTCTACCTAAAGCATTTAACAAAGATAATTTGTTTTCATAAACACTAGAGTTAGGACTAATAAGATAACCATCACCACCATCAGGATCTAAAAGTGTAAAAGCTCCACCTGGCTTTTGATCTTTAATCACTAACCCCATGTTTTGTAGCTCTGCAACAACTTTCCCCATGTCAGCATTTTTCACGCTTTTATCGTGAGGAAATATATTATTAACAAAATTATCTACAAAACCTTTGCCTTCATCATAAGATTTTTGTAGTTGATTTTGTGTTAGCTGTTGGTTTGCTGTTAATTTATTACCTACATTACTAACTTTACTAATTTCTTTCTCTTTAGTTTCAGTCCAATTTTCTTGTTTTAATTTTTGATATTTTATAACATTTACCAAACCGTCAAACCCTTCTTTAGTAAATAAATTATTGCCAGTTTTTACACTGTCTTTTCCTTCTGCATCTATTTCTATATAGGGAATATCTAATTCAACGGTACTAGTTTTTAAAGTTCCATCTTCATTTCTTAATTGCTCGTTTGTTAAAAACAAATTTTTGTCATCACCTGTTTTTTCACCTGGAACCATCATAAAAAAACTACCATCATCTCTTTTCTGTAATTCCCCTCTTTTTAATAAAGTGTTGTAATAAGCGTTAGCTGGAAAGTTCCCATTTTCTAAAGATAATAAACTTTTTGCCTCTGCATCAGCATAAGATGTTGCACTTAGAACTAAAGCGTCAGCATCAACATATTGTGTTTGTATTGTTTTGTTAAAAGTTCCATCAACTTTAGTTGTTACACCTCCCTTAGAATATGTTTTTATTGAAGGGCTTTTTTTAATTTCTTCTGTAATAGTTTTATTTATTTCATATGGTCTAGTTCCATAGTAATCTGCATTAACCCAGCCATCAATAAAAGGGTTTGTATTCATTGGGCCAAGCTCTAATATATTTAAAGAAAATGTATCTCCTTTAGCTCCTAATAATTTGTTTTGTTCTTTTATAGTATCACTTTGCCAAGATATTACAGCTTTATTTTTTTTAGTTGCTTCGTCATAAAACATCTTAGACGATGTTGTAGTGTTACTACCTGACGAAACTTGAGATATTTGAGCAGTGCTATACATGCTATCATATCCTCCAGTTGCAAAACCTTTAGTTACAAGATCTAAATCTCCTAATACACCTGGTATTCTCCCAAGATCAGCTTTAGATTGCTCAACTAATCCACCAAAATACTTTCCTTGATTATCATTTTTTTTACTTAGTCCTATCCATTTTGCTAAATCATTTTGTGCAAAATCACCTAACGCTTTTGCAAAAGGAGTTGCTGTAACATTATTAGTGTTATCTTCGTGTACAGCATCTTGAGAGCTTTTAACATATCCAGCCGCTTCTTTATTGTTTGCTTGTAAACCTTTTTCGTATGCAGCTTGGTTTTTTTGAGCAGCTATTCTTTGTTTTGACATTGCTGAGCCATAGGCAGATACACCTTTTGCTATACCTTCAGCAAAGCCTTGTATTCCCTGGGCTCTAATTAAACCTGATTTAGTGTCAACACCTACATTGATGTTTGGATTTTCGTATGCTCCCATTTATTTATTTTTATTAATTAAAAACCTTCTCCACCAAACAACTTACCTCCGCTACTTCCATACGCCCCAATAACAGATCCAGTTAAGCTTCCAAATCCGCTTAACATTGCTGAATTAGCAGCTTGAGCACCTTGCATTGAAGCCATTTCTTGCTGTGCATATCTATCTGCTAAACCTGCTTGCCTATTTAAAGCTTGCATTTCTCTACCTTCTTTTGTTTGAAACATAAATTGCTCACCCTGTGCTTCTGCCATTTGAGTTCTTTGACCTTCGCTTATTCCTATACCTTGTATTCTTGCAGCTTCTTGCATTTGTATCCTTTCCATTTGCTGCTCACCTTGTGCTGCAAGTTTTTCATTTTGAGCTTCTTGAGCTTCAATGCTTGCTGAGACACCTTTTTTACTTTTTAACGCGGCTTGTGCTAAAGCAGTTGCACCACCAGCACTTGAGCCTGTAGCCCTTAATGTGTCTAATGTATTAGCTAAAGCAATATCAGCTTCTTCTATTTGTATTTCAGCGGCACTAGTTGCTACGCCTAAATTTGCATAAGGATTAGAAACCATACTACTAAGATCTTTAGCCATAGACGTTAAGTCAGTGATACCCGCATAAGGGTTTATTATAGTTTGTCTATTAGATTCTAGCTCACTTAGTCTGTTTTCTGCTTGAATTTTCAAACCTCTAGCTCTAGATGCGTCTCTTCTAGCTCTACTGCTAGCAGAAAGACCTCCAGCTAGTGTTAAAAGACCACTTCCTATTGTTAATAATCCTACCATTTATTTAAGTTATTAATTTTTTTCATTATGTATTTTAATATGATGATTGTACTATTGTAGAAGAGACAGAGAATAATTCTTTTTTACCAGGTTCTACACTATTAATAACAGCCATTTTAACTGTACTAAAAAATCCTTTTAATCCTCCAACTTGATTTCCCCATAGTATTTCTCCAGCTTGAGGATTGACATTAGCTGTTAAATCTTGTAATAAATTTGCAAAATACTTATTTTCTTTTTTCTTAAAATTATTAGCAAACATATTACTTTCTAATGCTGCGTAGTTATTAATAGCAACATATTTAGTAACAGGAAGGGCCGTGTCACCAGAGCTAGCAACCATGCTTTCTACAAACCAATTATTTCCTCCTTCATAGTTTATAGTTTGAAAGTTTTTAACAACCGAAGGTGATGCATTTAAAATTAATGTAACATCAGAGTTGTATGTTGTACCATAAAAATTAGAATAATTTGTTTGATTACCTAAATTATGATGTAACCATATGCCACCATTAAATAATGAATAAAAATTAGCTTTTAAAGAAGTTAGAAAAACAGGTTTATAAGAAAAAAAACTTGTCCAACCTAAAACGCTTTCATCAAACGCAGCTGTTTTATATGTGTCTACAGCTGGTATAGATCTATTTGCCGCAGTTGGTTGTGGTTGGATTGTGGTATAATTTGCCTGTATTGGAGTGTTTGGGGTATTAGAATTAAAAGGCCTCTGTATAGATAAAATATAATTTTTAGTATGAATATCAAACCCTCCTACGATTTTTGTGTTAGCTACGTTAGATAATTCATCCCTAAAAAAATCATGCATACCATAAGAAGATATTTCTGTAATACCATCTTTAGATAATCTTAATACAGAATTTCTTTTTCTATCAGTAAAATACTTTCTATAACCATATGCAGCAAAGCTAAACGGATCTGTTGATATACCATATTCACCCGCGTAAGCAATTATTTGACCAATCACAACAGGAGCAGAAGTTAGTATTGCGTTACCTTCAGCAGAGTATATAGCGTCTTTATCTATTAAAGCTCTATGAACTTTGTCTTCTTGAAAAATAATTAAATTAGTATCTTCAGCGTAAAGTTTTTGAATTGTTCCATAAACAGGATCAACAGTTTTAGTTATGTCTTCAGCAACAGAAAATTGGTTTGTGTTATTAATACCTGTTCTAGAGTTAAACACTCCTGAATATATTAATGAAGAGAACAAACGCTCTTGTATAGGATTTTCTTCTACAATATAAGCTTTAACGCCAAAGTCTACAGTTAAATTATTATAACCACCTCTTATTCTAGATTCTTCCACATACCAATCGACAGCATCATCAGCAATGTAATTCTGTGGAATACCTACATAACTAGTATTACCATACGTAGCGTTTGGAGCAGCATTTTTACTTATAGGTATTACAGGATCAATTTCAGTAATAGTCTTGATTTTTTTTAACCAGAATGTATTAAAATATTTTAATTCAAGTATTGCTGCCATAATTTATTATCACTTACTTTTAGTTATTATTACCTGTTCTTTGTACAGCGGTGGCAAGTGGACTAGAATTTGTCCAGCACACATAAACATTTGGAGATTCAGAGTTTATTCTATATACAGAACCTAGAGCAGAATTAAACTTTCCTGATGCAACTAAAGTTGAAAAAGGTGTTGTTAAACTAGAACCACCAACAACTCCGGCTGAGTGCACATTCCATCTATAATATGGTGTTGCAGAATCATAATTAACCGGTGACCATGCCACATTTCTTGCTTCTGTGGTGAATAATTGATTAACATACTCAGCGTAAGGTATAGAAGAATATAAGTTACCTTGAGGACTGGTGCCACAAGTATATTGAGTTTGAGAACCTGTATGTCTGTAATTATAATAAGTGTTAAAACTATAAGAGTTAACTATAGTAGATCCATTTTCTATTACACAACCTGGAAAGTTTAAATCTGTTGATTGCACCCAAGCTGCTAGTTTTTCTGTAGTTGAACCATCTGCAAAAGTATTACCCATACTTGTTGCTGCTATACAATATTCAAAGTCGTCTGCCCCGTTTCCTCTAGCATAAGCTTTTACAACTTGGTTATACATTGTTTTACCTTGCTGTGCTCCATACGTTGAATTAAAACTTACAGGAACTCCTGAGCTACCATTTAAATTATTGACATCGCTAAAACCTTGATCCCAGTCTGATAAACTTCCACCAACTGGTCTTCTCCATATTCTCCATGTTAATTGAGCTCTTGGAGAATTATTAATATTACTATTCTTAAATATTCTACTGTTAAGTAAAAAAGCAATAGTACCTGCACTATGAGCTGCTGCTCCCAACCTATATGCATAAGGTATTGTAGTTCCGCTACTTGTTTCCATAACTGGAACAACAGGTAAATTAGAGGCTGATGGATTGTTGACATCGCTTAAAATACTATCGGCTATATACCAAACGCCTGTGTATGTATTACCGCTACTTATGTCTCCGTTAGCTACACAACCTTTATCAATTAAGGTATTACTGTCAGGTCTTGGAACTACAAAATCTGAAATACAAAGAGTTGTTAATGCTGTACTGTTAACTTGGCTTGCGCCAACTGTTATTTGTTGATTAATAAAACTATTTAATGACCCGTTGCCAGGAGATAAATTTGAAGCAATTGCATCAGAAATTTTAATACCAACAGTATAAGCACCAATATTCACATTTTGACTACCTTTAGTTATAGTACCAGCATTTGAACCTAAAGCGTTTATTACAAAACCAGGTTGACCATCAATGCCTAAAGGCACAGAACCTAAAGTTCCACCATTTGTATCAAACTCAAATTTTAATCCTGAAGCAGTATTATTTAACCAACTACTACTGTTAGTGCCAGGAACAACACCAATTGCTGTACCAGAAAAAGTTACAGACATTGCATTCATTGTGGCCACTGGAGCTATATTAGTTAATTGACCAAGCGTTGATAGTGATACCACATTCGAATTGTTTTCTGTGATAGCTATTGTAAAAGTATAACGATCTTTAGCATTTGAAGTACCATTACTTCCTATTGAAGAATTTTCTAAAAAATTAAATTCAGATTGTTTTATATAAAGTCTATATGCTCCAATATTAGCGGCACCGTCTAGCTGCTGTGTTCCTGGTCCGTAAAGACCAAATTTTTCTACAGGTGACAAAAGATCAATTCCAGAATTACTTGTTACACTCGTTAATTGCCCACCTGTTGTATCATTAACATCTACATTGGAAGATGTTTTAGGAAAGAAAAATCCAGTAACATATCTTCCATATTGATCCCCAGCTACGGTACTTTGAAATTCTAAAGTTGCTCCAGCAGGAATAGCAGTGCCTATAACAGAAGTTATGGTAAAAACTCCTCCTCCATCATTACTTACAACTGTACTTTTTCTTATGCCATTGTAATAGATTTCCATTGTAGAAACTATAAGAGTATTTGTAGCTGTTAAAGTTAACGAAGTTGCTCCGCCGCTAACTGGTGTAGCATTTAAAACACCTGATATACCAGTTGCAATTTGATTTTCTTTTTGAGTATATTCTGTATCTCCAAAAAAGCTAGGACTTGTATTATCAACTTCTACAGCAGTGTTTAATTCTGATATTAATCCAGTTGTGGCAGTTTCCCAAAATAAGTCTAATAAAGACTCTTGTGGTTCAGTTTCATATACTGCTAAAAAAGGCTTCATGTTAGTGTTAACAGAATTATTTGATGTAATACCAATTGGAACAGGTGTAGAAATTCTACCTATTAAAGGGTTTGTGTCTATTTGGTAAAAATTGTTTTTACCTCCTGGATCAGATAATTCGTCGTATATAATATTTAAATCTTCAGACTCTCCAATAGTTACAACCGTATGAGATGATCTAGCTTGTTCAGGCGCAACTCCATAGAATTGTTTATTTGCAGCAACACCAATAGTCATTGTATTAGTTACTCTACCAAATAATTGCACAGAACTTCTAAATTGTTTTTGCTCAGGACCAACTTCAGCTAAATCTCTAGGCACTTTATTAATGTTATCATTAAATAATACTATATGCGCTGTCTTACCATCTTCACCAATAGGAAATGGTATATATGTATTAGGATTTGTAAAAGTTAATGTAACACCAGATGAAACAGAATTTATAAGTGGTGTAGTGTTTATAGTTGCTCCATTCACAGAGTTTATAGTTCCTACTTCTAAACCTGAAGAAAGTTGAATAACCATACCCGAACTTAAACCTGAAGGCGCTGTGTTAAGAACAATTTGAGTTGCTAAAGCATTATACGTTCCGCTTGAAACTGCAGTTATAGGAGATGTTGATATTTGTAAAGGATAACCATTTAATATACCTGGAAGATACACATTGTAATAATCTTGTTCAGTTTGTTTTACAACTACTTTGTAAGAATACCAACCTAAAGGATTGTAACTACTTCCAATAGTACCATTATATAAACCAGGTTCTCCGTTAGATGGTAAATTTGTAATTGCGGTTCCAGATTTAATAGTATCATTAACAATAACTTGTAAAGCTTTTCCAAACCATCCCTTAACATCAAACGCATTGTCTTCGTAAGGTGCATAAACAGTTGAACCAACATAATTACTAGGGCTAGTTTGGCTAACAGTTGATAATATAACTGAAGACTGTCTACCATACCTATCAGCTAATATAAAACCAACTTGATAATTTCTATTTTGTTTTACAGAATGATTAGGATGCTCTAACCAATTGCTTTGCAAATTAGAATCTTTATCTACAAATCCAATGTTGTAATCTATAGAGTCAGGTGGAGTGTGTTGATTTAAAAAATTACCGTATATAATTCTATTTCCAACTGATTCTTGAGACAAAGCTTTTATAGGCACTTTATCAAATACTCTTGTTGTTTGATTTTGTGGTAAAGTTTTATAAGGTTTTTGAGATTGATAAGTGTAAACTAAAATATTACTAGGAAGAAAAGATCCATCACCATAAAAAACAGCTTTTGTATTATCTGTGCCAATTATAGATCCGTTTAAATTAGAAACTTTTATGGTTTCAACTACTTTAACAGCTAATGCATCAGACTCTTTGTATAAAATATCTATTTCACTTATTTTATAAGACTCCGCTATAGATGCTGCTGCATCTGGTAATGTAATTAATAATTGAACTTGTTGAATAAAGTTTTCCATCCAATCAACAATAGTACTTTGGTAAGCGTTGTTTTCATCCCCATTAAAAAAATAACCTTTTTGCATAGGAACAAAAGCTATTTGACTAAAAGGAGCCATTATAGAATATTCGTTATCTGCGTATTTAAATCTATAACTAAATCTCACAAATCTTGCTTCTAAAAAATCTGGATCACCAGGCCAATTAGATGTCTTAGACTCGTTAGTCATTGTAGATGTTAAAAATCTAAACTTATCTCCAGCTATAGGTTCTAAAAATGCAGTATTATCAGTTATAAAAGGAGATAATACAACTACAGTGTTTGAGCCAGTTGTCGCAACGGCAGCTACATAAATAAAAGAATCACCAGCAATCTTAGGTGTATCACCTGTTGCGGCTCTACTTACGACTGACATTCCTGTTGTTACCGCTGTGTTTGCAGCTATAGTTATTTGCCATCCAGCAGCAGCGCTTCCTCCAGCGGCTCCTATTTGAACACCTGTAGTTTCTCTAATTAATTCTACAGGAGTATATGGAGCATATTTAGCTACAGAAATATGATCTTCGTTTGTGTAATAAGTTCCATTAGATTGTATTCCTGTTTTTACATTTACTTGTCTAGGTTGATTATTATTATCAGTAAAAAACAATAAATCTTCAATCATATTAACACCAGTTATAGGACTGTTTATTGAAAAATTCAAAAACGCACCTTTAGTTATAACTTGTATTTCAGGAGTATTTCCAGGTGTATAAGCTATAATGTAGTTTTTAGCCTGCGTTATTTTATTGTAATAGTTATCAATATTAGTAGGCCATTCTACATTAACATCTTTGCTTGTTAAAAATATTATAATTCTATTATTTGGCTTGTCAGAATATTGGCCTATAGATTCTAATGGGAAAAATACATTTACTTTATCTCCAGCTAATGTGCTTTGTTGAGTATAAGCGGTTTGTAATTCTGTTTTATTAGCACCAGCATTATAAGTGACAAGCGTTACAATAGTAGTAAAAGGTAAACCTGTATTAGAATCTACTCCAGTAATATTCATACCTACTTCTATAGGTACATTACCAACTATCGACAAACCATTACCAGCACCATTATTAGAAATTATTTGATTATTAAAAGTAAGAGGTTGAGAGTCTGTAATCAAAGCATTGCCTAAAACATTTTCTAAAGCACCTATATCATCAGCTTCAGATTTACCTACAGATATGTTCTGTGCATCTCTATACTCACCGTTAGGTATAAGTCTATCATCCAAGTCTTTATTCATTTTGGACCTTAGAAAACTATTCTTTATTTCTGCCATGTATTAAAATTTAAGCCACTTAGATTTACCTCTCATAACTTGAATAATTTGATCAAGTTTAATATTAGATAATCTAATTTTAGCATTTCTTAGTTTAGCACTTCTTTCTTTTTGAAATCTTTTTACAACGTATTCTTGTATACCAACGCTAGTAGATAATATAGAATATATTATGTGAGAGTATAAAGCGTCTTCAGCCATTTTTGGTATTCTTGCATCTAAATCATATGCGTTACCATCTGATATGTATTCTAAAATTATTATTTGGTTTTTTAATTCATTGCTAAAAGCAAACGTTCCTTCTCTTTGGTTTATAGTAAACCAACCATTTTTTTGACTTGTAGCAGGATTTAAACCATATCTTTGTCCTAGCATACCATTGTAAGGTGAACTTATTAAAACACTTGCATCTGTTGCTTCTCTAGCAAAAGCTCCACTAATTCTTCTTGGATCATTACTTGCCCAAGCGGCTTCTGTTTGAGAAGTACCATCAATGTTAGAGTTTTGGCTATCTTGAGTTGGCGTACCTACTTCATCTTGAACTGGACTAGCAAATGGATTTGTAGTTAATTCATTAGCTGGGTAAATAGTATGTTGAACACCTAGACCATCTGTCCAAGATAACCTAACATAGTTAACATAGTCTTGAGGTATAATAACACTTAAAGCATTATTTACTGTAAGCTCTTGAGATCTAATGCTTTTTAAAGTATCGTAACTAAATTCTTGTAACCCTCTTTTAGCGTGAAATATAACATCAGTTCTTTTTACGCTAGGTATAAGCTTACCCGCACCAACATAAGCAATTAAAAAATTGTCAATAACATCGTTTAATCTTGTATATTCATAACTACCACGACCTTCTTGTAGAGTGTTTTCATTTAATTGTATTTTAAGATAAGTAAATGCAGCTAAATAAGAATTAATAGTTACAATATTACTAGACATTATCCAAGGTGATGGAGAGTTAAAACTTAAAGCTGTTGCTACAGCTGGTATTCCAGCAGCTAAAGTAATATTACAAACAAAAACCGTTGAACTTGTGACTGAGGTTATAGTACCGTATGTAATATTTCCTGCACTATTTTTAATTAGCATTCCAGGAACAAGCTTAACATTTGCAACAGCAATAGTTAATGTAGATGTTCCAAAAACAACCGCGGCGCCATTGCTTGTAGCTGTAGAGGTTGCGACTGCTGCTGTAGGTGTTAACTCTGTCCAGACTAAAGCATTTGGACTAGTAAAAATTTTAAAATTGTTTAAAAGATAATTATTATTAAACACATCTGAACTTCCAAAAGTTAAAGGCGTATCAAACGTAGAAGTCATAGTTTTACCTGCACCCGCTACCGTTATATACTGCTGTTGAGCTCCTGCGTAATATTGTCTGTTAGTTTCGGTGATTAAACCACCATTAGGTATAGCCATATCTTATTATCTTTGTTGATTTTGGTTTTCTTGTGCAACCTGTTGAGCTGCTACCTGTATGATTTGAGGATCTTTTATTACAACTCCTGCGTATAATAATATTTTCAATATTAGTTCAGTCTGCTCAGCTGGATGTAATTCAAAGTTTGTAGATGATGAAGCTTGGTAAACGTATTGAGTAGTTCCTCCACTAAAATTCCAAAATGGATTTAATGGTTTTCTTACAAAATTAGCATTTATACCTGAAATAATAGTTTGTGGATATACTGATATTTTATTAGCTTCATACGTGTATATAGGATATATAGTTGTAGGTTTTGTTAAATTAGAACTTAATAAATGATAAAGCTCTCCTTTATCCACTCTTTCTAATTCTTGTACTGATAAAGCTCCTGACGAATATGTTAAAGATCCTAATCTATAAAATTGTTTAGGTGTAACTTGAATTATTATAACACCAGTAGGTATGCTAGCTAGTGTTAAAACCGTACCTACAAGAGTATAAGCCGTAGATGCTAACTCAATCGCAGTGGCAGCAGTTGTGCCAACAAAAACTGAAGATATTCCTGCAGCTACTTGAGCAGCGGTAATTGTAGTTAAATTATAAACCGTTGTATTAGCAACAGCATCAATGCTTTCGCTTTCGGTTATTGCTCCAGAGTATTGAGCAGGAAGAGAAAACTGGCCATTAGCATAAGGGCATGATCCAGTTGTTTTAAATATAGAAATTTTTTCATCAAGATTCACAACTCTATCCGCATAATCTGTGTTTGGTTGTGGAATACGTATCTGCTGATTCAAGCTGTCAAAATATGTTTCAAATATTTCTAGTTGAGATTGTTGACCTGTTTTATTAAACTCTAAAGGCGTCATATAACCCCTTTGTTCTTTATTGAGTATTAATAAAACGGTTTGATATACAGTGTTTACGTTTATTGCCATTCTAATTTTTTATGTGATAATGACAGGGCCGGTTTTTAAGCGACCCTTCACTATAATTATAGTTACATGTTATTGTAACTTTTTCTCAATTGTTTTGAAAACTTCTACACCTTCATCTGTTTTAAACCATGCAGCTAAAGCTGAATATGGGTTTTCATCAAATGGTATAGTAAATAGTTTTCTATCATTAGATCCCCAGTGAAATTCTCGTTGATCTTGTGATAACTTAATAAGCTGTTGTTCAACTGCTTTAATCCCAGTATTTCTTAAACCAACGTTATCATCATTAGCTATTGCTAAGAAAGCTTTAGGATTCTTTTTAGCCATTAATAATATGTCTCTTCTAAGTTCTTTAGAGCTTAAATCAGTTACAGAAGATCCTACTTCAACTCTAAGAACTGCTTCGGCATGATCAATTTCCATGTTTTTTGCAGCCATCATAGCATCTAGCTCTATATCTAAAGCATCTAATGCATCTTCAGCTATTTCTTCAGCTTGCCACTCTTGGTATATCGCTCCCTTTCTAGGGTGATACAATGAAAGTAACTTTTGTAAATTTTGTTTTTCTTTAGGTACGGCTAAAACTCCGTCTTCAAATATAATATGACCTAATATAGATTCACCTTTTTGTTCATCTACAAATGGTGAATTCATATTGGTAGCATATCTTAATTCTCTTTGTTCATTCTTCAATGGATCAAACCATAATAAAGAATGTCTTCTTGAGTTTTTTGAACCTAAAGTGTATGTTAACGGTTCTGCACCGTTTAATAGATAGTATCTTCTATCTTTAATCTCCCATTCAGGGGTAATTTGTTTTGTCTTTGACATAATATAATATAATATAATTAAAAAAAATAAAGAATATCCCTGCCGATAAGACAGGGATAAACTTTAAAGCAATCTTATTGGAATAATACGAAATTATTCGCAGCTTGAGTAACTAAACATCTTTCAGATAACCAGTTAACTTGCATCGCATCAAGTGCAGTAGTGTAAGCACCACCTGCAGATCCTGTGATCCAGTTTTTGTATCGTCTGTCTTCAGTTTGAGAAGCTCTGTATCTAACGTGTAAGAATGGTCTTCTTATGTTAGTACCTAATTGT
>Ga0209336_10001191_pt1 | contig 12759 bp, 17 predicted proteins | sample LinPmetageLP32_FD_184042 | JGI IMG/M metagenome (GOLD analysis project Ga0209336, IMG submission 184042) | Marine viral communities from the Pacific Ocean - LP-32 (SPAdes) (version 2) | ecosystem: Environmental > Aquatic > Marine > Oceanic | place: Pacific Ocean | collected 2009-08-23 | reverse complement strand
ATGGCTGTTGAACGTGCATTAAATCCCATGCCATCTGGTGATGAGGAATATACTGACGATATTGTTACAGAGATCGTCGTAGAAACCGATTCGGAAACCGGCGAAACCACTATCGGTATTGCTGAAATGCAAGAGTCGGAAGCGCTTATTCCACATGATGCAAACATTGCTGAAGTGTTGGAAGAAGAAGATCTTACCGAACTCGCGATGGCTTTGGTTGACACATATCAACAGGATCGTCAATCGCGCAGCGAGTGGGAGGAAACCCTTGTCGAAGGGATGGATCTCCTTGGTATTAAATTAGAAGAGGTAACAGAACCCTTTGAAGGAGCTTGTGGTGCATCACATCCCCTGCTGCTTGAAGCATGTCTGCAATTTCAAGCTCGTTCAGTTGGCGAACTCTGTCCACCGGATGGGCCAGTTAAAACTAAAATCGTCGGTGATGCCACCGAGGAACTTCTTCAACAGGCAAAGCGGGTTCAACGACATCTCAACTATCAACTCACTGAGGAATGTGAGGAATATTTCGATGACATGGATCGTTTACTATTCGCTCTCCCACTCACAGGGATCGCGTTTAAAAAAACCTACTACGACCAGAGTATGGGTCGAGTCACTTCCCGTTTTGTCAAAGCACAGGATTTTATTATTGACAATGAAAGCACTGATCTCCTCACCGCTTCGCGCTATACGCACATCCTGCATATGGCTGAAAACGACATTCGTAAAAATATTTTCGCGGGTGTCTACCGTGATGTCGAACTTGGTAGGCCGTCTACGCAAGATCGCGGCATCGTTACTGAAAAAGAAAATGAGATAACTGGAATAAGTTATTACAGTGCAGAAGGTGATCGACATAGCGTTCTTGAAATGCATGTGGATTTAAACCTTCCAGGCTTTGAACATATTGATATGGAAACCGGCGAAGAAACCGGTATAGCACTGCCATATATTGTGACAATACACGATGCTTCAAATCAGATCCTATCTATAAGAAGGAACTTCGCTGAAGGCGATGATCTGCATCGTAAACTGTCATGGTTCACAACCTTCAAGTTTTTACCAGGTCTAGGCTTTTACGGCCTTGGCTTTATTCATGTGTTGGGTAATTTACAAAAAACAGCAACAGCTATTCTTCGCGCTCTTGTAGACGCGGGGCAATATGCAAACCTTCCTGGAGGTTTCAAAGCTAGAGGCATGAGACTTGCCGGTGATCAGCCGGTCAGCTTTGGAGAGTTTCGCTCTGTCGAAGGTGTGGGTGATGACATTCGCAAGAGTATCATTCCCTTACCTACCAAGGAACCATCCCAAACACTTCTCATGCTTCTTGGTACTGTTACTGATAATGGACGCAGATTAGCAGCCAGCACAGACATGCAAGTGGGCGATGCCAAGAATGCAGAAGCTCCCGTTGGTTCTGTGGTTGCTCTAATGGAAGCTGGTCAAAGATTGATGTCTGCAATACACCGCAGACTATACCGCGCTCAAAAAGCGGAACTCCGAATATTTGCACGATTAAACTCTGAATTTGGTGATTTTACTGCATATAATTCCGGTTCCGGTGAGATACGGGAAAGCGACTACGACGGCACTATTGATATTTTACCTGTGGCCGATCCGTCAATAATCTCCGAATCTCAAAGAGTTATGAGAGCGCAAGCGCAGTTACAGATAGCGCAGCAATTTCCGCAGCAGCATAATCTAAGAACAGCGCTTCGCAGAATGCATGTGACACTTGGCACTGAAGACATTGATGATATTCTTCTGGATGAACGTGGCCCAGACAGGGCAGATCCAGCAACTGAAAATTTTTCGTTTCTTCATGGCAAACCGGCGAAAGCTTTTGCTGATCAGGATCATCAATCGCACATGGCTGTACATCAAACTTTTTTAATGTCCATGCAAAATGACAAGGCTACCTTTTCAAGACTTGCACCACTTGTGAATGCCCACATTGCAGAACATATGGCTCATAGTTATCGCCAGCAGATCGAAGCGGCAATGCAACAACGGTTGCCACCTGCTCCAGATTACAATCCATTGAAGCCCACTGAACCAGGCGAGTATACAGAAATTGCTCCTGAGATAGAAAATGAGGTTGCTCGTATGCAAGCGATGGCGGCTCAACAACTGGCGCAGCAAGCTGCTGCATTACAGCAAGCACAACAAAACGCCGCGATGGCGCAAAATCCACAAGTTCAACTTGCCATGCAAAAACTTGCAATAGAAAAACAGGAAGCCGATACGAAGTCGTTCAAGGCACAAGCTGACGTTGCGTTGAAACAGGCTGAACTACAGGCTGAGATCCAAGACCAAGACTTAGATAGAGAACTAGCTGCCGAGAAAGCGATCCTTGATGCGCAGATTAAAGCGGCTGACCAAAGGGCAAGGGTTCAAGCCGCTGCTCTCAATGTTTCAAAAAACCAACAATAAAGGACACTACCAATGGCTGATGATGTAACTGTTTCGGTAACTGCTACCATCCTCCCCGATGAGATAGCAAAAACGCTCACAGGGACAATGACTTTTTCCCCAGATGATGCAAATGATAAGTGGTACTATAAACTGACCGCTTGCACAGCAACCAGCACAGATCTTATAGCTGGTCATTTCCTTGATTATACTGCTGTCGATGATGATACTGCCCCGACTGCTGTATCAACTTCCGACAAGGTAAAGTTTCTCTTCATACAAAACCAATCATCTGCTGACGGTGTATATGTTTGTTTCGATGGCGGTACTGCTGCAAACGACTTAGTTGATGGCATTTTTATTGGCCCTTCGCAGACATGGTTTGGTCGATTGCCGAATACCACGGTGGCAAATATTCATGCCATCTCTTCTGATATAGCCGACGTGGGAGATGCAACTGCTAATCTTATTGTTGCTGCTCTTATTGACGATGTTGCTTAATGCCTTCACCAGCCAAAGGTAAGCGCTTTGCAAAGACGGTGCGGAACCCTGCGACGGGCCGCACCCGCAAGGTGTCTTTTGGACAGGCTGGAAAGGCAAAAGGCGGTGGTGATCGTATTCGCCCTGGGACTTCCAAAGGTGATTCGTACTGTTCTAGATCAGCGGGAATAAAGCGTGAGATGATTGCCAAGGGCGGCAAGTCTGCTAAGAAAGCGCGAGATCCAAATAGCCCTAATAATCTCAGCAGGAAAAAGTGGAAATGTTCTGGGAGTAAGTCTAGGCGATGATGAACCGTGCATCCATGAGTAAACAGATTGAAAGAAGTAATGGAAAAAAGAATGGCAAACGTGATCCCCTTTCCAGAAAAAAAGGACGTTCCACCAGACGCAAAATGGTTGGGAAATCTCCTTGCAAATGACAGTGATAAGATAGAAGCAGTTGCTGCCGTAGTTACTTTTAAGGATGGATCAACAAGCATAGCCACAACAGATATTGACCTGCCCGAACTCATTATAAGTAATAAGTTTCTCGATACCTTTGTCACAGAAGTTTTAATGGACACATACACCAAGGAAGAGTAGGTTTTCAGCCATATGTCGTTCAAATTAGCTTTACAAACAGTCGAAAAAGAGGTATCAAATATACGAAGTTCTTACACCGAATATATTTCTGAAGGACGGTGTAGCGATTGGGGGGAATACACAAGTCACGTAGCATCTATTGCTGCGCTGGACAGGGTAACCCAAGCGTTGGAGGACATCCTTGCTAACCGAGACAACATCGATTGATGCTGAATTAATTAACGAAATAAAACTCTCATGTGAACCAAGCGGATACCGGATTTTAATAGCCGATGTACCCGTGGAAGAAAAGACCCAAGGTGGTATTTTGCTCCCAGGTTCAGTCCAAGAAATTCAAAGAGGCGTGTGTATGATCGGTCAAGTCGTAGCACTTGGCAAACTTGCATATACAAGAGCCGACATGGTTGAACATGAAGATTGGTGTGTAGAAGGCAATATGGTTGTCTTCAGTAAATATGCCGGTGTTCGCTTCCGTGTAAACGACCATCCCTGTCGAATAGTTAACGATGATGAAATCCAGGCGGTGATGCGAAGAAAGGATGCGATAACATGAGTGTCGAAGAATCTGAAATTGAAGTAGAAGTTCCAACTGGTGCAGAACCCAGTGAAGTGGAAGTCGATCTATCGGACAATCAACAACCGGTACAGGCTGCTGAACCGGAAACACCTTCTCCCGCTCAGGAAGAAGAATATAGCAACCGTGTTCAAAAACGGATTTCGCAGGAAGTAGCAAAGCGTCACGAAGCTGAAAGAAGAGCCGCTGCTGTAGAAGAGCGTATCATCAAATTGCAACAGGCTTATCAGCAAGCACAAGACAATGCCGTGACTAGCGGTGAGTCTGCTATCGAAGCACAAAGGACAGCGCTCAAGCGCGACTATGATGATGCTTACAATAGCGGCGATACCGACAAGATGTTTACCGTGCAGGATAAACTGTCGAGGCTATCAACGCAGCAATCGGACATGGAAAAGCATAAAGCGAATAATGAGCGCTACCGCACTCAACAGACGCAAATGCAACAACAACCTCAACAGCAGCCTCAAGCACAACAGGCTCCTCCAGCAGAACCAGAGGCAAAGGCTGTGGAATGGGCGCGGAAAAATAAATGGTTTGGGCAAGACGAAGCCATGACAGGCGCGGCCTATGCAATCCACAACCGCTTGGTAAATACCGAAAGTTATGATACAACTAGTGATGATTATTTTAAAGAATTAGACACACGACTGAAGGCTGCTTTTCCAGCAAAGTTCAGTAAACAAAAGTCTAATTCTTCTCCGGTTGCGGCTGTTACGGGCAGAGGCGCAACGAGCAAGAGAGTAAAACTAAACCAAGCGCAACTTGATGTATGTAAAAAACTTGGTGTTACTCCCGAACAATATGCCCGATACGTGGATGCCTAAGATGGTTGATAAACACGCTACACGAGAGACAGAAACTCGCCAAAAACAGCAACGGGATTTTACTTATACCCCGCCCTCTCAACTGGATAGTCCAACTCCAAAACCTGGAATTGTTCATCGTTGGGTACGCATCCAATTAGTAGGCCAAGACGACGATAAGAATTTATCGTTAAGACGGCGTGAAGGTTGGGAAGTTGTACGAGCCGAAGAACACCCTGAGTTTGTTGGCCCAGTACATAATGAAGGTCGGTTCGACGGCGTTATTGGCGTTGGAGATCTAGTTCTTATGAAATGGGATGAAAGAGCCTTGGCGGCAAAGAGAAAGTACATCAACAATAAAATTGATCGTATGCAAGCCGCGATGGACAGTAACCTGTTTCGGGAAGAAGATCCGCGAATGCCTATTTCCGTAAACCGACAGTCTCGTGTTTCAACCGGTAGCGGTCTTCAATTCGACGAATAAAGATTGCTGCCTCATAGAAAGGCAAGCAAATGGCTGCTCATGGCTTTAAACCATTGCGGCATCTGACAGGTGGTGAAATCCGCACTAGCGATTATCTAATCGCCATTGCATATGACACCGCAATCTTCACAGGCGATCCAGTAAAATTGGTCGCTGGTGGTGGGATTGAACTGGCGGCTGCTGGCAATATAATCCTTGGTATATTCCAAGGTGTCTCATGGACTGCTAGTGATGGAGAAGTTAAATTTTCACGTTACTGGCCTGGTGCGCAAAGCGGCGCAACAAATGTTTCTGCATTAGTCATCGATGATCCATATGTCACTTATAGCTGTTTTGATGATGGCGATAGTGATTTCTTAACAATTGCTGATGTCGGATTTAGCGGTGATCATGTAGCCGGTTCTGGCTCTACGGTCACAGGCATATCCGCTGTCAAATTGGATACATCGTCTGCATCTGCAACAGCGGCTGGTTTTAAAATCATCCGTGCAGTAACCCGACCTGGCAACGACTATGGAACCGCCAATGGTTCACAAGTCGAAGTTGAGGTCATGGTGAATGAGCCGTTCTTTGCTCATAACACCGCTGGCATTTAAGGAGGTCTGATAAATGGCTGTAATTACACGTTCAGACCACGCCAAATCTTTGGTTCCTGGTCTTCATGCATTATTCGGTCTGGAGTATGATCGATATGATAACTTGCACGAAAGAGTGTTTGAAAAGAACACTTCTAATCGTGCCTTCGAAGAAGAAGTTCTTCTGGTTGGGTTTGGCGCTGCTCAAACCAAAGCTGAAGGTTCTTCGGTAACTTTTGATAGTGCAAGAGAAAGCTACACTAGCAGATATACGATGGAAGAGTTAAGCTTGGCCTATAGTATTTCTGAAAATGCACTTGAAGATAACCTCTATCAGGAGCTTGGTTCACGCTATACCAAGGCGCTTGCAAGATCGATGGCTCACACTAAACAGGTGAAGGCTATGAATATCTTCAACAACGCTTTCAGCAGTTCGCACACTGGTGGCGATGGTGTTTCATTAGCAAACGCTTCGCATCCATTGGCTACTGGTTCTACTGCCAGCAACACTTTTGCAACGCAGGTAGATCTTTCTGAAACTGCATTGGAAAACGCTGTCATAGCTATTCACAACTTCACTGATGATCGTGAGTTGCCGATTGCTGTTTCTCCAGAAATGTTACTGATTCCAATTGAAAGTCAGTTCATTGCAGAGCGTATCATGCGATCAGAACTCCGCAGTGCAACTTCTGATAACGATCTGAACGCACTTCGTTCAAAGGGAATGTTTCCTGGTGGTTATGAAATGTCTCCACACATTTCTGATACCGATAGTTTTTACATTAAGACATCGGCCCCTGACGGATTGAAATTCTTTGAACGCATTGCAATGCAGACTTCTACCGAAGGTGACTTCGATAGCGGAAGCATGAAGTTCAAAGCCCGTGAAAGATATGCATTCGGCTTCTCTGATTGGAGATCCGTCTACGCATCTTCTGGTGCTTAATAACTCCTGGCAAACGGAGAGCTTCGGCTCTCCCAATGCTGCGGCTCAATAATGAGCTTGGGGAATAACCCCGCCTATTTCAGAAAGGTTGCTATCAATGCCTATAAGTAATTACCCAAATGGGTTCGCATCGGGTGTCGCTATTCGCGGTATGCCGATTTTAAATTCTTACGGTGGAAACATCTACTGGGTTGACAGCGGTGCTGGTTCTAACTCCAACGATGGAACACACAACAGACCATTTTCAACTCTTGATTACGCCGTTGGTCGCTGCACAGCTAATAATGCCGATATAATAATGGTTAAGGCTGGGCATACCGAAACGGTTACTGCCGCTGGTGGTTTAGATCTTGACGTAGCTGGTATAACAATTGTCGGCATGGGCAATGGCTCAGATCGTCCAACTGTCAATTTTACAACGGCTGTTGGTGCAGACATGGATGTAGATGCAGCAAATATTACAATCAGTAACTTTCTATTTACTGGCGGTATCGATGCCCTCACCGGCCCTATCGATGTGAACGCTGCTGACTTCTCAATGCTCGATTGTGAGACAAGAGATGTCACCGGTCAGGCAACAGACTTTATTGTCGCTGATGCCAATGCAGATCGTTTAATGATTGATGGTTGGACACACCGTGGCGCTGCTGCTGCTGGTGCTGAGACTGCACTACAGTTAATTGGTGGTGATAATGCTATGATTCGAAACTTTTGGATCGACGGCAACTTCGGAACCGCTTGCATTGAGAACGTAACGACGGCGGCTGTAAACCTTACCATTAATGGTGGTGCAAACGGTTCGTATGCAAGAACTCGCAATGCTGATGACGTTATTTTCACTGCTGTAACAACCACAACAGGAAACGTTGGGCCAAACATTTTTGCACGAATTGCAGACAATGCTGCCAATATCACAGAGGCATTTGTCGGGGCTGATATGCAATTCTTCCAACCAATTGCGATTTGCAATTTGGACGGAGAGGTTGCTCTGAATACGAATATCACCGCTTCAACTGACGCTTAAAGGAGATAACTAATGCCGAATGTTCGTGGTAAAAAATATCCTTATACAGCAAAAGGTATGGAAGCAGCAGAAAAGGCTCGAAAGAAAAAGCCAAATGGTAAAAAGAAGATGCCAGCTTTCTTGAAGAAAAAGTAGAAAGGCGTAAATCATGGCAGATCTAGTTGCCTCGACTGTAATGCAAGACGGTGAAAGAACCGCCGTCCTGCGTTTCACAAATGTCAGCGATGGCTCTGGCGAAAGTGCTGTAGCAAAAGTTGATGCTTCAGCGCTTGCTGCTATGACTAACGGAGAGAAAAGCACCAACATAAAAATTATGAAATGCTGGTGGTCTATCTCTGGGATGGATGTTGATATTCTTTTTAATGCTTCAACAAATATCTTTGCTTTATCGCTGACTTCTGATGGTGCTGGCTATCTTGACTTCTCTTGCTTTGGTGGATTGCCTAATACCGCTGGAGGTGGGAAAAATGGTGACATTCTCTTCACCACAAGAAACCACACCAATCTGGACACATATACTATTATCCTTGAAGTCCAGAAAGGCTAGAGCCAATGGCTACATCTGGAACAACTACTTTCGATCTTAGTGTCGATGAGTTGATCATAGAAGCGTATGAGAGGAACGCAGTCACTAGTCCTACCGGATTACAACTGCGTTCTGCTCGACGTTCACTTAACCTTTTACTCGCAGATCTCAACAATAGGGATTTACATCTCTTTAAAAGAGTACAAACAACTTTTAATACGGTTGCGTCTACTACCAGTTATACATTAGCAAATTCTATTCTAGACGTATCTGACATGACTATATTTTCTGGTGGCACAACTGGATCAGAAATATCTGTCTCCAGGCTGACGCAGAGTGAATATACAGCGCTGCCAAATAAAAGTAACGAAGCAAGACCATCACAATACTACCTCGATAGAGAACGTGATGCGTCTGTTCTCTTCCTATTTACCACCCCCGATAAAGTATACAAAATAAACTATTTCGGTTATACTCGGATCGAAGATGTTGGTGACTATACCAACTCGATTGATGTGCCAGTAAAATTCTTACCGGCAGTTGCAACCGGTCTAGCGTTTATGCTTTCTGAAAAGCTACCAACCCTGGATACCGCCAGAACAGCGCTATTTAAAGCGCGATACGATGAAGAAGTTCTTCGCGTCATTCAAGAAGATGAAGAACGAACATCGCTTTATTTAACTCCGAATTTGGCGGGAACTGGATTTGAGACACGCGGCGGGTAAACACTCATTTGGATATTGCGACATCACAGGTGCAAGGGTTCCCTATAGGAAACTGCGAACAACCTGGGAAGGTCTTCGTGTATCCCCAGAGGCATATGAAGAGAAGCATCCGCAGCTAACACCTGCACGAAATATTCACGACCCCATGTCATTGAAAGATCCTCGACCCACGGATGGCTTTTCTGTTGGAACTGTTACCAGCATTACAACGCTATTCCCAAGCACCTCTGGCGGTGGAACGGATAATGTCTAATGGCTAGTTTCACCTCTCTCAAAACAGATATTGTTGATTGGCTTGATAACGATACAACCGAATTATCTAATCAGTTAAATCAGATTATACAGAATGCAGAAGATCAGTTAGCAGATGATGTGACTGAAGATGCCTTCTTCGATAAAGAGACAGGCTCACTCAGCATAGGTGATAACACTGTTAACAAACCGGCTGCTGAAAGAGGTATTCGATACTTTCAAATCACAAGCGGTAGTACCATCATTCAACTTGAGCGCAGAGAATTAACTTTCCTTCGGGAATTTTATAGCAGCACAAGCACCACAGGAACGCCGAAATATTTTGGGGAGTATGACAGCGGTAGCTTTCTGATAGCACCCTCACCTTCTGCGGCGCTTTCATACGAGATTGGATACACGCAACGGTTACCACGTTTAAGCACAGGTAACACAACTAACTTTTATACAACTAACGCTTATCAGCTTCTTCTTTATTGCGCTCTTAATCACGCAGCAGCTTATGTCAAATATCCAGAAGCTGCGGCAATGTACATGCAGTACTACGAGAGAGCGCTGGCTGGTTTAAACAAACGATACGGCAGACAACAGGTCACAAACGATAACATGGCGGCTACATAATGGCAGACTCAGCGACCACCATTGCAAGGCTCAGAAATCAGGAAGAAGGCGGTAACGATGGCCTCTGGGGTCAGTACACCGATACCAATTTAACACTTCTTGAAGATCTTGCTGCCGGTGTTTTATCAAAAGATATCAGCGGCGAAGGCAATGTAACTTTAACCAGTACAAACTTTGTTGCTGATGAAGCGCGACATGCTGTTCTGGAACTTACAGGCACACTGACAAACATACGTTACGTGGTTGTGCCAAATGCACAAAAAACTTACTTCATCAACAATAAAACCGGTAACGAATTTAAGGTCTATGTCAAAACATCTTCCGGTTCCGCTGTCGAAATAGCACTCGGTAAGGACATCGTTTACTGTGACGGCAACAATGTTATCACAACTCTCCTCGGTGCTTCTCTGACTAATACAATAGAGCAAGTAAACAATGGGACACTGGCACAGGTGGCATCCTCGCTTGCTGCAATCGAAGGCGTGAATACGAATAAAGATAACATCACAACCGTAAGTTCCATAAACGGGGCGATATCACAGGTAGCAGCTAATAAGGCGAATATTGATGCAGCGGCCAATAACTCAACCAATATTGACCTGGCCGTAGCTGAACCACTGGCAACAAATATTGGAACCGTCGCAGGACTGTCATCGGCAATAGGCGTATTAAATGGAATAAGCAGCGCAATATCCACCGTGAATGGTATACAGGCTAACGTGTCAACCGTGGCAGGGATAGCTTCGGCGGTATCCACTACCGCAACTAACGCTTCGGCAGTTACTGCATTCAGTCTAGTGTATCATGGAGCGGCTAGTTCAGATCCGTCAGCTAGATCCGATTCTTCCAGCAATCAAATTGGAGATCTTTATTTCAATACGACCAATAGTGTGCTTGAGACATTTACTTCAAGTGGATGGCAAGCGGTTGCGTTAGACAGCAGCGCTTTTGCGACTTCTGATTTACAGTTAAGTAACAGTACTCAGCACAACATCCTTGTAGCTGACGGTACGAACTTTGAGTCAGTTGCAGTTGGATCACTCTCTGAAATATCTACGGTTGCGTCTGACGATCTTCTTCTAGCAATAGACACTTCTGGTGGCGGTCTTAAAAAGATACAGAGAAGTGCATTAGTCGCAGGTCTTGCAACTTCTTCAGCTATATCAAACGTAGTAGAAGACACATCGCCGGAGTTAGGCGCTGATCTTGATACCAATAGTTTCAATATAAAGTTTGACGATGCTCATGGCATAAACGATGACAGCGGCAATGAACTCATCATATTTCAGAAAACAGCAAGCGCTGTAAACCAGATTGATGTAACGAATGCCGCCACTGGTAATCCTGTAGAAATATCTGCAACAGGTGGTGACACAAACATTGGTTTGAAGTTGACACCGAAAGGCAGTGGTCAGGTTGTTCTCGATGGCAACGTAGGCATAGAAAGCGGTCTGATAGATTTGAAGAATGGCGGTTCTGTATCTGCCGTCAGATTTTACTGTGAAAGTTCAAACGCTCATTATGCCGCCGTGGTCAGTCCGGCTCACTCAGCCTTTGCGGGAAATGTCACATTGGTGCTTCCATCAACAAGCTCCAACTTGGTTGGCGACACTGCTACGCAGACACTGTCTAACAAAACACTAACTGCACCGAAGTTTGCTGATGCAGGATTTGTCGCTGATGCAAATGGTAATGAGCAGGTTGTGTTCCAAACAACAGCTTCTGCCGTAAATGCGCTTGAAGTTACGAACAGCGCAACTGGGGATGCCATTGTACTAGGAGCATTCGGCAGTGACTCAAACGTAGATATAGACATTACGCCAAAGGGTACTGGTGAAGTAAACATCGCCGCTTCTAATTTAAATTACGGCGGCACTGCTGTTACTTCGACGGGTGCTGAATTAAATCTGGTAGATGGATCAAGCGCAGGAACAATTGTAAACAGTAAAGCTGTTGTTTATGGATCTAGCGGCGAAGTAAACGCGACAACCTTACAAATTGCAGGGACATCAATATCTTCAACCGCTGCTGAAATAAATAAACTCGATGGCATTTCAACCACTGCCGCTGAACTTGAACATGTCGCTGGGGTTACATCCGCAATTCAAACCCAACTGAGTACAAAAGCATCAACAGGCAAGGCTATCGCTATGGCAATGGTATTTGGCTAAAAGGAGATAAACAATGGCAAATCCTAATGTAGTAGCAGTAACATCGATCCTCGCGAAAACGGTTTTAGACGCAGATGTTGCTGCATCAGCGGTGTCTCTTCTAACTTGCGCTTCTGATAAATTGTGTAAGATAAACTCGTTAGTGATAGCTAATATCGACGGGACAAATGCCGCATCAATTAGTGTCTGGATAACAAGAAGTTCTGCTGACTATTATTTATTGAAAACTGTTTCCGTTCCTGCTGATGCAACATTAGTTGCACTAGATAAAAATTTGGGTCTGTATCTCAACGAAAGCGATATCCTTAAAATAGAAGCAAGTGCCGCTGGTGATCTCAGTGCCGTTCTTTCGTATGAAGAAATCGATGACGCTTGAGGATAACGGTAAATGGCTTACAAAGGCGGTTTAATTGGCAACGATAATCTATACGTTCCTGACGCTCCAACTGTAGGTACAGCTACTGCTGGTGATGCTCAAGTATCAGTAGCATTTACTGCACCTTCTGATGTGGGTAATGATGATATTACTGCTTATGGCGCATCAGCTACAGATGGCACTAATGT
>Ga0209336_10001188_pt1 | contig 12778 bp, 11 predicted proteins | sample LinPmetageLP32_FD_184042 | JGI IMG/M metagenome (GOLD analysis project Ga0209336, IMG submission 184042) | Marine viral communities from the Pacific Ocean - LP-32 (SPAdes) (version 2) | ecosystem: Environmental > Aquatic > Marine > Oceanic | place: Pacific Ocean | collected 2009-08-23 | reverse complement strand
ACCTGAAAAAAGTTATGTCAAGCATTATGTTGAGCTTACAAAAGAGCAGAAAAAAGTATATGAGCAAATGAAAAAAGAAGCAATAGCTTTTTTAGATGGTAAGATGCAATCATCAGCTACTGTTATGACTCAATTAATGAGATTACATCAAATTACTTGTGGACATTTTACTGCAGATGATGGTACGATAAAAGATTTACCTTGTAGTAGGCTTGCTGAACTAATGAACATACTTGAAAATGTTGAAGGTAAAACTATTATATGGTCTCACTATACACATGATGTAAGGAGAATAATCAAAGAAATTAAAAGAGTATATGGTGATGAATCTGTTGTAGATTATTATGGTGCAACAGATACAGATTCTAGATCAAACAATATAAAAAAATTTCAAACAGATGATAAGTGTAGATTTTTTGTAGGTACTACTCACACAGGTGGTTATGGTATTACATTAACTGCTGGAAGTAATATGATTTACTTTTCAAATGGTTATGATTTAGAAAAACGTCAACAATCAGAAGCACGTATTGATCGTATAGGTCAAACACAAAAAATGACTTACATTGATATTATGAGTCAAGATACTATTGATGAAAGAATCGTAAAAGCTTTACGTAGCAAAGTTAATATTGCAAATAAAATAATGGATGAAGATTTAAAAGAATGGATATAGTGATCATAGCCCCCACTATAATCAATCCCGGCAGCTAAGTGCCAACCTCCCAAAAAAACTACAGTTTTTCAAATAAAATAATTATTATAGCAAACATACCACCAACTAAAGCTGTCATTGCATAACGCATATGATTTTTTAGTTCTTTAATATCTGTTTCTATACTAGTAATTTTTTGATGAGTTTGTTTTTGCATGATACGACAAAGTTTTTCGTGAGATTCTATTCTATCTAAGGCAGTGTTTTTAGCCATTATTCTCCCCCTCCTGGATCAAATGGATCATTATAACCTACTTCATTTCCTTTACTGTCTTTTTGTATACCAGATCCTCCACTTTTAGTATAGGAACCAGGTCCAGTGCCTGTATCTTCTTCGTAAGCTCTTTTTATTCTTCTTTTATCTTTTCTTTTTTGTACTTCTTGAAATTTTTTTCTTTTTCTATATTTTTCATCAGTTAATAAATTTCCTACATTATCACTTTTTTTATATATTTTTTGAAATTGTTTTAAATTAAGTATATCTTGAAATAAATTACTTGTTTTACCAAATTTTTCATTATAACCTAAATCACCGGTATATTCTCCAGTTTCTTCTATTTCAGAAAGTATTTTATCTATGCTATCTTTATCTAAATTATATTTTCTTTGTAAGGTGTTTCTCATAGTTTCTATTTTTTCACCAGCTTTTTCGCCTAAATTGCCATCTACTGCATTTACATTATATCCAGCCATAATTCCTTCAGGAGTACGATAATTATCTGTAACAATTCTACCTGTTCTATCAACTTTAATTCCACTGCCAACTAATTCATTTGATCTAGCAGCGTTGGGATCAATAGGTAGTATATTTTCTAAAAAAGAACCTAGTCCATCTAAACCTGTTTTTAGTAAATTATTATTTAAATATTTAGATGCAACATCTTTTAAACTTGGAAGCCCTTCTTTTGGAGAATCTATATATCCGTAATCAGGTCCAACTTCATCCATTGAATCATATTTAAAAGGATTTCTATAAGTTCTAAAATCAGTACTAGGAGTATCTGGATCTATCATGTATGGATTTTTAAAAGGGGTACCTTGTTTTATTTGAGGATATAATGCAACTAATTGTTCTTCTGTTACACCTGGTGCAACAGTGTTATTTATTAGTGGAGTATATGTATTTTGTAAAGGTGGAGGTAAACCTTGATTTAAATAATCAACAACAGGTTGGTTTAAACCATATCTAGTATCATATATTGCCATTATGCTAATCCTCTTTGTCTAAGACGTATTTGTTTCTCTTCATCAGATAATAAAGCATTTTCAGTATTGGTCAACCCTTGATTCATGGCGCCTGCTGCCGGCATAACTGTTGCAGTTTGTACAGCTTCTTCATTAGGCATTGGTGTAGGTGGCAATGCTGATTGACCTTGTGGATCAGTGTCAGGTAAAAAATCTTCGAGATTTAATTCAAAATCACCATATAAATTTTGCATTTCTAATGAATCATTCATAGCTTCAAGCGCTCCTTCAGCTTCTAGAAAAGGATTAATTTGTCCACCTTGTCTAGAAATGTCTTCAAATCTTTCTTGAATTTTTTTTGATGGAAAAAAAGGATCAAATTCTCCAGATAATAATTCTTCTAAAGTAGATTTTGGAATACCTCTTTTTTCAAAAATATCTTCTAACTTATCGGGATTAACTCCAAGGGTCATAGCATTTTGAATATGATTTAACATATCTTTCCTAACTTTAAATAATTGTTTATTAGCTACAAAATATCTTTCAATAACATCTTTAGGTGTTTTAGATTCTCCAGATAACACACCAAACTTACCACCTGTAAATAATTTAGTAGCATCTGATTGACCTTGTCTTAAATCATATAAATAAAAACCTAATGCTTTTTCAGGATTAACTTTTTCTAATCTAAATCCAAAAATACCTGCAAGTTCATAAGGCACTTCATACATTGTAGGTCCTTTACCAGGTATTCCTTTTATAGCTTTATAAGTTCTTTCAAAAGGAGCTACTGTAGGTTTTAATGTTTTAACTAAATGTTTCATAGCAATTTCAATTGCTTCTCCAGGAGGAGTATTTTCTCCGTAAAGTTCGTAACCCTCTCTTGTTCTACCATTTCTAACAAATATATCAGCTAAGGCTTCTGTATAAATTGATTCTGAAATAAATGGAGATGCAGTTTCACCAGCAGCTTTTGCTATACCTTGCATAAAACCTTTTAATAATATTTCTTCATCTTCAATACCTTGTTGAATATTAGTTAAAACAGATTGAAAAGGTCTAGTTAACGTATCATACACATTATTTTTTGACCAATCAGTATAATATAATTCTCCTGTTTCAGGATCTCTTGTAAATATTAATTGTGAATTTTTAGACCAAGGTGCTACAAAATCTCTACCTGCATCTGCTTCTTCATTAGATACACCAAATAGTGCTTGTGCACCCTTAACTAATCCATAAGGCACTATAGCTGTTGCTGCAGTTATTCCTAAAAGTCTTTCAAAACCTTCACTTTTCATAGGATTAGTACTAGTAATAGGATTAATTTTACCTGTAATTGGGTCTCTTAGGTCTCTCATAATTTGTCTAAATATTCCACCACCAGTTCTAAATACTTCTGAAGGCCAAGACATAAAATTACCAAATGGAGAGACACGTGCAGCTCTTACAAACTCACCTACTTTTGCATAATTTGGAATAGTATCTTGTACAATTTCTGCAACTTCTTTTTCTAAAGCTTCTGTAGATTTTTTAACTCCAGCCTTAGCATATTTTTCTCCACGTTTAACCATTTGTATTTCATAATTTAAAATTTTCCAAAAGTCGTCTTCTGCAACATATAAGTCTTGCATAAACTTACCTGCTTTTTTAATACCTCTAGATGTTTTTTTACCTAAAGTATTAATCATAGGTTTTAAGATACTATCTGTTGCAATATTACCCTCTCCAAATCTAACGTCTTTCATAAGATTTCTTAAATCTCCAATTCTAACATTAGTATTTACAATACCTAACTCTAAATATTTTCTATATTTTTCTTGTGATATAGGTGTTCTAACACCACCAACTTGAACAGTTCCAAATGCTTCTTTCGCTGCTTTTGCAAAAACCCTAGGACTAGTAAAAACTACACCATTACCTAATGAAAATGCGCCTGAACTTAAAAAGTTTCTTATATGAGTTGGTACAGATAAAATTGTTTTTGCATATTGTGCACCTGCTTTAGGTGTTAAAACTAAATTACGCCATGCCCAAGAAAATGTTTTACCTAATGCACCGCCAGATTCACCTCTCATAAAATCTTGCATTTTAGATACATTTGTAAAACCTTCAGCTATTTCGCTTGTTGTGTATGTTCCAGATAATCTATTAACTAATACACCTTCTTTAAAATAATCTTTAACGTATTCATCCATTTTTACTACATCTGCTTCAGGACCAAAAGCTCTTTTTGCAGATAAAGGACTATCGTGAAAAAAACCACGTTGACCAAATGGTGTATCTGTTTTAGTAGCATCTTTTGCTATTTGATCAGCATCTAATATTTCATCAAATAATTGATTTTTTCTTGCAACCGAAGATAATCTATTCATTCCCTCAAAAACAGAGTGTCTAACATCTTCTATTTCACCAAATAATTCTCTAAATATTTTAGATCCTTTTCCAATAACTTTAATTTCTTTTTTACCACCAGGTAAATCTTTTGATAATGTTTGTGAAAATGTTTTTAAACCATAAGCGTCATCAGCAGCTTTAGATAAATTTTGATATGCAAATGTAGGTAATGTATCTTTTGATGGGTCCATTTTTCTAACTTGTTTTATAATATCATTAACCATACCTTCTGCTTCTAAATCAGTAATAGGATTTTTATTTTTAGCAGCATATCTTTTAAATAATTCTTTAGTTGATTTAATTGAATCTTGAGTAGGTTTAAATTTAGAAAAAAAACCTGCCTCTGAATTTTCAAATATTTCAAAAGTATTACCTATATAATTTTTAACTCTATTACCCATTATTTTTCTTAAATCTTTTGTAACACCAACAGGTAAATCTATTTTTCCTCCAGGTCCTCCAGCAGTTATTTCTAATAAATCATTAAATTCTCTTCTAGTTTTACTTAATATGTCTACTATTTTATTACCTGTTATAACTCCTTCTTCAGATCCCATTCTTTTTATTACTGTTTGTAAAACTTGTTTTTGTAAATTTTTATCTAAAGGTTTTGTTAGATCACCCTCAAAAAGTAAATCATCTAATCCTTTTAAAAATTGTTTTCTTTCGGTCACGCTAGTTGCATTAAAAAATTTTCTAAATTCTGGAAATACTTTATCAACTTCAGTATCTATTCTAGACACCATTTCTTCTGAAAAATTAGTATCTCTCATTTTTCTACTTTGTTGAATTTGTTTTGCTTTAGCAATTTCTTCCGGTTTAGTTCCTCTAAATCTAAATGCTGATGCTAATTTATCTAAACCTCTTTCTAACTTAAATCTACTATAAGCTCCTTCTTTTCCTCTTGTAGCTAAAAATTTAATACTTTGACCTGTTCCATAAACAAAAGGTGCAATCAAAGCAGATTCTGTTCCAAATTTTAATCTATTTAATAATTTTCTTCCTGCGTCTTCTGATGGATCATCAACTACATCTCTATCTAGTTGTGTAGGACCTCTTTCAAACAAATCACCGAAAGTTCCTATTTTTTCATTATCAACTACTAACGTTTCTCCCGCAGCTCCACCTAATGCAATTACACCATATCTTTTTGCGCCTGTTAATTTATTTAAACTTTCTGCTTTATCTGTTCCTTTTTTTAAATTTTTACTTTTTGGATTAATTAATTTATTTGATTTTTTTGCATTAATTAATTTTTTAGCTAAAGATTCTACACCTTTAACAGTAGCTTTAGCACCTAATGTTCCAAAACTTGCTATTTGTGTAAAGGCTTCTGATAATTTACCTACAGCTCTTTCTTCTGCTAGTTCTTCAAAAGGATTTAATTTGTCAAAAAATTTTTCTACTTCAACAGCATAACTAATATCTTTTTCTGAAATGTCAGGTATTCCTAATAACTTTCCTCCACCAAGGTCAAATAGTTCAGCTGTAACAGAAGCAAATCCTTCTGGTATTTTTATTAATCCAGATAAAACCCCTGCAGTAGTTGCTGTTAAACCAGATATTTCATTATCTTCTTCGGCTTCTGGTTTTTTATTTTTATCTTTATATAAAGATGTATCTACATCTAATTTATTAGATTGTTTTTTTTTTTCTTCCTCTGTAAGAGGTTTAAATCTTGGATCGTCTAGGCTTAAAGTAGCCATAGATTACTCCTCTATTTCGAACGTTAAAGGATTTAATTTGTAAGTTCCACCTGTATTATCAAACACTAAAAAATCTGCATTTAATGGATCATAAATAATATCTCCGGGACTAAATCTAGTAGTAGGTTTTGCTACTATTTCATCTCTATTATATCCATATTCTTTAAAACCTTTATATCGTGCTAATATTTTTGGATCTGCTTCTCTTCTAAATTTAGTTAAATTAAATGCAGTTAAATCCGGTGACCTTTTGACAGCTGGATTTTTACTATTTTCGAATGTTTTTCTTGTACTTTCAACAACATTTTCAAAAGCAGGTGTTACTTGCATTCCAGCTGCATCCGGGTTATCTAATTTAAATTGTAGTTGGTCCAATTCACTTTCATTTTTTAATATTTGTTTGTTTATTTCATTTTTTCTGTCTAAATCTCCTTCAGTAGCAAGTGCTGTTCTTTTTAATTCTGCATTTTCTGCTGTTAACCTCATTTTTTCTTGTTCTAATTCAGTTGAAATATCTGCTTCAACACCAGCAAGAGCTATGTCTCTTTGAGTATCTTGTCTATCTTGAGTTGATTTAAAAAATTGTTCTGTAGGTTCTATAAATCCTTTTGCTAAATTACCAAATGTTGAACCACCTCCTGTTTCACTAAACCCACGTAATCCACCTTGAATTAATAATTGTGATACAGGATCAAATGCAGGTTTATCAAAAGGTGCTAAAGCTTCTTTAATTCTTTCAGAACTTGATTGTCCTCCTACTCCTTCTTTATCAGATGAATTGTGCATTTCTCTATCTACAATACCAGTCATAATGCCATCTCCAACATTACCACCTCTTCTAAACATAGGTCTTCTAAATATTTTACTCACTTTAATCTCCCAACTTGCTAAATCCACTGTATAAACCAGCAAGTGTAGTTCCAGCGCTTAGTGCAGTTTGTAATCCACTAGGTGTAGGTGAAATATTTTGTTGTGTTTGCCCTGGATATCCTGAAATTAAACCCATGATGCCAGAACCTAAAGTTTGTGCAGCTTGAATACCTTGTTGAGATTGAGCTTGTAATAATTGTTGTTGAGCTGATAGCTCAGCTTGTTTTTGTGCTTGGTTTAAACCACCGAAAGTTTGTAATGCTCCTATGTCTTGACCTAAGAAACCTTGCTGTGCTTGACCTAAATTTAATTGATTTAAATAATTTTGTTGTGCTAATTGATTGGCTTGACCAAATCCTTGTTGTAATAATCCTGCTTGAAGTCCTGCTCTATTTCTATCTGAATTAGATTGATACTCTGCTCTCTGTACACCTTCACGTCCTCCACCAAAAGCACCGGCTGCATATGCTGCTGCTGGTACGCCTTGTGCATTTTTTCTAGCTTGTACATCATATTCAGAAAGTGTTGTGTTAATAACATCTTGTTGATACGGAGACATAAATTGTTTGTAAGCATTTGGTCCCGTTGAAGATTGAGCTGCTTGTAAGAAAGGTTGGTAGCCACCAATACCTTGAAGAGCTAATTGTTGAGCTGCTTGTTGTAATGGATCCATCCCAGCAACAAACTGAGACCCCATTATTTTTGATAAATCTTGTCCTTTAAATTGTCCAACAGCTTGTTGTAATTCTGTAATATAGGGTTTTGCAGCGGCCTCTATAAACTCTGGTGGTTGTGTTATTTGTGTAACTACTTCAGCCATTATACTCTCCCGCCATTTTCTAATTTTTTCATCATATCATACATACGTTGTGCACCTTTGTTAACATCTCCATCTCCAAATTCTGTTACAGCATCTGCTGTCATTACAAATTCATTATTTGATAACATTGCTGGAATATCATCTGCTTTTTCTTTTACACCAACTGGAGGAATAAATCCACCTGTTTCTCTAAGATCTAATTCTGTAACTCCCGCAGGGTTTTGATTTAATTGTAAACCTTCTATTCCTGCAGCTTGCATTGCGTTCTGTTCTGGACTATCCGGTCCTCTTGCAAAGCCCATTCTACCACCATAAGCTGCTTCTTGTCTACTATAAGATGCTTCTTGTCTATCATCTATACCATTAAAATTTTCATCTATAAAATTATCTGATTTGTTTAAAGAAGCATAAAGTTGAGGATTATTAAATAATTTAGAAAGCATTTCTGACATACCACCGTTGTTTGTAACAGGATTATCTCCTGCTTGCATTGAAGCTGAAACTAAATTACCTAACCCGTATCCCATTCTACCACCATTCATAACACCGGGTCTATTCATGTCTTTATTATATTCTGATAAATCATTTTGAACAAGTCCTGGTATTTCTTCTGGATCATAATTTAAATCCATATATGCTTTTGTTAATTTTGTTTCAAGAGCTTGAATATTTCTACCTGTTGAAATTTCTTCTTCTTCATCGTCTGATAATGAACCTAACACTCCACCTAATACAGTGCCTATTGCTCCTACTTTTAATGTATTAGCTAGTTTATTACTACCTAAACTTAAACCAGGTATGTTAGCTAATGATCCTGCAAACTTACCACTTCCCATTCCAATAAAAGGATTGCCACCATTTAACATAGGTGCAAAGTTTAATGCTGCTAAAGCTAACATAGGATTTTCTTTTATAGTACTGGTTATGCCTTTAATACCGCTTTTAACACCTTTACCTATTGATTTAACTAGGCTTCCTAAGCCATACATTTGTCTGGGTTGTTGCATACGTGATATTGTCATATAATATATAATTAAACTAGTTTATGGCAGGTATAGATATCCTGAAAATACCATACTTTATTTGATTTTTTCATCAACGTCAACACGTTTTACACCAACTAATTGGTCATAAAATCTACCACAGTATTGATGATCTCCAACATGTGTGATGTAATCCATTACATAGATAAATACCTTACCTCCAGCGTCTGTCCATCTTTGGCAAAAGCCAAAATCTTCTCCAAAATACTTTTTTGTGTCAGGGTCATGTAATGTATCAAACAAGTTGTAAAAATTTTCTTTTTTAGTTTCTTCTCCATTTATAATAGTCGGTTGATATATCTCTAGTTCTGGATGTTTTTTTATTAAAGTTTCTAAAACATTTCTTTTTATCAACATACATCCAGTTGGAGCATGACTTACTTCTATTACACCCTTATCCATAGTTAATTCATTTTCATTAATTTTAATTGGAAACATATATCCAGAATGGAGTAAATCTTTTTCTGTTTTTACTAAATCAGTTTCTTTTATTTTTCTCCACATTTTTTCAGTGTCGAAATTCTTCATAGGGTAAGGACAAGCAATAAGATCTTTGTCTGTTTCAATCATTTTAAATATAGTTTCTGACTTAAAATCAATATCTGAATCAATAAATAATAAATAGTCATAATGGTCTTTGTGATTTAAAAATTCTGCTACACATAAATTTCTACCCTGTGTGACTAAAGAAGATTTTAACAAAGTAAAACTAACTAATATATTTTTTTTAACACATTCTAATTGAAATTTTAATACAGCTTGAGCGTAGTGAATGGATAGCTCACTATGACAGGGTGTACATACCATTATTTTATATGGTGGTTTTGATGGACCTAATCTTATTTCTGTAACACCAGAATCTATTTCATCAAACCAAATAGGTTTATTATTTTGCATTGATTGCTCCTTGTAAAAATCTAGTCCATCTAATTGATTTTGATTCCCAATTATAAAATCTATTAACATACTCTTTCTGCATTTTCAAATTATCCCTGATGCCTGATTCCTGAAGCGATTGAGCAGCAACTTCTATACCCGCTGCAAATTTCCTAGCTAAATTTTTATAATTATTTGAGTAAGGAACGTACATAGGAAACTCGGCTCCGGTTTCAGGGATTGCTCCATAATTAGTAGTAATACAATATAAACCAGCAGCCATTGATTCTAGTAAAGATATACAAAATGTTTCTTCCCATATACTAGGGTATGCAAATATCTTATAGTCTTTTAAATGTTCTTTAATATATTCATTAGGTTTGTATCCAATGTAATTTACATTAGGTAATTTTTTTGCTTGATCATATAGATCAGTATAAAATTCATCATTTAATTTTTTAAACTGTTCTCCATAAATTTCACAAGATGAATATACATCTAAAGTAATTAAAGGGTTCTTAACTAACTGCATAGCACCTAGTAGTACAGATAAACCTCTCCAAGGAGTTGAATGGTGTATTATCTTAATAGGATCTCCTTTTTTATATTCTGTAGTTGGTTCTATTTGGTCTATACCATTTTTTATTACTACGCATTTTTCTCTAAGTAAATCAAAGGTTTGCGTGAATTTTTCAAAATTCCAATTAGAATTAAATACATACCAATCATACTTACTATGGTTAGATTTATCTTTAAACCAAGGTGCTAAATTAGCTTGATCATATGAATTTTTTTGCCAAAGTATATTTACTTTAGTAGGATGTAATGCAATTTTTTCAGGAACAGATGTACAAATTTGAACTTGATCTAATAATTTAGCATCAACGTATTTTTTTAAATATTCAAACTGAAGTTCTGTACCACCCCTAGGGTTTTGGTTTGTCATTATTTTTATTCATTACTTTCTGTAGCAGATTTAAACCTTTGGAAGATACTTGAACTCTTAAGTCTTGTACCACGTGATCTGCTTTTGTTTCTGTATTAGGATTATTTATATCAGAATCTTTTTCTTGATCATCTTTATATACATAACCTGTTTTAGTATTTCTAATTGTAATTATAGTAGTACAATTAATTTTTAATATATCATCATCCATTATCATCTCTATTTATTTCTAGTAACGATGCCACAACATGTAACTCATTAGCATCAGATGCAGTAACTTTCAATATCTCATTTTCTAATAATACCAAAGGTTCTGTTAACAATTGTTCAGTAGTATTAGAAGCTATTGATTTAACTTTAAATAAACTGAATACAGCACTTGCTGCATTAGTTAATGTTACGGTTAATGTTGCTGCACTTCCAGCGTCGTTTGATACTAATAAAGATTTTATAATAGCTCTAGAGTTACTAGGTGCTGTATATAATGTAGTAGCATTTGTTGTAGTTAAATCTACTTTTGCATTTGTATATATGTTAGCCATTAAACCAAGTGAACCTTTCTAAATCTTCTTTTTGATCTTGTAAGTAGGTAGTATTAAGCTGTTGTTTCATAGTTGTCAAGGATTCCATTATCTGTCTTTGATTCTCTACTTCATATTCTTGTTTTGGTTCAGGTATATATGCAGTTATTTTAGCCACTATCTTCTACCATCTGGTTTTGCGTCAAGTCTTAATGTACCATAACGCCATGTTTCACCCGTACTATCATTTTCTATTTTAATAGATACTAATCTTCCTCTAGCACGTGTATCAATTTTATCAGTAGATGATGTCACTGTAAACGGCCCAAGAGGTGAACCTGCAGCTGTGTTGTTTGGATAATCATTTAATAGTAAAGTAATTTTTGAATTACCTGTTAACACTTGAAAATCAGGTATAAATCTTTTAACTGACATAAAAAAATCACCATCACCTCTATAATCAGGCATAGCTGTAGTGCCTCCCATCATACCTTTACCTGCTGTTATATCAAAATCTCCCGATTGAATAAATGCATCAATAGAAGTTGTACCCGAGCTATTAACCTGATCAGTTCCTACTTCATGAGCATAATAAGTTGATGCTCCATTTATATTAGTTACTCCTTTTATATCAAAAGAAGGAGTTGCAGTCGTACTATATTCTGTTGCATAAGGTAAATCATAAACACCTTGATCTACATAAGTGCTTCTTCCTAATGAAGAAGTAGTCCAAAGTTTTTCTGCATAATTATATGTTACACATCTATCATTTTGCACTGAACTATCTTTTGGATAAAACCAATTAATTTCGTTATATAAAGTATTATGTTCTGCGTAAACTACTTCTGCTGCATCATAATTAATTCCTAAATTATCTCCTTTTGTAGTAAATACAAAATCTTCTACTAAACAAGGTATAGCTTTTACAGTACCATCAAACATAAAAAAACCACCTTCACCAGACATCCAAAAAACAATACCATTGGAATAACTTAATGCGTTTTGAGAAATTAATCCGCAGTTTGTACCTACTTGTCTAACTGAAAATGTAAATGGAGGTCCTACATATTGAATAACATATGCTGAACTATCTGTTAAAACTAAAGTATAATCTTTCCCTGAAACAGCACCAATAATAGCGTTACCTTTATCTAATCTAAAAGTTCCTGCTGTGTTAATTGCTGTTGGTTGATATGTGTTAAAGTCTTCTTGATTTGAAAATCTAATAAACATTGGATCTTGTGTAGATGTGTTTCCAATAGTTGTTTCTGTTCCAAAATGAAATACATGTCTATCTCTATCTGATACTTGAGTTAGTCTTGTTGCAGTAGGTGCATTAACCATAACTGTTGCTCTAATATCTCTTGCTCCACCAACCCCTGAATTCCAAGTAAATGTTTTACCATTGTGTACAGTTGCAACTAATACTTGTCCAAAGTTATCAAGTGACCAGTTTCCTGGATCCAGAATCGTAGATGAAGTTAATGAAGGTTGTCCCCATGCAGTATAAAATTCAACTGATGCTCCTGAACTATGTGCTGCTCTGGTTCCGGCAACAGCTCTTGTAATACCTGTTAAATTGTTTGATGAAATACCTGTGTATGAAATAAATTCTGCATCAACTTTAATTACTCCAGATGTTGGAAAACCAGAAGTAGAGGCTAAAGCAATAGTTGTTCCAGATCCACCTGTACCTGCT
>Ga0209336_10001178_pt1 | contig 12828 bp, 14 predicted proteins | sample LinPmetageLP32_FD_184042 | JGI IMG/M metagenome (GOLD analysis project Ga0209336, IMG submission 184042) | Marine viral communities from the Pacific Ocean - LP-32 (SPAdes) (version 2) | ecosystem: Environmental > Aquatic > Marine > Oceanic | place: Pacific Ocean | collected 2009-08-23 | reverse complement strand
TAATCCTTTCATTTCATTCAGACAATCTCCATGTAATAAAATACTCATTTATATTATTAACATATATTTTAATTCTTTGAGAAGGACGCAAAAAGTGTCTGGGATAGAATGTCAATTTCAAACATATATAATAAATATTTCCGTTTAGTCCTTTATTTTTTCAATTCTATCCCAGACACTTTTTAATCGAAAAAAACAATAATAGGATCTTCTTTTGTACCAAACCTTATCTTCAATGATGTCAAAAATGTTTGTTTCAATATTTTGTTATTATCAATCTTTTCTTTGACTTCTGGGGAAATAATAGGATTAACATGACTTATATGATATGGAGAAGAATTATACAATCGACAAGCCCTCCGAACAGATGGAATATCTCCCCATTTAATAATCGAAATAATATCATTATAAACTGCATCATGTGTTGGATATGTAAGATCACACAACTCGCAATGATTATTACAGTATTTTATGATTCTTTTTGATTTAAACATTATATCATTTTTTTCTTGAATATTCGGTCTTTGTTTGGTTGTTTGATTTTGTAAGTATTCGATCAATTCTGTTTTATTTTTTATTTTATCATTATAAACACATTTTTCAATGTATTGTTCTATATCATTGACAATCTTTCCCTTGCTTGATGATTTATCAATTAAAACTTTTAATGTTCGAAATAATTCGATTATATCTTTTTTTGAATGAGATTTGTCAATTAAAAACATTTTTTTTATAATATATAAAATATTTTATTTTTCTAATATATACTTAAACGATGCCACCAAAGATGAAAGTTCCCGAAGGTGAAATGAAATTGCCAGAATTAAAAAGATTGATTAAGAAATATGATGAGTTGATGGGTATTGATCCCAAAGGTATGACCCGTGATGAATTAATCAAGGCGATAGAAAAGTTAAAATACAAAGTAGATCATAAAAACAAAAGACTTGTTTTAACAGTCAAACAGAAAGTCAAAAAACAGCCACAGAAAGTAGATGCACCCCCACCAGTTAATAAAAAACCAGCAAAATCAAAGGCACAGAAAGACAAAGATATGAGAGAAAAAGTTGTTAAATATATAATGGAGAATAAAGATATTCTTGATGATGAAAGAATAAAAAAATAAGTTTCAAAATCAATTTTTATCCTCGACCACTTTTAATTGATTACCTTCGCCGTCCCACCCATCAAAATTATCTCTTGCGAATAGTTCTATCCTCTTAATATCTCCGCATAATTCTACTATTTTTTCTCTTACTATGTCGGGCTTCTTGCTGTGTTCTTGAATTGGTGATTCAATAACCGAATGTACTGAATGACTGACCGCTTTCGGATTTCCTTTTGTTGCAATTAAACAATATTCGGGATTGCTTCGAGTCCAAGAACCCATACCCCAAAAATTAGTATCGGTTGCTTTTTTATTCTTCTTTATCCAAGTAAAAGCTATTGTTTTATAATCAAAACCCCAAGATTTTATTGTAAATAAAGCTTCGGGTATTAATGGAGCAGTAGCCCATAAAAATAAAACGCAATCTTTATCTGTTTGGGGTAATTTAAAATCATATATGTCTATCATTCTCATAGCATTATAAGGTTGTCCGTTTTTATTTCGACTGGGTATTTTATTACTTGTAGCCGTATAATTCCAAGGGGGGTCAGCATAAATTATTTTATAACTCATCTATATAATAATGTTTATATTAAATAAAAATAATATAAACGGAAAATAAATTAATCTTGCGCTTCCTTGACATATGTATCCAATGCAACTTCCTTCGAATGACCCATGATCTGATTGTCCTTTTCAAGCTCCTTTTTCATAGAGCCATATTTCGATGACAAATATATCTTCCTTAATAGCGTACTCGAAATCGATTTTCCCATATATTTTTGAGAATACTTCAACAAGGTTTTTGATATTTCAATTCTTGTTAATGGTTTTCCAGTCGAGGATTTAAATAGAATACCCATTCCATTGATTCTTAAATAATATCTTAATAATTTTTTCACTTGTGGATCATCGATTTCAATGTTGATTTGTTCGTAGCGTTTAGAGGTCTTGAACTTATTTAATACGAAAAATAAACCACCTTTATGAACTACCAAATAATTTTTGGATTTCTTGTCTTCTTCTTTGAGTTTGTTATAATCTCTTTTTGAGATTGCTTCCATTTGCGAAACATCGTTCCTCATGGGGTACTTGGAATATATGGAGAACAACACAAATGCTTGAAGAAGGTTCATTTCTTTTTTTGTTATATCATCTTTATTCTTTTTTTTGATTGGTTTTAATTCAGCTCCCATTTTATTTATCATCTCATAAACTTCCTCGATTGTTGCGAAGTTCTTGGATTGTTTATCAGATATAATTCCACTCTTGTTTTCTTCATCATATTTATTGTTGAAATCATCTCTTAATGTTCCATATTCTTTTAATAATTTATCATATTTCTCATCATGATTTAATGCCATTAATAATACAATGATTGCATTCAAAAAGTTTCTTTGTGTTGTATAATGTAAAGCTTCAATCTTTTCCATTACATTTTTTGGATTATCGAGGAAATCATAATCATCAGAATCAAACAATTTTTTTAATTTATTAAGATTTGTTTGGTACTGTTTCACGGTGTTTTCTTTAAGATTTGGTCGCGCATTTTTGATTTCTTCCATTGGATCTTTTACACTAATTTTCATCTTTTATATATAATAGAAGATTAAAATATTTAAATAAAAACGATTAAAAAAAAAGATTATTCGAGCCAAATGATGTCTCTCGGTAAGTTCATTTTATAACAATAATAAAAACAATCAAAATTGCAAGCATTCTTCCAACCTTCTGGTGTTTCTCCGTTAATCTGTTTCATAAAGTGTATTCTTTTTCTTGGTATTATAATTTGTAATTGACTATCTGTATTTTTGAAGTTTTCTCTAAAATATTGAGTGTTAATTTTACTTGATGGTAATATTAAAATGAAAGGTTTCTCTAATTCTTTTAATCTCGGCATGATCTCCTTACATTTAGAAAAGGGAGGATTTGAGACAACTATATCTCCTTCATTGCTTTCAAAGAAATCATTGTCATTATGAATAACATTAAAACCCAATTCTTCTAAATATTCCCCAGATTTACCATCTCCCATAAATGCTTCCCAAATAACTTTATCTTTTGGAATATATTGTTTTATATCAGCCCAAGCATATTTCGGTGTCATATAGTCATCATGTTTTAAAAATGATTTATTTTGAAATGTAGCCATCTTTTATAATTTAATTTAGATAATAATTTAAGCGAAATAACAATCGAAAATACCATTTTCAATTGTTGCAACCTTCTGTAATTCTACATAAACACGGAGCGTGTATGTTGCGGCGCCAAGGGTCGCATCATAATGGAGTTCTATCCCCTTGTTATTGATACGCTCTAAACGATTTGGTTTCATAGAAGTCCAATTGAAACACGCGGCAAGACCAGCGTCTCCATTATTCTGTGCGTGTCCTTCAAATGTGGAAGTCGTCAGCGAATTGACTGGATTGGCGGCATATTGTTCCGAAGAAACCATGGGAACCAGACCCTCCGCTTGCTGGGTTGTGTGGAAATGAAGTGCTCGATTGTCTCGATCAACGGAGAACTCAAATCGATCATTGTATCTCATATTAATTTTAAGTTCAGAACCAGCACCACCAGATTTTGAAACAGCATCACCAAGCAACAGAGAGCGTGAAACATAGTCCGCGTTCTTCTGTAATCCCATGATTATCTTTGAAACAAGACGACCATTGCCACCAACATTGAAAACAAGTTTTGAAAATGCCGTTTGATCTCCCGTTCTCTTTGCCAGACGATAATCTTTATATTCGAAAGATAATTTTGGATTCTCTTTAAGATACCGTGCCATTATTTCTCCATCATATACAATACTATCGTAAATCATCTTGACTTCATTGCGATTTATCTGGTACTCAACGGCAGAAGTTCCAGTGCCAGCGACACACATTCTGCGAGAATTAGAAGCACCAGCAAGTGAAGACAGAGTGTCTTGGAAAGTTAGATCAACATGTATCTCTTCATCAATCGCAAATGCTGGAATCTGATTCTGGGCGAGGAAGGGGAAAAGATCCGAAAGAACAACAGAATATGTGGGAGCTTCGGAAACCGTTTCCGCCGAGGTCGCGTCGTGTCTCTGGAAGGGGTGAAGGGTAAAGGCATGAGTGCCAGTGGTGGGATTTGTCAGAGGATTTTTTCCATTATCAAGACCAATACGAGCAGCAGAATTGACTGGCTTATCAGCTACATCAGCGACGGAGCGGGCTTCATATACTGGGGCATTATTCATTAAACGCTGTGAAAGGTACTGTTCGCGTTCTTTGTTATTTTCATTGGTATCAAATAAAGATTGATAGGCGTGAAACGACGCATAATCATCGACGGCACAAACAACCTTGTTTCCAATCGTCAGTTGGGCGGATTTGATGAGTTGGGATATTCCAACATTTACTGGATAATATGAAGGAGTTGCACCACCATTCGTGAGTGGCGTGATTGCCAGAGTAATTTTAGAATTAGAATGAAGGAATCCAGAAACCCTTTGTAAAGTAAATCTGCAACGCTCTTGGTTGAAGGTCGTAGGATCAATTATGTCCGTTGAAAGGGTCTGTCCGTATTCAGTGGGGATTTCTCCGATTTTCATTAGATTTGGGATTCGGTCGCCCATGTTGGCATCTTGCGAGTCATCTTTAATGTCAGTCATTTTATATTAATAAAATATAAAATTAATCAAAAAATAAATAAAAAAATAAATTAATTCATAGAAAATATTCAAGATACAATTTGGACGCCACTTGGAGAAAATGCGACAACAACCTTCGATTTAATAAATAGATAAGCCGAAGTGGGGTTTCCATCAGTAAGACCATTCGTCATCTGGATCGAGAACTGGGCGCGAGAGAAATCAACACCCTCACTATCCAACATATCATATAACTGTCCGACACCATAAACGGCACCAGTATCGGGCATCAGACGATATCCAACATTGGCGGCGTCGCTTACAAGGTAATTGCGATTTGTATTTTCTGGGGAAACCGTGGTTCGGTGATGCATCGTCTGGGGAATAATTGCCCCCATGAAACCACTGATAACTTGACTATCAACAACAGATGTGAGATTGTTCGATGTTCGGACACTATCAACCTCGAAATGCTGGGGAAATCTTTCACCATTACGGAGGAAAGAAATCGTTTCAAGATTCGCAAGATCTCCGCCACCACCTCCACCACCAGTTGTTGCCCTCGATGGCATATAAGTCAAATATCCATCTTGTCCCAGATTATTGACAAAGTTCGAAGGAACAAAATTAACAAATGCCCCAAGAACCTTTGACAAGCCAAGATTGAAATTGATGATGGAATTGGTCGATTCAAGAGTTGAGAAATAAGAGGTGATTGAATTGAATGTGAAAGCACCAGTATCCGTTTTGGGAGACCCCTCCATAACTTCACATGTTAATTCAAGATCACTTAATTCATAAAACGCATTAGAAATATTTGTCGTGGTTCCATCGGAAGAATAGAAAAACTGGCTATCTGGCGCAAGATGGATTTCAATTTCAAGGGGCAGATCACGAAGAGGAACCATTTCCCCACCAAGCGTCAAGCCAGAAGGAAGAGGAATACAGAAATCAGATGCGCCAGTACTACGAATTACGGCATCACGATATGCTTGAAAATTGGGATAAATTAAATGAGTTCGAGAAAGATGACCCGATACATCTTGCATCGCCGACATAACGGGCATATATGAAGACATAAATCTTCCGTAATGTCTAATATGCTCGATTACTTGCTTTGTTTCAGCGTGGCGGAAAACTAACTGATCGATCGCAGCATATATTCCAAGTTTGTGAGAACCACGAAGTTCTGATGAGGCGGCGGCGGTTGGGCGCTTTGGATCAGCACCATCGGCGCCAGCGGCAGTTCTCCAAATATCAAGTTTGCCAGATACACGGAGAGTGCTGGGATCAAGCATAGCATCTTGACGACCAAGAGACATCGTAAGTACTGGATTGCCCCTTGCGAACGAAACTCTTCCCGACGCTGGCACATTATTAGCATTTAGTGTGAGATATTTCTTTGACATTTTACTATAAGAAATATAAAAATAAAAATAAAAAATTAATTTAAATTAATTGATAGAAATTATTTAGAGAGATACAACGACCGAATCTCCCTTGATGGTTATGCGTCGAACATGGTAGATAAAACACATGAGGAGTTTGTCTTTCTGCGGTGCTTGATCTACGCCAGCAGTCGTGCTTTCATTGTAGAACAATTGGAGCTGATTGGATCTATTGTTTAGATTGGCGACACCACCATCGAGGGCATATGCTCGACCAATGATAAAGTTTCTGTTGTAATCACAGAAGGATCGAGGGAGTATTTCAGCATTCAGAAGTGCTTTTTCTAATTCAATCAGTGGCTGTGCCGAAATGGATTTCCCACCATTTATCTTTGAAACATCAACTGGTCTTGAAGGAACAAGTTTATCATCAATCACGAACTGATATGAACTTAATTTGTCTATAATTCCAACTTGTCCCGAACGGATAGAATGAAGGCGACCATCATCTGCGAGACGCTCCTCGTCATAGGTGTTTCCATCGGCACTGATTAACTGTGCCGTGTTATAGACCGAGGCGTCGGTTGGTACAACCAAGCAACATTTGGCACGAGTTGCTGAACTGTCAAGATTAACAGTTGCATTTCGATTGCTTTTTAATAGAGAATGTTTAATGTTTGTTGCGGATAGAATATCGAAATCAATTGATCCACCTTCTCTTAATTTACAAATCATGCCCTCTTCATATCTTGGGTCGCATTCAATCTTCTGGCAAACAAGCTGTAAATCGGAGAGTGTGTATGATGGCTGATATGCCGTGATTGGAGCAATTACTTGAACCGATGTGTCATCGTTTCTCGTTGTTCTCTTATCAACCGCCCTCGAATATACGACGAAGTTTCTTGAAGTAATCTCCACACCACCTTGGGCGGCGGCACCACCCGCTGCGAGATTTCTGAAAGAAGTTGTGGTTAATTTAACAAAATTAGCAGCGCCATCAAGTGATATATCCGTAATCACGACATCTCCATCAGTGATAGCATTTCCCCCAACAGTTAATCGAGCAGTTGCGAGAGGGTCGGTTTTAGAACAGATGCCAATGACTTCACCTTTCACAAAAGGACAATCATCAACGGTCAGCATGTTATTATCTTTCGCCAAGAAAATCTCGGTGAAATTAGTTCCGCCAGCAGCAGTGCCATTAGCCGCGAAAGAAGTTCCAGCGTTATCAGAACCGTGAATCAATGGATTCTGCTGCATTCTGCGATGACGATTGACTGAATCAAGCTGCTTGATACAGCGTGCCGCATCTTCTAAATCAATTTCAATGTATAGACCTTGGGTCATCATGACTGGAAATAACTTTTCACTATCAGCAAATATTCCAGTATGAAGGGGGAGAGAACATTTGGCTTCAACAAAATCAGTATCATCAAAATTGCGTGCCGCGGGAACTGCGGAAATAGGGGCAACATATGGGTTCGTTCTCGTATCGATTAAATTGGAAACAGATGTTCCAAGAGTTCCACGATTGGAAACCGTGGGAACCATGGCGCCTTCTTTTAGCGCTCGTATCTTTCTTAAATTGTCATCTTGATTGTAAGAATATTCCATCTGGACTTTGGTGTTGTAATCACTAATTTCTTCAAGTAAAGTTCCACGAGTTCCAGAATATATGCGAATATTCTTAATTAAACTCTGACCTCCGATGAAGGGATCGAGTTGGAGACGCGTGGGGATATTGTTCGTATCTGTCGCCGCTGGAAGGGATAGTTTCACTTTAAATTGTAAATAACTGTTTTTCCCATCAAGAAACTTCACATTTGGGGGGATCTCAAAATCTACTCTTGCACCACCGCTTCCAGCTTTGCCAGTGTAAGATTGACCGTTGGTCGAAGGTACAGAAACTTGTGTTTGGGATAATCCGATTTTCTCATCATTGCGCCAATACATAGACATTTTATATTATATAATATAAAAATATTTAAGTTAAATAAAATTAAAAAAAAAATAAAATAAAAGAATCATAAAGTTCTCGAAACGGCAGTGGTTATTTGTTGAGCGCTTCCAATTCCTTTTCCTTGTGCCGATAATCCAGCGGTTTCTTTTGCTGTGCTTTCGGCACTATCCTTAACATCTCCCGCCGTTTCGAATGCGGTAGCTCCCAAGGATATTCCAGCACCAAGTGCTTCAAGACCAATTCCAACGCCGGGGATTCCCATGCCTAATACACCCGCAATTTCAAGACCAGATCCAATAATATTGCCAACATTTCCAACTTGTTGCTCCCAATTATTTCCAATGCTTCCTCTTTGAATATCTTTGTATATTTCCAGACCTCCACCAAGACCAGCAATTCCAATTTTCGTTCCAGCCTTTTTGAGAAGATCTTTCCCTTCTTTTTTTGCGAGAAGTTCCGCCGCCGCTTTTTCAGATGTTCCAACTCCTTCTTTTGCCACTTGTGCGGTTTCTTCAAGAACACCAGACCTTCTCCCAATATCAGCAAACTGTCCCGTTCTTTCAGCTTGGGCGGTGGTTTCAATCAACGGTTCCGCAGCACCTTCAACAGATGATGCCGCTTGTGCTGGTCTCGATGATTCCAATGCTTCTCTTGCTTCATTTGTTGGTGTTAATCCACCAAGCTCAACACTATCATCAAGAATATTAGTGTCGGCGCGAATGCCCCCCGCTACGCTTGCATCACGAACAAATCCACCAGCAAATGAGGAAAGGGGATTTGATGCGGCGGCAAATGTTTCTTCTGCGGTCTCTGCTCCGAGTTCTTCTAAACCACCGGGGAGATCTTCAATCAATCCAGAAGTTCTCGCACCAAGAAATCCTTCTGCTGGTGCCGAAGCAAGTGAAACATCTTCCAATGCTTCCGCGCCAGTTCCTCCAACGGTTGCCGCCGATGCTCTCATGGCATCTCTTGTTGATGATGCGACGCGTGTTTTTGCTGGGACTGACCCCGCATCGCGGAGTTCAACGGCAAACTTTTCTTTGAATGATACTGGCAAGAATTGTCCCCCTCTTTGAACTCCACCTCTTAATCCCTTTAATACTTTTTTCCCTTCATCTGATGCGGCGAATGAATGTGCCGCCGTACCTCCTTTATACAAGTTGATTGCTTGTTGTTCCAATCCCTCTTGATCTTTCTGATTTCTTACTTCATCAATATTTGCGGCAAGCTGACCGTTGAAATCCCTCGCTTGGTGTGCGAGTGATCTCGCTTCCCTTGACAATCCATTTGCTTGTGATATAGAAACGCCCGCTCCATATAAATCCATTTTATATTATATAATATTTAATTTTTTTTATCATAATTAAAATAATTTTTTCTCACCCTCTCCAATTTTAGTTTCAAATCGAATATATGCGGTGGCTGGATTTGTTTGAAGATCCAAATATAAAAATGAATAGGGAGCATCATTGATTGCTTTGTTGTATAATTCCATAAATATGTTTGGAAACATATCTCCAAACTCTTCATTTATTTTCTCCAATTCTTTTTGATTCTGTTGTTTCATGATAATCACATCGGTTGCATTGTTTCGAATTAATCCACTGACGGCACGAAATGATTGAGTTGTGAATGCCAGCAATCCTATTCCATAATGTCGAAATCGTGTTGCAAGAAAACTGACAGCATTTGATTTCTTAAAATCTTTTGTTAATATATCATCAAGAACTAATGCGACAGATGGTCTTTCAAAATCCTCATATTTCTTTTGAGTTTCAATTAATTCTGTAATCATTGAATCTTCATAATGGTCTTCACAATCAAAATATTTATTCATCAATTTTCCTTTGGGATCAGCATTCAATGTGTTCGATATAATTTTCACAATATCAAACTTGTCTTTGTACATGTCGGGATTACATAAAAGATTCACAACAAGATTTGATTTCCCTTGTTTTACAGACCCAATGATTAAAAGTAATGATGGCGGTTGTGGAAGATGTGGGTGAATGTCCGCAAACTTATCATCTGGATCTGGATCTTTTACTTTAAAAACCTTTGGTGGCGCTTTCATTTTTTTCATTGGTTTATTACGCGATGCCGCCATTCTCAATTCTTCTGGGGTACAATCACATTCATCTTTTCCATTCGGACAGTGTGGCATTTTATATATATATAATATATTTTTTAATCAAGAAATAAACTAAATATTAAATCCTCTGGGATTCTGTATCGATCCAATCGATTTGTTCCCCCCCCTTTAACCATTACTTGTCCCGCGTCTAATTGTTTTTTTCCAAGACCAATTCCCATCTTGTGTTTTGTATATTTAACTTTTCTCTCTCCCACTGAATGGACATCTTTTGATACATTTATTTTGTGTTTTTTTTGATTCAACATATTTCCACATGAACCAGATTTATCACATAATTTATTCTCGAAATCTTTTTTATTCGTCCAAATACGAGTTCTTTTTTGATAGCCCCAATCCGAATACATACAGTAATCCACATCATAAAATGGAATGTCTTTCATTATTTCTCTTTTCTTTAATTTTCCAGTTGCTGGATTTTCAAGAAACCAATATTCACAATCAAAATAATTTATTATTTCAAGTGTTTTTAAAACTAATTTATCGGCTTTATTCATATTCTCTTCAATTGTTTCTTTGGTGGTTAATATTCCGTCTTTTTTCTTTCTACCTATCCAACAATTTTGAAGGTTCGAATAATCCGTGCAAGGAGGAGAAGCCCAAATAATATCGAACTCATCTTTGTCATATTGTTTATAATCAAAATCCATAATATCGCATTCATGGTCTGCTGGCAGTAATAGATCAACTGAAACAGAATCCCAACCAAGAGCATCGCAACATTTTCCAACCGATTTAGTACCACTGAATAATTCCAAAACTTTCATTTATAATATATAATATATTTTCTTTTTGCTATTTTTACGGATTATCATTTGGCATCAAGATTTCTGGTTCTGGTTCTGGTTCGGCGCGGGGCGTCGGCAATGGACTTTGTGGTGGTGCCAGCGGAGTGGGTGGTTTATTGTCTTTATCTTTTTTATCTTTTTTCTCTTTGAGTTTCATTGCTTGATCTTTCAATCCTTTCATTTCTTCTTCGCTTGGTGGTCTTCTTTCACATTGGAACAAATAACAACAATTAACTTTGCAATGGCATTTCGATTGCCACACGACCAAGAGCAACGAGCCAATCGCCCCAGCAACCATGACGACAAATCCGCCAAGTTGATCGACACTGTAATCTTGAAGTTGCCCCTCACTTTCACTCATTTTATTATTTTATTATTAAGATATATTTATTTTTTTATTCATATATAATAAAAATCTTGTTCTTATCATATGGACGAACAGAACCCATTTCGATCAAAACCGATAGTTGATGTGAAGAACTCTTTGCACTCTATAAACAAAATGCTTAACGAAATGAAAGTTGATGTCATCTGTATCAAATCAGAAATAAAGGAAATAAAACATATTATCAAAGAAAACGAAAAGAAATCTGAAACAATCTCTGGGGGTTGGTGGATTTATTAATCTAAATAATAGAAAGAAATATTTATCTCTCGTAATACTTTTTTTAAGACGCAAATCATAAAATGTAATAATATTTTATGTTGCTTTACTATCTCATAATTTATTTTAAATATAATATTAAAATGTAAAAAGTGTCTGGGATAGAATGGTCAAAACATTTGTCTAAACAGTTTTTTTTTGTTTTATAAGTTTATTTTCGGCATTCTATCCCAGACACTTTTTGATTTATACCAAATATCGATTAAATAGAAATAATAGAAAATATAGAAAATTAAAGAAAAATAAATTATTTAGAAATGAAATTAAAATCTATCTTTATTGTAAATATGGCACATTTACTTCCCACCGTAAAAATGGATTTTATCCCAAGTGATGATGAAGATCCAGAAGAAGAAGGCGTCAGCCTTCAAGTGAATGATGTTGAGGAATCCAATATAGAAGAGAATATTATTCCAGATGTTAAAAAGAAATCAGAGGATATGAATGTTAATGATATATTCAATATGCCAGATAACATATCACCCAGCAACGCGCAAGGTACAGAAGCAACTCCGATTCTCACAAAGAGGGGAAAACCAAGAAAGAAGCGACCACCCATGAGTGAAGAACACAAAGCAAAATTAAAGCTTGCAAGAGACAAGGCGCTTGCCGTTCGAAGAAAGAATGCCGCAGAAAAGAAAGAATTGAAAGATCTTCAAAAAGAAGAGAAAGATCTTATAAAAAAAAATCAAATAAAAAAAGTTAATAAATTAAAGAAAGAAGTTGGGTTTGAAGAAGAAGAGCAGCCCACTCCGATTGAAAAACCAATTAAAGAACCACGCCAAGCTCCCAGAGAAGCATCATATCCAACTTCAACAATTACAAAAAAAGATTTAGAAGACGCGCAACTTGAAGCAATCATCAAATATGAAACAATTCGAAAACAAAGGAAGAAAGAAAAACAAGAAAGATTGAAACATGAGAACGAACAGAAAATGGTTCGTGAAACATTGATGCGTGCCGTTGCCCCTCAAAATAACTATAAAACAAATAATCCATTCGGAAATTGTTATTAATTTATTTTAATTTAAATCGTCGTTTATATGCTCGAATATTTTTCTCCCTATCAGTAGATGCCCCCCATAGTATATAATATGAAAGATGCCCCGCTGACATATAATTCCCCTTCGCCAAATCTTTTTTATG
>Ga0209336_10001177_pt1 | contig 12830 bp, 10 predicted proteins | sample LinPmetageLP32_FD_184042 | JGI IMG/M metagenome (GOLD analysis project Ga0209336, IMG submission 184042) | Marine viral communities from the Pacific Ocean - LP-32 (SPAdes) (version 2) | ecosystem: Environmental > Aquatic > Marine > Oceanic | place: Pacific Ocean | collected 2009-08-23 | reverse complement strand
TGAACGCCACCAGCGAAATTTAATACCATTGCATTTGCACCAGTGGATAATGTTGGCGTGGAATTAGAATCACTAAATACAAAAGCTCCTCCATGCCCCTCTTGGACTTTAGAGTAAGAACCAGCAGCCGCGCTTTGACTAGCAAGAATTTCATTATTAATACCACCAAAGACCACAGAAGATGTACCAGAAACGATATTACCATTTCCTCCACCAATTACAGAATTACTACTTGAAATTGTATTTGAAGCCCCTGCTCCAATAAATGAATATTGACAGTTAAGTATTTTGTTATCTACTCCTCCAACTAAAGAGTTAGAGAAGTGAGAACCTGCAATAGTCCCTGAAATTCTATTATTAGAACCTCCCCCGAGAAAATGGTTTTGTCCTGTAAAGATATAGTTGGAATTACCACCTAATATGACTGACTGGTCAGCTCCACTTACATCATTATTTTTTCCTCCAACACTTGAAGAATATTGACTATGTGCGATGTCAACTTGCGAACCACCTCCAATAAAGTTGAAGTCACCTCCTGATATATTATTAAGCGTTCCTCCAGCAATGGTATCGTAATCTCCGCTGATGTGATGACCTGATCCACCCAAGATCGCTGATCCTGTGGAAAAAATCGAGGCTCCTATCCCCGCTATTATACATTTTTGTTCAGATTTAATTGAGTATCCATCGCTTGTAGCTATTTTTACTTCAGCAGAATTACCTATTACTTCTAATTTACTAGTTGAAATGCTTGTTGTCCCTATTCCTACGCTTTGGGTTGTAGTATTACCTCTGTTAGTTACAGTTTGTAAAGTATCTGATTCGGTTCCTGCGGCATCTCCTGAAAGTAAATAAGGTATACCTGTAGGACCAGTTAATCTACCCGCTTCTCCCGTTCCTAATGCGTTACCACTGACATTTAGATTGCCTTCACCAAGGCCATCTCCTTCTTCTCCTGCTTTGATTGTAAAATCTCCTACAAGAGTTTGCTCTCCTTGATTATGAAGATTTAAATTTGGTCCTTCTACTTCTGGCTCAAGAGTGAATGGTCCTACAGCAAATAATTCCTCTTCAAATGCTACTTCGGTATCGGCAGCTAATTTAAAAAATAGACCTGTCGCCTCTGGAATTCCATCATTGGCTGTTAGTCTAATTCTTTGCCCCTCTTGCACAGAATTAAGGGGGAAGTTTCCTACTAAAGAACCTCTATTTGTTATGAAGTTTTCACCAGTTCCATAAAATAAAAGAAGATTTCCTAAACTTGTAAAGTTCGGTGATTCGTTGAACCCTAAATCAAACTCAATAAACCCAGTGACACCTGAATCATTTATGGGTTGATTGTTAAAATATTTGATAGCATTATTTCTATCAAATGAGTTTCCTATGCTACCAGTGTCTGGTGGGCTATTATTTGTATAGCTTTCATTTAAAACTGTTTGCCCTGAAGACCTAACAAATACTTTATTGAAAGTGGCCGTGTTCGCATATAAGTAAAACTCACTAGTGTGGACTCCTCCATCTTGGTTTACTACCTGATTTCTAATTCCGAAATTTCTAGTGAAAGACCCGAAGACATCTATGTTTTGCGAACTAGAAAAACTAAAAGTAGAGTCTCCACCAATTCTATAATCAGGAAAAACTACACCTCCATCTGTATTCAAAATACTTATTTTTTGTCCACTGACAAATGGGTCGGCAGCTATTTGTGCTGCTGAAGCTAATTGCTCTCCATTTCTATTTAAAATATTAAACTGTAAAGTTACGTCACCTCCTTCTGTGTAAACTCCACTTCCAGTTGTAATTTTTGACAAGTCTGAAGAGTCAGCGGTAAAAGATGTTTGGAACTCATGGATATTGTTGGTTGTGAAAGATCCTTCATAATATCCAGATGTAGAGATATCGCCAGCGGTCGTTCCAATGCCTATTTTCGTTGGTGATGAATTAGTTCCTCCAATATACGCAGCATAAAAAGCACCTTGATATTCTTGACCTTTTTTTGTATGGTATAAACTTGAAGATCCGACAGTAAAGTAAGGTCCATCTTCCGACCTTAAATCTCCAATAGGGGTTGTCCCACCAATAACAGTGGCTACCCCAGTATAAAGATCCGAATAAGTAGCCCCGATAGATACAGGCAAAGAACTAGACCCTTCTAAAATTGCACTTACAAACCTAACATCTCTCCATTGTTCAGCAGTTGCAGTAGTATGTAAGTATCCCCCTGCACCAGTAGCTCCAGTAGCGAAATCTCTAGCTTCTTTTGCGTATGCAAAAGCTGCCCCAGTCTTGGGTATTTTTAATACTGTGTAGCCTGTTTGGTTCATTATAGGATTGTTATTCTATCTAAAAATGATTTAGAAAAGGTTAGAGATTCTTCGTAAAGGACAAATATACCTGATGATACGTAGTCAGAATCAAAATATGCGTCACCACCACCACCGCCTTTATTCCCTAACGCATTCACCTTGAAATTATATACACCTACCTGATTAAGACTTGAAAATTCTCCTCCAGTAGTTGTTATAAATTCACTTGCAGATTGCCCATTAGGTAAATCTAAAACCATATTGTATCCTGTTGCATCGCTAACTCCAGTCCACATACCTGTAATAGTGAAGGTTCCATCTGAAGCGTTAGGGACTCCTGTTGTAACATTGTCAAGAGCGGGAGCATCTAATGTTTTATATGTGACTCCATTAATTGTTTGAGCTACTTGATAACTAAAAGTATTAGCTTTGTCTTCGATACTTATATTTTTATCAATTAAATTAAACTTACCTGTATCGTATTTTGTAGCAGTAACTAAGTATTCATTAGTAGCTTCCTCTTGCATAGAAATCACTTTATAGAAAAATGGGCTAGCTTGTGGTCTCTCAAATTTCGCAGGGCTACCCAATTTAACAAAAGGTAATACGCTTGGGTCACTGAAACCAGAAACTATCGATCCATAATCTTGGTCTATAACAGATCCTGTAACACTTAAAATAGATATCTGATCTGGAGTTGCTACAGAAAGTTCAGATTCAGTTATGCCCCTTGTCGGAACTTCGAAATTAGTTATGCCGCCGAAAAGAGTAGGCGCTGGTGATGCTTTTCTTGTTTTATTTGGCACATCGTAAACAGCTATCTTACCAGTATTAAAATCAGCTAATGTTTGAGCGCCAGTCCATTCAGATATTAAATCACCAGAACTTAAATCAATAGCTCTTACGTTACCTTCTCCTGTGCCTGAAGCGAATATCCAACCAGTGACACTAGTTTCGAAGTAAAGCATCGCACCGCTTTCGGGTAGACCTGTATAAGCTGCGTATTGCTGGAATCTAGGGTCGCTTAATCCAGTGGCCCCACTATATCCTTGGGTGTAGCCTGAAAAAGAATATTCCCCTGTGTATCTAACCCAACTATTAGTGGTTTCACCTGTTACTGTAAAACTATCAAACCTTTGCCTTCTAGAATTAGCTATTTCTTCTAATTCTTCGTAAGAATCAGAACCAGTGGGATTATAAACACTCAAGACTCCATTCATTGATGAAGAGTTAAATTTATTTGTTAATCTAATAGTTTCTGCCTCTAAATCTACAGCTAATACCTTCCCGAAATTTGCTACATTAGTTTTTAGTTCATCTTCAATTATAACAAGATCTCCAGGCTTACATAATAAACTTTCTAGTCCTGCGGTAAAGGCAACTTGTTGGTTCTCTTTTATCTTGGAAAATATTTGGTGTTGTGCAGTTCTACGAGCCATTGCTCTAGATGTGATACCAATACCTTCTATTTTTTTCTTAAAAATACCACGCTCTCTGATATCTTCTTCGTCTTCTACCACCTCTATCTTAGGCGAAAAATTATCGAATCGATCTCTATATCCTACTTCTATGCAATTAAACTGCTCATCCCTTCTGTTGTTTGAGTAAAAGAAAAGTCCATCTTTAACACTTTCGTTTGTGAATAAGTTGACTGCTCCTCTTGGTCTATCGTCTATAAAATTAATTTCTGAATTACTAAAGAATGTTCTACCTCTGAATAAAGATGCAATGGTGTTTATCGCGTCAAAAATCTTTTGTCCTTTATCGAATACAATATTGCAAGAATATCTAGGCTCTTTGCCTCCTCTTCCATCAGTTACTCCTTCGAAATATCCTTGCTCGTCTACGGCATCACAGAATCTTCCTATTTTATATAGCTGCCACTTATTAATAGTGTCGCTATCTATATGAGAACCCATTCCGTATCTATAGCTTGTAAGTAAATCATACAAAATCCAAGCTGGGTTATCTGTCCATATCAATTCATCTCTAAAAGATCCATCCCAATCTCCTCTGTAAATTAGCTTATCTCGTTTCGTCGCATTATCGAAAAGTTCTTGATTATTATAATACCTTTTATCTTTGCCTTTTTTTGTGGGGAAGTAATTACTCGGGACTTTGACTTTTTTTAATTTACAATCAAAACTCCTTTTTGGGATACTACCAAATGATCTTGAATCTAATTTAGTTCCTACTATAGCGGAATAAGGATAAGGAAGATCGACCTTAATTATTTCTGTCACTTTTCTTACATTGACTACTTTACTTAACAAAGTGGAGTTTGTTTCGTAAGAAAGTTTAGTGATTTTTACATATCTTTTTTCGTTGGTATTTTGTTCTAAAGCCCCAGCTTCTATACCTACTTCACCATCAGCGCTTAAAACTACTTGATTTTTACTTTTGGCTTCAGGTAATTCAAAAGGTTGAGTTAAATAGTTACCTCCATCATCTGCACCAGCAATCTGAACTACAAATTCTCTACCACTCGCAGCGTTATAATCGGGATTTCCTATATCGATTAATGTATTTCCTTCGATAAGAGCTACAATACGATATAAGTATTCTCTGTGTTTTTTAAGACCTCCATTTTCACGTATCGCTCCTGTTTCTACTTTAATGTTTAGAACTGATGGGAATGAGCTTCCTATAGATAAATCTGCATTGTCTTTATTCCTCCCCGTTCTGACATCATCTACGTCTTTAATTAAAGTATCTTTTAAAGATTGTATATCTATAGTTACAAATACTTCCTCTACATTAGGATTATATACTGTGTGGACAACAGGTATTTCTTTTTCATCAAAATTTGCAAAGGAATTTTCTCCCCATGTTGAATAATTTCTTAATCCATTGCCTCTCCTTAAATCATCGCTTCCCTCATCCGAAGGCAAAAGATCATCTCGTAGTGCTGTATTATAATTACTTGCGGATTCGGAGACAACAGATGCCCTATTCAACATAAGTCTATTGGCGAGAATCCTTTGAGGGGCATTTTTTTGAGCACCTAGTTTATTTGAATCTCCTACTGCTTTTGCAGTGCCGAAAGGTCCGAAAAGTTCTCTATCATACATATGGTCGATAAAAATTCTTTTAAAATACTTGAATGGATCTTGTGACTCTTCTCCTTTTTTGAATTCAGCTAAGACATTACTATAATTATATTTTAAATCAGTCCTATTAAAATTATTAACAGTAGCATCTGTCTCTACAATATCAGGGTTATTTATATCAAGAGTTTTTGCATAGCTAAAAGAATTTAGATCACTTAATGCTGCAATCACCTCCGAAGGTATTTTGAAAGTCCAATTATTGAGTATGGTCCCCCTAATCACCCCCGTCCTCGGCGATTGTGTTCGTATAGAATCGTTTTCGATTGGAAACTCAAAAATCAAAAACCCATGTATGTTCCTGTTCAGAGTACCATCAGAACTAATTTCGGGGCATGTTACATCTGTGACTCTCATGCCAGCCCTTTCCATTACTGCAATCAAGTTGAATTTGTTCTCTAATCCAACTGGTAAAGTAGACATATTAAACAACTGTTGCCCGTCTACAATCGATTTATTTAAATTAGCATTAAGGTCTTCTACTTTTACTATAATAACCCCACCGTATTCTTCTGGATTTAAATAATTAAGTACTAAATCATTTACACCGTCTTCGGTGAAATTTAGTTTGTTTAAAGCTCTTAGAGCTAAGTTTCTTTGAAGTCGATTTCCTCCTTCTTGATTATTATTGACGAATAATTCATAAATAGTGTTTAGTTCATCATAAACTACTTCATTAATTAATTCTTCAGTTTGATTAAAAGCTATGGTGTCCCTAAACTTTCTACGTCTGATGTACTTATATCTTATAAGAGGTTGAAAGGAAAAAACAAATTTAGATGAATCTAAAGTGCTGTCTGACCATAAGAGGCTTTCTAGTGTTCCTATAGGGCGAGCGTCCTGTCTGAAAGCTGCATTACTTTCACTATAACCAAGCTGTTGCGATCCATTTAAATACCATTGAAAACTTTGTGGCCCACCAGCATCTCTATATTTTATAAAACCCCTAATGTAAACGCCCAGATTTAAGGCTAATCTCGATCCAACTCCCCAATCTTGATAAGAATCGCCTAATTTAGTTATAAAAGCCATAGCCACATCTCCATTAGAAGACGCTTCATTAATCAAAATTTCTCCAGCAGTGTTAGATGGAAGAGCTGTTATTCTTCCATCAGAGCTACGGAATGGGGCTTCAGCTAATTCTTTGAAAAATCTACTACAAGATGTAACTCCTTCAGTGCTATCTAACGCCATATTCAGGGTTTCGATAGTCTGTGTTTCTAAATTTGTTAACTGTTCTCCAATTGTATCAGAATCTGTAGTCACTGCTACAGCGGTATCATCTAAATAAATACCTTGTAACATTTCTAATCCATCTACAATTTTTCCATTTGCATTTACTATTCCCTCAATAGGCCCATCACTAATTAAATCTAGTGTTTCCGCATAACTATATGAAGCGCCATATTGCAACTCTCCCATTACAGGAGGTTTGAAGACGGGTGGTTTAGGTTTTTTACTACCTCCACCAGCGCCAGCAATGCTGATTTTTTTGAGCAAGTGTTTCATTATATTTGATTTGCTCTATTACTTACAAAAATAGGGTTTGCACCCGCTGTTCCTAGAGCGTCCTGCGGCGCTTGATATTGAGGGAATGATTTGATTGTGGCTTGGATAACTTGTGATCCCACCTTTAATCTACCATATCCAATTGGAACTGGAGATCCTTGACTAGCTACGTTGACTGTATTAGAAAATATTAAAGAAGCTTTAGAAGCATCTGACTCAATTTCCAAAGCCTCAAGTTCGGGTTTGGGAGTCAAGGCGTAAGTAATTGCAGCGAATATAACTGACAGTGCTAGGTTAGCTAAAAAAGTTCCACCTGTTAAAAAAGTTCCAATAGCACCAATCGCTGCCGCTATTCCTGCTCCAGTGATAGCTGGAACTAAATCTATAGTTTTGGGGTTTTTGACCCCTGTCATGTGTTCTTCTTGAGTTACTCTTTTTTTATCAATTATAATATCGTAGCAGAATCCTTCTTTTTGTAATTCTACTAACCTTTGGAGAAAACCACTCCTATTACAATCTATAGCCTCTAAGACATCTTTTGGGTTTGGTAGACTCAATTCGAAAACACTACCGTATTCCCTAGCTAAAATTCCATGTATATATACTTGTGTCATGCTACTTCCTTAATCCTTTCTAGTATATTTACATCAGCTTCTATGGTTTCGGGCGTATAAATATTTATTTTTTTTGTATTTAAACTATAAATTAAAAATGGTTGGCAACAATTATCAGACATTTTCACATCAAATTCGGATTCTGTTTCATCTCCTATTATATGGCTGTGAAAAACAGCCACCATATCATAAGAATCTTTAAATAAAAGGTAGCTCAAAGGATTGATTAAGAAATACGATTTAGGGTCTTCGGAAGCGTTCTCTTCTGACTGAATAATAAATTCTTTGTTTTTATGATCATAACCGAGAAACCCACAGATCTCCTTTGTGAAATACTTGTGAGCTATTTCTTTTATCTTGTGGAGAGCCGAAGCCTCTCCTTTACATTTGTGCGTTTCTTGCATAACTAAATCCGTCAGTTCCTGGAAATCCACCAAATCTTGGAAATTTAGGTGTTGGGTTCGATAAAAGTATTTGTGGCGATTCTTGATAGGTTTCTCGAATAGCTTCGAATTCTCCACTACCTGTTAAATGATATGGACCGACAGTATGTATATCCAGCATTCCTAAAGTAGAACCACCGTCAACTATTCCCGTGCTAGCGTCCCACCAAGCTACTAAGCTATTTCCAGTCACACCAGTGTATGTCCCTGTGCATTCATAATAATCTCTAGGAGCAAAATCAAATGTATTTGTAGATTGATTTGGAGTTCTTATGCTTTTATATAAAAAATTTATCTCTTCTTGATTAATGGCTCTATTCCAAACGGCCCACGGTCCTATACATCCGTTCATAGAAGTAGTGTAAACGTCACTCTGTGTTGGGTCGTAACCCTTTGTACCATGATAATATTCAACAGCTCCCAGCATAAACGTCTGCGGCAAAGCTTTTTTACCAAAATCATCGAGAGTGTTAGCCGCTTCTCTTTCAGATAGGCTGGCGAAGTTTCCAAGGTTTTGAAATAGTTGAAGATTCCCACCATCTTTTTCTGTAGCAGCTTTGCTGCGACCGTTTACAATGAATCTTATTATTGTGTCTTGAGTCTCATCAGAAATTGTAGCCTGATTAATAAAATTAGCTGTTCCTGTGCTGTTGGTGATTATATATTGCACCCATTCTCTTGAGTCTCCCCCATTTTGTTCTTCATGAAGGCTTACGTTCCTAAAGGCAGGTGGAAAGTCAGTGTTTCCTTCTATTTGATATCCCATATAGTTAGCACCAATCGTATTAGTTTTACCACCTCTATTTTTTGTCCCTTCTACTCCTTCTATAGATGTATTGGCGTTAATGTTTAAGAATTGCGTATTAGGCCAATTCAGATCATCTCTTGGCGCTGTGCTTAAAACTCCAGCTCCTACAGGGCTATTGGAATTGATGTTTACCCATCCCATAATTGTCCATGCTCCTGTGAAATGGCCAGTTAACCCTTGTTCTGTAGAATGAAATAACCCTGTGTGAGTTGGGATTAAGTGATTATCTTCGCTCGATGAGCCTGATATTCTGATTCCACTGAAACCTCTTTGTATATTTTGCGAAGATACAAAACTTACTAAATTATCTTCATTAAATCTTTTTCGACAAGCTGATAGTCTTTTTGTGCAGCCATCTCTTTGCCAATATGTAGGATTTCCCTCTGGGGATTGGCCTTTATTGTCAGAGACACAAACAAAAACTGTTTTTAAAGGTGCTCCCTTTGTATTGGGGTCTGGGCTGGGTAAAAGAATTGTTGGGCTTTCAGTGATTGCAATATCTCCTTTTATGTATTCTTTTGTGGGGTTCCATATCGCATTGGGATCAGCCAAAAAATATGTCGGAGATGCAGCAGCGGCAGGGTTTACATTTTCTGGCGGTCGATATTTAGGAACGACTGGACCTCCAGTTGGATCAAGAAATGCTTCGCCATCAGCTCTTTCTATGGGTATTCCAGCGTATCTACACCCCTCTCCTCTGTATTGCCAGTAACAAAATTTTGAAACGATATTTCTGTTGTTTACTGAAAAACTTTCTAAATCTAATGGGGAGTTTAATTCGAATTCTACGAATATTTTTGATTCTTGGGTTTTTCTTCCCATCAACCAAGTTTCGTCAGTAAGTTCCGCTTTAGGGTCTGCTGATCCAAAAGGGTTTCCACCTTCGAAGTTAGCATCGTCGATAAACTTCACAGAGACTCTTTTCCTTACTATCTTAGCATTTTTAAAATCATTGTTATTTTGCAGGAAATTAGTTATGATATTATTTTGATTGGCTACTCTTATTTTGGGTCTAGCCAATTTCCCATCTGCCAATATATCAAATCCTTCTGTTTCTATCGCTAGTGGTAAATACTCAACACCTTGCCAAACAATTGATTTTTCGTAAACAGATCCTCCATGACAACCTAAAAACAAAGTGGGTTTGTTGATTTTGTCGGGGAAAACCCTAAAGAGTTCTAATATGGCGGTGGGTTGTAGATCTAATAGACTACGTGCTACTTTATTTTTTCCTTCTGCCGCCATATTTTAAATTACACTTTATTGTTATATAATATAAAAAAGAAGTGAAAATTACACAAGTAAAAGACCCTGCTGAAGTGTGGCTATATTTTTATGAGTTTTTTGTAAAATCAAAACCTTATGATTTCTGTTCTCTCAAATCCAAAGTTTTAAGGGATAATAAAATAAAAAATATATTTGAAGAGTTCTCGTCTTATAGAGTCTATAAAGCTGAAAAAGAAGATGGGCCATTTATTTTTGCGTTTGTCAAAGAAGAACAGATGTGCTTAGATTTAGCTTTTATTTTTGGTATTTCTTCGAAAGCTGGCAACCTTAAGCTCGCATCAACAGGCCGTCTTTTGCTAAAAAAAGTTCTTGAAGACTCTGACAAAGCTTACTTAAAAAGTGAAATCAGGCGCACTTTTAAAGTTGGACCTTACAAAAAATGGATTGAAAAATATTACAAAAACGCTATTATTCTCAATGACGAGAACAACACTGTAATTTTCTGTAATAAAAATATTATGACGATTAAATTCAAAGTAGTAGGAACAAATAAAACGACTGAATATTTAGTCGGTAAGGATGCGTTTCTTAAATCAACTCGAAAAGTTGAACATGGATTGTTAAGAGAAATTACTATTGATGAAAAAATTTACCTTTTAGATGAAAAAGGAGTTGATTTTCTCTCTGAATCTGTTCTTTTGAATGGACTTATTTCTGATAATGAAAACAATGTGGGGAACATTTCCTTAGAATTTATACCAAATAAATGAAATTAAAACCTATCCTTTATAGGATATATACAAATAAAGGTGAATATCACCACGGTTACAGTGCAGAGCTAAAAAATTCTCTCGATTGGGCTATTGATTGCGCCAAAGCAATTCGAGGCGTTGTGAAAGAAGTTTACGATGGCGATCTCACAGAGAATCTTATCTTTGATTCTAATGATAAAGTCAAAAAGTGATGCTCTCTTTAATTAAATCTATTTTAAAATCTTTAGAATTGTTTTTAAATATAAAAAATAATAAATTTTATTACGATTTACATAAAGAACACCGACAAACAGAAGACAAACTTATTAATGAAATTGAAAAACTTAGGCAAACTGGCGCTAATGATGACGCTGATAGGGCTGACCTCTTGCGCCAGAGACTCTCTACCGAACGTAAACAGTTTAAACATTTATCAGCCTTCTATTCTAAAACTGGAGAAAGGTCACCCAGTTCAGACTAAAGAAGGTATTTATACTCCACAAACTGATGAAGTTTGGCATTCAGATGCTCGTTTTCGTCGGTTGGAACGAGAAGTTTATTCTAGCGAATAATTTTCAATTAATCAAGATTACATTACAATAATAAAAAATTGTTATAAAAGCCCCCCTTCAGGGGAGCTTTTTTTTTATTCTGTGTAATTAATAAGACATGGAGCCTGAAAAATCAATAATTAAAGAGTTCTTAAATGGTGGTTGGCTTGTCTCTTTGATAGGGGCCGCTGCTATGTTCGCTAGATTATTACATGCTAACAAAGATTTATCTTGTTTGGAACAATTCAAAAAAATCGTAACAGCGGGTATAGCCGCAACTATCGCTTGGTTCGTTCTAGAACAAACTGACGTTTCATCTTTAACTAAAGCTATTACTTATGGTATCATTGGGGTCATTAGTCCAGAAGTTATTACGGGCATTGTTCGGATCGGAGAAAAATTCGCAAGAAATTCCGATAAGTTTTTCAGAAAATAGAACTATGCAGTTTAGAGGCAAAAAAGAAGTTGTAAAAGCGGTGCAAAAACTCCTCGGAGTTTCTGCTGATGGGGTAGATGGTCCAGTAACTTGGAATGCTGTCTTAGCTCAAATATCTACCAAGAATGACCCGACCCCTAAAGGTGACATTGCAGAAAAGATGGTTTCTTTAGCGAGGGGAGAAATAGGTGTTTCAGAAGTAGATGGTAGTAATTGTGGTCCCAGAGTCGATCAATATAAAGCTGCAACTTGGTTAGATGCAGATAAAGGTTGGCCTTGGTGCGCTGCCTTTATTTGTTGGTTGGTTAGAGAAGCTATAGAAGGAGAAGGTATTTCTTTTAAACGTCCTAGAACTGCTGGGGCGTGGGATTTCGAAAATTGGGCCAAACAACAGGATGGTAAAGGGGTAGATCTCCGCAAACCAAGCAATGAGGACATAAAAGCTGGTGACATTGTTGTTTTTTCATTCTCTCATATAGGTTTAGCTGTTAAAGATATCGACTCAAGTGGTTATGTAGTCACTATAGAAGGTAATACAAATGGAGCAGGGAGCAGAGAGGGAGGTTCCGTCTTAGAAAAGAAACGCCATGTTTCAAAAATAAGAAGTAGAATCAGGATAGTTTAGTAGATATATATCTAACTTACTGTATAATAATCGATGAATAAATTTGACATCAAGGTTAACAGTAATGATATCTTTAACTGGGTTGTCGGTAGTTCTGTTTTCGATCCTATCGAAAGATGTGTCGATCCAACAAGGTATGAAACTTTTGATGCATTTATCTACGATAGTAAAACAAAAACAAATATTTTGCAAGCAGAGGAATACCAAAAATTTAATTTGGAGGTGATTAAACTCAAAAGATTATCCCGTAAAATGAATAAGAGGGAGATACAAAGTGTCTGCGAAGAGATTTGTGAAATCGCGCCACAATACGTTATTTTAAATAATTAAAAAAGATGTTTTTCAGTTTTATAAAAAAAATAGTTAACTTATTAAAAAGTTACAGCAGAGCAGTTAACAAAGTTGTTTCTCCGAGAGTCGGCATCGGTTCGACGAGCGCTGGCATCGGTTCG